>Ga0315541_1002408_pt1 | contig 15694 bp, 15 predicted proteins | sample SalMarSW160190MG_FD_203095 | JGI IMG/M metagenome (GOLD analysis project Ga0315541, IMG submission 203095) | Salt marsh sediment microbial communities from the Plum Island Ecosystem LTER, Massachusetts, United States - Salt Marsh Sediment SW1601-190 ...
AACCGGGTACTTGTGAGTAGCTACGGCCCACGGATTCACTTCTGTCTGTTTCAGGCCAAGAGAGATTTCTTGTTTTTCCTTATTGATGTTTAAGACGACAACTTCAATTTCATCACCGAGATTAACGATCTCACTGGGGTGTGACAGCCGCTTTGTCCAGCTCATTTCGCTAATATGGACGAGCCCTTCAATTCCGTCTTCAAGCCGGACAAAGACGCCGTAATTCATTATGTTTACAACCTTGCCTTTTACTTTTTCTCCTATCGGATAACGCTCTTTGACGTTCTCCCAGGGACTGGGGGTTTTTTGTTTCAATCCGAGTGAAATCTTTTCATTTTCTTTATCGACTCCGATGACAACACATTCAATTTCTTGGTCGAGCTCTACAACCTCCGCTGGATGGGAGATTCTGCCCCAGCTAAGATCAGAGATATGAAGCAAGCCGTCCAGACCGCCAAGATCGACGAATACACCGAAGTCAGCAATGTTTTTAACTATGCCTTTGCGTAGTTGACCGGCTTCTATTTCCGATAGTATTTTATCTTTGCTACTTCGCCGTTCTTCTTCAATGAGTTTTCGCCTTGATACGACTATGTTTCGGCCTTCAACATCGATCTTGAGGATTTTGCATGCTACATCTTTACCAATGAATCTGCTTATGTCGCCCGGCTTTCTGATATCAACTTGTGAGGCAGGCAAAAAAACCGGTACTCCAATATCAACGAGCAGACCACCTTTAATGCGCCTTACGACTTTTCCGCTGACAACATCTCCTTCTTTCTTCGTGTTAATTATTGTCTGCCAACCGCGAATACTATCAGCCTTGCGTTTGCTCAGCAGAATAAGTCCGCTTTCTGAATCGGTGTCTTCCAGAATCACTTCAATTTCTTTGCCCGGCTCTATTTCGTCTGGGCTGGTGAATTCGCTTGCATCGACGAAGCCCTCGCTTTTCAGGCCGACCTCGACAATGACATCATTGCCTATTTGCGAGACGATATGCCCCTTTAGAATAGCTCCTGGCAGGCGCGAGTCTACTTTTTTTTGCAGCACCTCTTCAAGGAATTCATTTTCATCTTTTGTGAACATTTCGTTGACTTGTTGATCAAGCTGCTCATCTGATAGGCCTAATTTGCTGATTAAATTTCTGTCTACCATAAACTCAAATTCCTCTGTGGAGTCTTCGTTCCCTACCCAAAGGCGCCCCACATTTACGCCAGTAGGTTCTCACATAATCCCACAATAACACAGTTCCTTTTGCATTAAAATCCTAATTATTATTGCTTCTCAATAGTAACGAAAGCCTTCAGATGCTCTACAAACTCCTCTATTACCCATTCGGGTGTAGAAGCACCTGCCGTAACACCAGCTACATTTTTACCGAAAAGTACATTTTTATCAAGTCCATTCCAGTTTTCCAGGTGAAAAGTCTTCTTATTTACTTTTTTGCAGATTTCGGCGAGTCTGCATGTGTTGGCGCTTTGCAGACCGCCGAGCACAAACATCACGTCTGCCTGTTTGCACAAGCGTACGGCTGATTCCTGCCTTTTTACTGCCTCTTTGCATAGGGTATTGATTACTTTCAATTCATCGAAGCTTGTCCGTCCTATTGCGCCTAGCATGTTGCTGAAGTGTTCCGGGCTTTCAGTAGTCTGGCAGACAACTCCTAATTTGGCATTACTTGGCAACTTGCTTAGATCTGAGTTATCGCCGATGACAATCACATTCTTGGCGCAACCCATCACTGCCTGTACCTCGGGGTGGTCCTCATCCCCGATAATTACCACCCTGTAATCGTCCTCAGCAAGGTGCCTGGCGATGTGCTGAACTCTCTTTACAAGCACACATGTAGCGTCAACTATTTTGAGTTTTTTTTCTTTGAGTTTTGCTATTTGTCCGGGAGCCGCGCCGTGGGAGCGAATAAGAACTGTTCCTGCTTGGATTTGTTCAACTGTATCCACGGTTTTTAGTCCACTTTTTGCCAGACGTTCTACAACATCCCTATTATGAATAATTGGCCCAAGGCTGTAGACTTGCTTCTCTTGTACCAGCACATTCTCTGCGATGCTGATGGCATTTCTAACACCATGGCAAAATCCACACTTTTCAGCAATCAAAACCTTCATATTACCATCTAATTTCAATTTCACCCGCTGATTTTGTTTGTATCAATTACCTTTTCGTCTTTTTCACTCATGCGTATCGCATTTAATTTGTTTATGCTGTGCCAGACTACAAGTATTTCACACCAATAAAGACATACACGCATCACTATTTATTGATAATTGTATGGCTGTTTACCTTGCTTGAACCTGCACTGCTCTTGCATTTGTCGAACTTTTCTGGTCAGAATATCTGCAAGCGCCTTGTCACCAACGTCTTTCAACTGCTCGGCGTTTATAGCCTGTCCGTAGCAAATTGAGACGGCACCGGGAGAGAAGATTCTCTTATACCTCGGCCAGCATTCAAAGGCACCATCGATTAATACTGGCACAATTGGTGCCCCGGTCTTTTTCCATAAAAGACTAAGCCCACCCTTGAAAGCCGCGATGCGCCCGTCATTTGTTCGCGTGGCCTCCGGGAAAAGACAGACACCCTCACCATCATTGAGCTTGGCAATAACTCTTCGTATCGAAGCAATATCCGCCTGACCACGCCTGACCGGTATCGCATTAACCGAACGAATAAGTCCACCAAAAAACTTATTGGAAAAAAGCGAGTCCCTCGCCACAAAATATAACGGTCGCCTCAGCGGTACCCCGCAGAAAAGCGGATCTAGAAAACTCTGATGGTTGCTCGCTAATATAAATGGACCCTTCTCCGGTACGTTCTCCATGCCATAGGCCCGAAATCGAAAAAAGAAAATGCAAAGAAATCGGCAACCCCAGCGCGCAAGCCAGTACCAGATTGCTTTTAATCTTTCCCAACGCATTTTTCGTTGATGCAATGCAGAATTTTTTCCACAACTTGTTCTACGTTCAAATTCGTAGTATCGATAACAATGGCGTCATTAGCCGGCTTTAATGGACCGACCGCTCTGTTTTCATCGCTTTGGTCTCGCTTTTCTATGTCTCTTTTTATTTGCTCTAAGGTGTGGTCAAGGCCTTTGGCTTTTAATTCCGACTGTCTTCTTCTTGCTCTTTCGGCGGGTTCAGCAGTCAGATAGAATTTGATGTCGGCATCAGGAAAGGCAACAGTCCCCTGGTCTCTACCTTCAGCGACAATCTTTTTTTCTTTGGCAGCGAATTGCCTTTGCATCTGAACAAGCTTCTCACGCATCTGTGGTAGTGAAGCGACATACCTGACGTTGTTGGTTAACTGGGTGTCTCTTATCTTTTCAGTTACATCGATGCCGTCGACGTAAATTGTCATCTTGCCGTGCTGTGGCTCGAACCGAAATTCGTGGTGGTCTATAATGGCCAGCAGTTTCTGTTCGTTAGTCATATCTACACCTGCCATTATGGCCGCCAATGTCACTGCACGGTACATTGAGCCGGTATCGAGAAAATTTGCTCGGATTTGCTCAGCTACCAGCTTAGCAACTGTGCTCTTACCGCTCGCCGCGGGACCATCGATCGTAATAATCAAAGCCGCCATCTATGTAAACGAAATTGTTTCTGTTATATGGGTTGCACTAACTATCAGCGTCGTGTAAGTCAGTTATGTGGTTTATTTTGTCAACTTTTAAAGCAATAAGGCTCGTGTCATCAATTTGGCTTGCGAGCCCTGCAAACCGTCTTCTATAGCCGAGGATATTTCTGACCATGTGGTCGGCAGAGTTAGCTGTGAACTTACGAGCGATGTTGAGCATACTTTCCCTGCCCCATAGTTCCCCGTCGAAGTTGACCGTATCAATAAGACCGTCCGTATAAAATAAAAGGCAATCATTTTCTTTCAGCGAGACGGTTTCGATCTTATATTCCGCCTCTGGATCGACTCCGAGTACCAATCCACCTGTCTGTAGGGCCGTGATGTTTCCGTCTCTTATCAGTACCGCTGGCTCATGTCCGCAATTGCAGTATGTGATTGTCTTTTCCTTTGAGTCTATGGTAGCATAGAACAGGGTGACAAATTCACCGTCTCTACACTCATTGTAGGCCATTCTATTGAATTGATGGATGGCATCTTTTATGCGAGCTACCGTTCGCACGTCACTATTTCTCTCTCCTTCAACAGTACCTACAGTTTCTAGTACTTGGCGGAAGCCGTCAGTATAAGCGCGAATAGCTCCCCGAAACCAGCTCATCATAAGCGCCGCAGGCATTCCTTTGCCGATCACGTCAGCTATTGTAATTGCCAGTCGTGTATCGCTTATCTGCATGAAATCGTAGAAGTCGCCACCAACTTCAAAACACGGAATATAGGTCGCGGCAATATCAAGCCCTTGGATTCGTGGAGCCTTTTCGGGAATCATTCTACGTTGGATCAGCCCAGCCAGTCGCATCTGTTCAGCCATCCTGGCACCTTCGATAGCCTCAGCGTAGAGTTTTGCATTTGTTATGGCAGTTGCGCATTGAGAGGCAACCGCCCTGGCGAGATTGATATCGTCTTCGTCGAATTGCTTGGGCTTTGGACTGTACAGCCGGAGCACGCCTATGGGCTTGTTGCGAAATTGCATAGCAACGGTGAGCTGGCTGACAAGGCCTTCTTTAATGGTGGCCTGTTTGTACTTGACCCTGTCATCAACGCGCATGTCATCCAGAATAACCGCCTCGCCGGCGAAAGCTGCCTTGATGACCGTATCGTTCTTGGAGACAACTCCTTTGCTGCGATACTCTTCACTGAGGCCATAAGTGCTGCGCATTTTAAGATCGTTGGTTTGGGCATCGAGCAGTCGGATGGAGCAGGCTTTTACACCAACGATTTTGACCGCCGCTTCGGCAAGCTTATCCAGCACCTCTTGAAGCGAGAAGTCTCCCGCAACGAGTGTGGTTAGCTGATAAATCTGCTCGTCTCTTTCTATTTGCTTTTTTGTTTTCTTTGCCATAAGCAATCACAACAGTCGATTTCTTTTATTATATGGCACTTTGTGCTTGTCGTGAATCGTAATTTAGACAATGGTCATATTTAGCCTATATCTTGGGGGACTGTTCGTGAAACTGATGAAAAATTCTGCTTGGTTAGTGGTATTGAGGTTCGTTGATGGATATATGGGCATTGTTGCAAGTAGTAAGCCGAAGAGATGCTAAAATGGGCCGGGCACATAAACGTCTTTGCCGATCGCTGGTACATCAAAAGGAATATAGCGGTTATTGTCCCAATCCCACATGAGCCATCTAAGAGATGGATCCTCCAGAGAAACTTCAAACGTGAACATCGCCGCTGTTGGTAGGCCATTGTCATCGACTTCAAGTACATTAACACACATCCGTGGCAACTCGATACGATAGCCGGCCTGCATTGGTTGCCCAGCGTCTCGAACGGCTCCGATGTACCTGTAGAAATAAACGAAGTGCAGGCAGTCTCTTTCCTGGTTTGACAGAAGATTTCCGAGCCGAGCCCGGAGCAAAACGGTCTTGTTATCTGTGCGGGTTATCTGAAGCGGCCCGAATCCGGGAGCCAGCAGACGAATAGTCCGAGGTAATGGCTCTTTCTCATAGGCCTTTAAGAAAGGTATGTATTGAAAGCCAATCGGATAGGGGGCATTGACCACGACAATGTCCTGATTTTCTGATCCGGGTGGTAGGTTGAACTGCATTGTTGACATTATCTCGTCCGTAATCGCGGAACTTGTAAATGGCGCTGCAACTCTTCGAGCAGCGGCCACAGGTAGATGCGCCAACACCAGAAATATGCAAAGGACCCAAGCCCCCGTTTGCCAACTACGGGAAGTGGATAGCCAGTTCTGCTTGCTCAACAAGCCGCCGACAAACTGCGCGACTAATCCAAAGGCTCCGATTCCTACAAATAATAGATTGCGACTCATAGGTATGATCGCGCAAATCGGCACAACCGATAAAAGCGTTCCCACCAACCAGAATCTTGCAACGCGGTCCCTCCGTAGTAGAGGTGCAAAGATAATCAACACAAAGGCTATAAAACCCAAAGCGGCCGGCAGGCATACAGTCTTGGCTGATTCGGACAGATAGCTGAACGCATCAGCGGGCACGCTGCTCAACTGACCGGCAAGAAGAAACGGTCCTCGTTCCAACAATGCTCGTGCGAAGCGCAGAGGTTCTTGAAATGGATCTATGTACAATTCTCCGCCGTACGCACCGTATCCTTGTAGGTTATAAGCCACTCGCCAAAGCAATACCACAGCAGTTGCCGGAGCTAAACTTAGAAAACGCCGAGCCCAGTTGGTATGCTCAAGTATAACAGCGTAAGCAATCAGATATGCAAAGGTTGCCAAACCGGCTTCAGCCGAAAGTAGCGAACAGAGAAAACAAGACACAGCTACAACTGCTGCGGTCGCAGAACGCTGCTTACGCCATCGATGATGGGCAAGTAGTGTGGCGAGCCCAAAGAATAGCGATAAAAGCGAGTTTCTACTGGAGATCCACAGCGTTGGAAAGTAACTGCTGTCACTTAACAAGTAGAACACCGCTGCCAATCCTGCTACCCAGCCGGTCACAATTAGCGACCGATAGAGCATCGCCAATAAAGCTACTGCTGCTGCGAACCAGACAATGCTATGAGCGTGCATAATCATTTCCGACCCACCAAACACACGGTAGTCGAGCCAGTGGGTAAAGCTGCTCAATGGCCTCCACGCCGCAACCCTAAGCCGATCGTAAGTCCACCACGGCAGTGCTCCATACTGCATGAGCTGCTTCAGGTTCTTGTCAGGACTGACAACTACAAAAAGCTCCGAGAGCGTCGTGGAGAGTTCGCCGGACTTGTTGGGGTCTATCCCAACCTCGGACAACCGCTCATCAAGCTCAGAAGGCCCAGCTAATTCCGCCCAGTGCCACCAGTCATCGAAGAGTAGTCCCTTATTCAACGTAGGCAGTGAAAACACAACTGCCGCGATTGCCAACACGATTGGTGTGTACCTACTTTGAAGAGCAGCGTGTACTCGATTTGTAACTCTCTTACCAATCATATCAATTCTATGTTGTTTACCGATAAAAACTTGGTTTGCATGCAAGATTATTTCACGTTAGTATACAGCCGAACGCGTGTGGGTGAAAATAATATCCGTTGAGGCATAGTCAACAAAAAAGATCCGGTTGAGCATGGACCAGATAGCACGATGTATTATCTTCACTGGCCGTGTACAAGGCGTAGGCTTTCGTTTTACTGCGCGTAGTATTGCAAGCCGTCATCAGATTACCGGCTATGTACGCAACCTGCCGGATGGTACTGTTGAGATGCTCGCCCAGGGTCCTGTGGAAAATGTCGAAAGCTGCATCGCCGACATAAACGACTACTTCGGCCACTATATACGTAAAACTGACATCCAGGAATATTCCATCGATCCCTCCTACACCGACTTCCGCATTACTTTCTAAAATTCGTTTTGCAGAAAGAAGAAAAAGCCTTGGGCTATAAAGCGCAGATTGATAAAATTATTCATCAATAAAGGAGGTTCAAACCATGAATTTCAGGCAAATCACTTTTTGGTTATTTACGGGATTATTGTATATAGGAGCTTCATCGCTCTTTGGCTCTGAGGTCTCCATCCAACCGGTGACACCAAATCCTTCTCCTGAAGCAGTGAAACTGTTGAAATATATCTACAGCATTTCCGGCAAGCACACACTTACTGGCCAGCACTGTGTGCCTCTTGTCGGCTCCACCCGCCTTGCTGGCGTGTATAAACAAACAAATCATTATCCTGCTGTATTTGGACAAGATTTCGGATTCAGTGCGCCGGGCACCTGGGACGGCATTAACTATCGCCAGCAGATCGTAGATGAAGCCATTCGACGACACCATGAGGGATTTATCATCACCATTATGTGGCATGCGGTACGTCCCATTGAAGAGGAGCCGGTCACCTTCAAGGAGTCCATACAAGGTGAACTTACAGACCAGCAATGGCAGGATCTGATCACGCCTGGGACTGAGATTAACGAACGCTGGAAATCCCAGGTGGATGTGATCGCCTTTTTTCTTAAACAACTGCGCGATGCTGGCGTGCCCGTGTTGTGGCGTCCTTATCATGAAATGAACGGTAATTGGTTTTGGTGGGGTAAAAAAGCCGGCGACACGGGTTATAAAAAGCTGTATCGCATGCTCTTCGAACGTCTGGTCCATTTTCATAAGTTGAACAACCTGCTCTGGGTTTTTAATGCCAATGAAGTGAAAGCATATGTAGACCCTTATGAAAAGTATTATCCTGGACACGATGTGGTGGATATTCTTGCAACAGATGTATACTCGGAAGGATTTAACCAGATGAACTATGACCAGCTCCTTGCTTTAGCTGGCGATAAACCCATTGCACTGGGCGAGGTGGGCACCGTGCCAAGCCCGGAAAAACTCCGAAGTCAGCCACGATGGACATGGTTTATGTACTGGTTTGAGCCTTCCGGCATCCGGCAACCATTTCGAGCCATCTACGACTGTGATGAGACGCTGACCTGGGAAGAACTGCCCTGGGTCAAAATAGCTCAACCTAAGATACATTATCCGATTCTGAAATAGTTCGTAGTGTGTGCTCTGCACATCCAAAATTATTTGAATTCAGAATCAAAATGAGATACGAAGGTCGTTAGAGAAGACAGGAGTCAGAATTCAGGAGTTTCAACTGGCGATATACGAAATACGAGATACGAACGACAAGAATTGAACCAGCGGCTGCACTTGAACACCACGTGTGCTGCGCCACTGAGCCGCAATGTTCGACTAAGGAGAGATAACAGAACATGATGCCTGAAATTTTGGGTACGGTGATTGCCGCGTTGGCAAGCTTGCTCGGCGCAGGATTTGCGTCAACTGAACTTGTGAGGAAGATTCTGTATCGGTTCCTCGGCAAACCAGAACCGAAGAAACCCTATGGTGAACGCCTCGCTGAATTGACTCGCAGTCTCGCCAACGCGTCCGCGGAAGTCGACTCCATCTTGTCTGAGTTGTCCCGCGTTGCCAAAGAAAAACAATCCTCAGTCAAGCAACTCGAGCAAGGCCTCTCGGACTTGGATAAACGAGAAAAGGAACTGAAGGATCGAATCGCAGCATTAGAGAATGTTCCCATCCCAGTCGCCGAGCACTTTGCCAATCTGATGGCATCCGGGCAACGTCGGAGTGCCAAGAGAGACTATGTTCTCTTCGGGGCTGGTGTTCTTGTCACGACTCTGATCACGATTATTATTCAACTTGTTTCAGGATAAAAGAGTCGAACAACCAGAGTAATAGGGAGATCCACCTATTACTGTCTGGGGACAGTGCAGAGAAAACGGTGCGTGGATGCGTAGATGAGTAAATGCGTGAATGAGTAGATGCGTAGATGAGTGGATGCGTTGATGAGTAAATGAGTGGATGCGTGAATGCGTGGATGTGTGGACGAGAACCTCGGCGTGCCGGACTATCAGGACAAACGCTCTGCTACGGTCTCGTCTCGGCAACGTTGTCAGACAGAACAGGAGGAAAATTGGCTAAAGTGGTCCCGAGTTCACAAATCTGTGAAACAATTCTCAGGGCGCATGAACGCGAGAAAAAGAAGAAAGACGGCACCTAACCAAGCACTCTAGCGGACGTGTCAAAGCGGTGCCGGTGAGATTGATGTTATGGGGGAATCATAAAACAATAGTCAGGTGAAGATGAATTTTGGTGTGACACGAAAGAAGCAGGAAGAGCTTGAGGCGAGGATGGCGGCACTGGGGGTGCAGGAAGCGGACATAGAGGAAAAATATGTTCGTTCATCGGGGCCGGGCGGACAAAACGTAAATAAGACAGCGAGCTGTGTTTATCTGAAACACATCCGGAGCGGGCTGGAAGTGAAGATGCAGCGGGAACGGTCGCAAGCCTTGAACCGGTATTATGCACGAAAACGATTGTGTGAGCTGGTCGAACAGGAGAAATTCGGCTCTGAGAGTCCTGCGGCATTAAAGGCCGAGAAGATTCGCAAACAGAAACAGCGGCGCAAACGCCGAAGCAAAGGGGCAAGCCCCCATTAGAGTTGACGACACTCCAAACAATGGGGCAGGCAAAATCAATTGACTATCTACTATTTACCATTTATTATTTTGTGGTGGCTAAATAAAAAGGAGACCTCGCGCGGCGATGCAAAAGCCGTCAGTGAATGGATTCTATGCGACTATATCTAATCAATCCCTCAAATCCTCTTGTCAGCATCGTCAACGTCAAGGAGAGCCGCTGGAACCGCTACCGCGTGTGGAAACCACTGGGCCTTATGGTTCTCGCCGGCCTGACCCCGCCGGATTGGGAAATCGCAATAGTGGACGAGAACCTCGGCGTGCCGGACTATCGGGCCATGCCTCGGCCAGACCTGGTGGGCATTACCGCTTTCACCTCACAGGCGAACCGAGCTTATGAAGTGGCCGGCCACTTCCGGTCTCTGGGTGTGCCCGTTGTCATGGGCGGCATTCATGCAACCATGTGCTTGAACGAAGTCATGGGGCGCGCGGATTCGGTCGTCACGGGGGAAGCCGAGGGCATCTGGCCGCAGCTCCTGGACGACGTCCGGCATGGCAGCCTGAAACGCCGGTATGACGGAGGGCTTGCCGAGTTAAACGATGTTCCGCTCGCCCGCCATGATTTGCTAAACGGTGGATATGCCTTCGGAGCCATTCAGACCACACGTGGCTGTCCCTTGAACTGCAGCTTTTGCAGCGTGACGAGGTTCAACGGGGCCAAGTACCGCCAGCGACCCATTTCGGATGTCGTGCGGGAGTTCCAGTTGATTCGTGAGAAACTTGTTCTGGTGGTGGACGACAACCTCATCGGCACGCGTCCTGAACACATCGCCCGCGCCAAGGATATGTTCCGCGCTATGGCACAGGCGAAGCTGCGAAAGGAATGGATTGCGCAGGCCACCATAAACTTCGCCGATGACGAAGAGCTTCTGGCGCTGGCCGCGAAGGCCGGGTGCAGAGGCGTCTTCATCGGCTTTGAGTCGCCCTCGCCGGAAGGGCTTCGGGAGGTTGGTAAAAAATTCAACCTCCTGAAAAGCCGGGACTTCCGCGCCTCCGTACGGCGTATACAACGGCACAAAATTCTGGTAGTGGGTTCCTTTATCATCGGTTTGGACGTAGACGAACCGGGCATCGGCAAACGTATCGCCGAGGCTGCCAGTCAGTACGGCGTGGACAATCTCAACGTGCTGTTTTTGACTCCCCTGCCCGGCACGCGACTGTGGAACCAGATGACATCGCAGGGCCGCATCGCCCTCGATACGTTCCCGGAAGACTGGAAATATTACACGCTGACCTTCCCGGTAGCTCAGTATAAGCATTTGTCTCTTGACGGCATCATCGAAGAAATGACCTCCTGCGACCGGGACTTCTATTCGATATCGCGCATTACCCGCAGGGTCTGGGGCAACTTGTGGCAATACCGCAAACCGCTGATTAGCTTGGTGGGCAATCTTTCATACAGGAGCAATCTCCGGCTGCACTGCAAGGCATACGCGGACCTCAAGCATTACTGGGACAATAGGCACAATTGTGTAAAGGAGTCATGAATGAGTGTAGTGCTTGACTTTTTGAAACAACCGATTTGAGGAAAATAGCCTAACCACACGCTGCAGTTGATGCGTTGCCCGCGCCGCTGAGCTTTTCATTATCTACGATTTTGAACCCTTGCATTCCGCCTTTTTATATTTTTATATGCTCCTATGCTCTTGTCGCGTTTTTCTTCTTGCCTTTCTCCGACAATCCCGACAATAATAACACCAGCAAGCGGGATTGACACCTTTGATATTACATAAAAAAATTGGTAGGGTGTGCTCCGCACACCAAAATTATTTGAATTCAAAATCAAAATGAGATACTAAGGTCAATAGGGAAGACAATAGTCAGAATTCAGGAGTTTCAACTGGCGATATACGAAATGCGAGATACTATATACGAAATGGTAGCGACGAAAATTGAACCATTGGCTGCACTCGGATCCTCATCGTTTTGCCTTGCAAAGCAGTTAGAACCGATGAGTGACCTTGTTAGACTTAGAGAAATTGCTGAAGAAATACGTATTGAGAAATAAACTTGGAAGATTCAACGATTAACAATAAAATGGAATTAAACAATAAAGCAGATTCTGAATATCTACAAAAATATTTTGATGAGCTTAATCTCGAAACCCGAAGAAATCAAATTTACCATGATCATAAGGAAAGAATGGCGTGGCTTGCTTTTGCCTTCTATATACCAGCAATTATTTTTTGGGGTTCAAAAGCAGGAGAAGTCTTGAATTCTTTAAATCTGCCCTGTTATATTTTTGTCATTTTTATTGCAGTTCCATCCTCATGTGGATTTTTCTTCACTCCATTTATACTTGCATTTTTATTTATTAATATGCAGTTTAGATGTCGTTGGATAGCTGCGAAGAGGATTACTGCACTTGAGAAAAGCAGAGCCTTATTGATTACTGATCCAAAATTATTCGTGGCGGAGATATATGAGTTTAAAAAGGAGATTAAAAACAAAAAAGGATGGCCTACATTGATAGAGTATATAGATAGTCGTTTTGAAAGAAGAGAGAGCATCTTCTATGATATTAATCAAGGGGTAAAATATTTGAAGAAATCAGGAATTCGAATTTCGAAGCCTTCTGACACAATTCTGACTGAAGCCATAAGTTATATCGGACTTATTTTTGCAACTGCTGCTGCTATTGTCATTTTTTTGATAACAAATAAATAGAGACAGTCACCAACTAATGGCTGGTGACAGTGCACAGAAAACAGTGAAGGAAAGGGTTAAAAGAAGTGTGTAAGAAGTGAAATAATTATGAAAAGGAAGCAACCTCCAACAACTTCTGAAGAAATAATCAGAAGAAGAGATGAACTATTTGAGTCATTATCGAAAGAATCTGATAGGGGAGTGGTTTTGGTAAGCGCATCATTTATTGAAGAAGCCTTGGAGTCTCTTCTCCGCGCGAGATTTTCTATGCGACATCCGAAATCAAAAGCTTCTCTCAAAAAATTATTTGATGACTTCAGACCATTATATAGTTTTTCAGCAAAGCTAGAAATTTGTTATGCAATGGATCTGATAGGTGAATGGATGTATCAGGACTTAGGAATAGTAAAAAATCTACGCAATCGTTTCGCTCATAGTGTTGAGTATGCACGATTCGATTTGCCAGAGGTTGTTCAATCGACAGAAAAGCTCAAAGCTGCAGACATTGCTGTAACTACTATCACTAAAGAAAAATCAAGTGCAAAAAATACTAAGAAAATAAAGATTATAAAAAAGAGTAGATCAAAACATACTAAGGCACTCTAACAAAACTCCATGACTCGACGCCAACAGATTAGAAAACAACCGATGATCAGGAACGCTTGATGAATATCGTCACGTTTTTCATAACGTACACGCAAACGCCTTTGATTGAACAGCCAGTCAAACGCTGCTTCGACAACATAGCGAAATTTGCCAAGGCCGCTACTATGTTCGCTATTGCGTTTGGCAATCAATGGTTTGGTCTTACGCTGTCGCAACGGTTGGCGAATCTTCTCTTCAGCATCGTAGGCACGATCCGCGAGCACTTCATCCGGACGCCTGCGAGGGCGACCTTGAGGCTGCCTGATAGGTGGGATTCCATCGACCAATGCAATGGCCATCTCCGAATCATGAACATTTGCCCCGGTATGTTCAATCGCCAAAGGCGTGCCCTGGCCGTCAACAATCAAGTGACGCTTAGAGCCGTTTTTGCCCCGATCCGTGGGATTTGGGCCTGTTTTCGCCCCCCAAAAAGCGCCCGCACTGAGCAACTGTCCATGGCGGAAGTAGACCAATCGATTGCATCGGCCATGCCCAATTCGTCCAGCAGAGCCTGCCATATTTTCTGCCAGACGCCAGCGATTTGCCAATCGCGCAGGCGACGCCAACAAGTCATGCCACTGCCACAGCCCATCTCCCGTGGCAGATACTCCCAGGGTGTGCCGGTCTTGAGAATAAAAAAGATGCCAGTCAGGCAGGCTCGATCGCTCACTCTGGGCCGACCGCCCTTTGGCTTTGGCGGTTCTGGTGGAATATGTCGTTTGATACGTTGCCATAGTTCATCTGTTAGTAGTGGTTTAGCCATGATAATGTCCTCCATAACATCATGTTACAATTCCTTACCAGATGTTATGTCGGCTAAACTACTATTCAATTATTAGGTTTTGTTAGAGTGCCTAAGATACTCTTGCTGGCGATATTCCCACGCGATCCCAAACCTTCGGCTCAGCGTCAGAAGAATGCCAAAGCCAGTCTATTAGCTTCAAGGATCGCTGACGGCGAGATGATTCATTACCTTGATATCAATAGTAGCTTTCTGACAGACGATGAATTATTGACTAAAGACATAATGCCGGACTACCTGCATCCCAACAAGGCCGGATACGAGATATGGGCCCAGGCCATAGAGCCGAAGGTTGCTCAACTGATGGGGGAGTGGAAATAGCCAGATAAGTAATAGGGACAGCCAACTATAAATGTCTGGAGCCAGCGCGAAGAGAGTGGCTAATGTCCCTACCCGATGAAGGTCGGACCCTTGCTTTGTAGAGTGGTGAGCTTTTCGTTATCTGAGATTTTTTTAATTTTAGAACAGTAAAGATAAGCTAAAGCCCATCCTGCCCCATGTGCTTAGTCCGTTCATGCTATGCTCATATCATGCCCAAGTTGTGCTTGAGTGTGCCACCCAGCATGAACGATTTAAATCTAAAGCAAATTCAGGTTGGCTTCGGAACAGATGGATATATAAAAAGACCCTGCTAAATAGCAGGGCCTTTCGGTTCTTGGGGCTTGTTGTTTGGTTAGACGGGGGTTACGTTAACCGCACATGGACCTTTTTTACCTTGTCCGATCTCAAACTCGACCTTCTGGCCTTCCTCGAGCGATGCATAGCCCCCAACCTTAATTTCCGAGTGGTGGACAAACAAATCATCCCCACCGTCATCCGGGACAATGAAGCCAAATCCCTTTGTCGAATTGAACCATTTTACTGTACCTGTACTCACTTATACTTCTCCTTCGCCTGTTTGCAGGCCGCTTAACCAATGTCTCTCATCTTTAATTTATTAGGAGCATACCCTTGAGAGACGAAAGAGTATATCCCAAGTAAACCACAATATACCGAGAAAGACTTCGAGACGTCAATAAAAAATAAAATAAATAAACAACTTTGTTTTTATCGCCGAGTTCAACGGTAAACGTCAATCACAACCTGTTTTTGTTGTTTTCTGATATTGCTTGTTCTTAAAGAACGGTCCTGCCGGCGATACAGCAGGGACACAGCGGGCTACACTTTTCAATTTGCCAACAGTCAGGGGGCTTGGTAGACTCTTTTCGATAAAAAGCCGCTCACTAACTGCTATTCAAGGCGGATATTCGAAAGGTAAAAAAGAAATAGGTGGGGACAAGACTATGAACACTGGAAGAAACATAACTTTAGCGGTGATGTTGATGCTGATGTTCGGATGCGCACCTGTGTTGGGACCTAAAGGAGAAACAGCGTACCAGGTTGCCAAGGGACGACGAGTAGTGAACTTCAATCGCGACTGGAAATTCGCCAAAGGTGAAAATAAGACAGCAGAGAGAATGAAATTTAACGACTCAAAGTGGGAGGTGGTGCGTCTGCCGCACGA
>Ga0315541_1002410_pt1 | contig 15693 bp, 12 predicted proteins | sample SalMarSW160190MG_FD_203095 | JGI IMG/M metagenome (GOLD analysis project Ga0315541, IMG submission 203095) | Salt marsh sediment microbial communities from the Plum Island Ecosystem LTER, Massachusetts, United States - Salt Marsh Sediment SW1601-190 ...
GGCTTCGCCCGAAGCTGACTACCTTGTGAGAATTCTGCATGCCCGCCCGGGGGGAAACCCCCTCCCCCGGCCCCTTTGAGCAACAGCCCCGCGCGCAAACGTTTTCCCATGAGCGGGGCTGATCGGCCGAAGGCACGCCGGCCGCGGGGGATAAAAAATCTTGAGAAAAGCCGATATCTCCGGGCGGAGCGTTCACGTTTGCGCGCGCATACGCTTTCCCATCACCATGCGGAGTGCGGTTCGGCATTTGTGCCACGCTCAAGCGGCCGTGTGCTTGAGCGTGCGAGGGAGTCAATCGCGCCGGGGCGAAAAGCGAGTAGGGCGGGGCTACTGCCCCGCGGAAGCCCGCCATTCTTCCCGCAGCCATCCCGCATGCAGCAGAGCTGCGTGCCGCAGGAGGCTGTGTTTGGCGGGGCCGTAGCCCCGCCCTACATTTTGGTTGTGGTTCGCGTGGTTCGCGCCTGGATGGTTCATTTGGCGGGGCGGTAGCCCCGCCCTACATTTCTGTTTTCGTTCGCGTGGTTCGCGGCTGGATGGTTCATTTGGCGGGGCGGTAGCCCCGCCCTACATTTCGGTTGTGGTTGGCGTCGTTCGCGGCTCAACAGCAGGCGGGGGAGTCCACGAAATACAGGAAGGGCATCTTCTTCTTGAGCAAGTCTTCCTAATTCGTGCAATTCCCGCCTGCAAGACCTGCCCGCAAGTCCTGCCCGCCTACGGCAGGTAGGCAGGCGGCAGGCGGCAGGCGGGTGTCGGGCATGTGTGTAATTCGTGGACTATTCCGTTGGGACGTGCGCAGACGCCGGGTGGGCCCTTCCGCTATATTGGGCGGCCGGCGGGGCATTCGAAAACGTCGGATCGGTTGAGCCGTGCAAAAGCTATCCGAAATCCGGGAACTGCTGCTATCGGCCGGGAAGCGCCCGCAGAGGCGCCTCGGCCAGCGGTTCCTCATCGACGCCAACCTCATGAGCAAGCTGCTCGAGCTGGCGGAGCTCGCCGGCGGCGAGACCGTCCTGGAGGTCGGCGCCGCCACCGGCTCGCTGACCGAGGAGCTGCTGGAGCATGCCGGCCGGCGCCCCGGCCGAGGAGTCCCCGGCATCGTAGGCCGCGGCCGGCAGAGCTTCCGCGCCACCGCCCGAACCCGTGTAGTTATCCGCGCAGAGGGTGAAATCGCCCCCATCCAGGAAGCCGTCGCCGCTGAAATCGCCATCGCCCCACCCGCCCGGCTGCTGGTAATTGCCGGCCCAGAGCGCGAAGTCACCGCCATCTACCATGCCGTCGCAGTTGGCATCACCACAACCTGCAGCCCTGCCCACAGGCTATCAAGCACAAATCGGAAACCGTCCCGGTTTGTCCGATCCCCCTCAGGCTCGTTGCCCCCGAAAGCCCGGAAATGTCGCTGATCTGGTTGCCGTCGAGGTGCACTGCGAAAAGCTCGGTTAGGCTCGAAAGGTCCGGCACGCTAACGAGCTGATTCCCGCCCAGCCACAGCTCAGTGAGCTTCGTCAGGGAAGAGATCGCCGAGGCGTCGGCGATCTGGTTGCAAGAGAGGGCCAATTCCTCCAGGTTGGTCAGGGCGGAAAGGGCCGACATGTCGCTGATCTGGTTGGGAACAACCGGTGGGAACAACCGGGACGGTTTCCTATTGTTTTGCCCCGGTCTTCCGAAGCCTCGTTTTGGGGGGCTTTGTTCTCGGGCCCCCCGCGGCCGAAACGGTAGTTTATGGCCTTTCCCTCGGCTAGGTGCAGGTTGTACCCGACCACGCTTTCCAGGTTCGGGTCGGGGAAGATGACGACCTCCCCCCCCGCCCGGATAGGTGAACGTCGCAAGTGAAACGACCAACGCGCCGAAGCAAGAGCAGAGCCTGGTGAGCATCATGTCCCCTTTCCGAGCATACCGCCGATTTTTGCCCAATCCTTGCGCTTCTTCTATCTAGTATTGTTCACATGTTCCCGGCATGCGTCATGGGCTAAAGCCAAAAACAAGCAAGAAGTTCCGTCAATTGCTTCGGGCGAGGCCGAAATTGAGGGCATCGTGCGAGGGTTCTCAAGTCTGATCCACGTATGTCGGTGCGCTTGCAGGCGCCCTCGAGGGCGAGTTGATTCACAGCGCAGGCGCGCCCAGGGACGAGCGCCTCGCCTGCCGCCGGCGCCGGTTCCGGCGGATAGGCGGCGTGTCGGACATCCTGGGCGCGAGCCTTGATAACGCCCGCCTTCATTGCGTCTGCCCTGGCGGGAGTTTTTTGCCCATCTTGTCGACCGGCTGGCTGCTTCCGTTATATTAGGCGGTCGGCGGGGCGATCGAAGGCGTCGGATCGGTTGAGCCGTGCAAAAGCTATCCGAAATTCGGGAACTGCTGCTATCGGCCGGGAAGCGCCCGCAAGGACGCCTCGGCCAGCGGTTCCTCATCGACGCCAACCTCATGAGCAAGCTGCTCGAGCTGGCGGAGCTGGCCGGCGACGAGACCGTCCTGGAGGTCGGCGCCGCCACCGGCTCGCTGACCGAGGAGCTGCTCCAGCGTGCCGGGCGCGTCGTGGCCGTCGAGCTGGACGCGGCGCTGGCGGAGATTCTGCTTCGGCGGCTGGGCGGGCGGGAGCGCCTGACCGTGCTGAACTGCGACGTCCTGGCCGGCAAACACGCCCTGTCGGCGGAGGTGCTGGGGGAGCTTGGCGGGGAGGACAGCGTTCACCTCGTGGCCAATCTGCCCTACAACATCGCGGTGCCGCTGATCCTGAACTGCCTGCTGCTTTCCTGGCGGGCGGTGCGGCCGGAGGTCGGCCGGGACCCCGCGGGCGCGGTTGTGTTTGGCCGGCTGACCTTTACCATTCAGCGCGAGTTGGCGGAGCGCCTCACGGCGGCTGCCGGCGGCGGCTACGGCCCGGCCGCGGTCATCGTGGCCCTGCTGGCGCGGGCAACGCCCGGGCGGGCGGTCTCGCCGGGGGCCTTCTGGCCCAGGCCCAAGGTGGACTCCCAGATGCTGCGGCTGGACTTCGCCCCGGATCGTGCCGCCCGGCTGGCCGACGCGGCGGTGCTCTCGCGGGTGCTTTCGATGACCTTCGGGCAGCGCCGGAAGAAGATCATCGCCGCGTCCAGGAGGAAAGACCTCCCCTTCGGCGGCGAGGCGTTCCTGGCGGCGCTGGACGATGCGGGCATCGATCGGTCGGCCCGGCCGGAGCAGGTGCCGCCGGCGGGCTTTTTGGCGCTGGCCAACGCCCTGGCGGGCATGCCGTGATTCTCAGGATTTGATACAGCAAAAATTGCACGGTCGTTACGGCTTTTCCTTCGAGCTTGCCGACGGGCTATGGTCGGGTTAAAGTAACCGGGACATTCCGCGGCGCCGGGAGAGTAAGCTGCATGGCCAACCAGAACGACGAGCAAGAAGCCGCCAACGGGAAGGGCAAGGCATTCTTCGATCGCGGCGACCAGGTCGCCGAAACCGGCAACTGGGACTTCGCCATCGAGATGTATCTGGAGGGGATCCGGCGCGAGCCGGGCAACCTCCAGCGCGGGCATCAGCCCTTGCGCGAGGTGTCCCTCAAGCGCAAGGCTCAGGGCGGCAAGTCCGCCGGGCTGATGGAGGGGATGAAGCACAAGGGCGGCAAGGAGCCCGTCGACGCCCTGGTCAACGCCGAGTATCTCCTGGCCAAGGACCCGGGCAAAGTGGCTCACATGGCCGCGGTGCTCAAGGCCGCCCAGCGCCTGGAGGAGGTCGGCCTGGTCAAGTGGATCGCCGACATCATCTTCGAGGTGATGCGCCGGGCCAAGCGCCCCAACAAGCGCGTCCTGGCGCTGATCACGGAAGCGTACTCTCTGATCCAGGAGTACACCTCGGCCGTGCAGGCCTGCGACAGGGCCCTTCAGATAAGCCCCAACGACGGTTCGCTCCAGGAGATGGCCAAGGACCTTTCCGCCCGCGCCACCATCCAGCAGGGCCAGTACGACGGGGAGGGCACCTTCGTCAAGAGCGTCCGCGACCTGGGCAGGCAAATGGAGCTGGCCCAGCGCGACCACCTCGCCCAGAGCCGGCAGTTCCTGGAAGGCGACGTCGAAAAGACGCGGGCCGAGTACGAGGAATCGCCCCAGGAGCCCGGAAGGATCGGCGCCTACGTCGACGCGCTGACGAAGTTCGAGGAGGAAGGCTACGAGAACGAGGCCATGGACGTGCTCAAGAAGGCCCACGCCGACACCGGGACGTACCGTTTTAAGATGCGACTGGACGACGTCAAGGTCCGGCAGATGCGGCGGCGGTTCAACAAGCTCAAGAGCAGCGGACAGGGCGAGCTGGCGATGAAGCTGGCGCGGGAGCTGCTGGCCTATGAGCTGAAGATGTACGCCGAGCGGGCCGAGAACTACCCCACGGACCTGTCCATGAAGTTTGAGCTGGGCCGGAGGCAGTTGACGGCCGGGCAGATCGACGGGGCCATCGGCTCGCTCCAGCAGGCGCGACGCGACCCCAAGCGGCGGATCCAGGCCCTGACCTATCTCGGGCAGGCATTCGGCAAGAAGGAATGGCACCACGAGGCCGTCGAGACCTACGAGGGGGCCCTGGAGCTGGAGCCTTCCGAGGAGCGGGCCAAGGAACTCCACTACAGCCTGGCCCTGGAGCTGAAGGCCATGGACGAGAGGGGAAAGGCCCTGGAGCACTTCTCCCAGGTCGCCCAGATGGACTACACCTACCGCGACGTGCGGGAGCAGATCGAGGCCCTGCGGAAGGAGATCGGCTAGGAACACGCGGCCAGGCGTGGCCGGACGCCTCCGCGCAAGCCGACGGAGGCTGTTCGCGGGAGCGGGCTTGGCCTCTTGGGCGATTCCGGCCGGATCAAATCATTGAGGTAGTTCTTGCCGGATTCGCCGCCGGCCCTATAATGCCTGAGTCTCCGGCCGCCGTGCGAGCCGGAGCCAGCAGGAAGGAGAGGTGTTCGTGGCGCACCCGAAGTCGGCCCGAAAGCGAGCGCGGCAGTCCATCAAGAGCCGGCAGCGCAACCGTCGGCAGAAGGCGGGGGTCAAGAAAGTGGTTCGCGCCTACGAGGAAGCGCTTTCCGCCGACCAGCCGGATCAGGCTGCCGGCGTTCTGAAGCAGGTCTATCAACGGCTGGACAAGGCGGCGGCCAAGGGCACGCTCCACAAGAAGACGGTGGCCAGGAAGAAATCGCGCCTGGCCAGGCGGCTGAACAAACGCGCCGCCGAGTAGCCTCTCCTGACAGCAGGCTTTGGCGGGCCGCTCGGGGAGTTCCGGGCGGCTGTTGTTTGCGCCCAGCGGCGGGAAGCGGCGCCCGGCGACGGTGATGGCAGGGGCGGACGCATAAGATTCTAGTGTATTGACGCAAAAGCCCTTGCCGCCTACAATCCTATGCATCATGGGCTAGGCGGTGAAAATAGATGGGATTTGCCTGGGGCAGGTCTTACACTGGCAGGGCGGCTTAGGGCGGTCCAGGAACCGAGGATAACCATGGGCAAAATTCGCATTGCAGTCGTTGGCGTGGGCAATTGCGCTTCTTCGCTGATCCAGGGCATTCGCTACTACGACGATACCCCCGACGAGGCCGCGGCCGAAGGCGTCGGCCTGCTGCACCCGGAGATTCGGGGCTATCGGCCCGGCGACATTGCAGTCGTCGCCGCCATAGACGTTGACGCCCGCAAGGTGGGCCGGCCGCTGCACGAGGCCATCTTCGCGCTGCCCAACAACACCAAGGTCTTCTACGACGATTTCCGCTACGACGACGTCGTTGTCGCCATGGGCAACGTCCTGGACGGCGTGGCCGAGCACATGGAAAGCTATCCGGAGCGCCAGCGATTCGTCGTCGCCGACCGCCCCAGCGCCAGCGCCGCCCAGATCCAGAAACTGCTGCGCGACAGCGGCGCCGAAATCCTCATGAACTACGTTCCCGTGGGCTCGCAGAAGGCCACCGAGTTCTACGCCGAGTGCTGCCTGGCCACCGGCGTGAGCCTGATCAACTGCATTCCCGTGTTCATCGTTTCCGACCTGGCCTGGGCCGAGCGCTTCCGGAAGGCCGGAATCCCCTGCGTCGGCGACGACGTCAAGGCCCAGATGGGCGCCACCATCGTCCACCGGGTGCTGGCGCGGCTCTTCCAGCAGCGCGGGGCGAAGATCGACGCCACCTACCAGCTCAACACCGGCGGCAACACCGACTTTCTGAACATGCTCAACAGCACTCGCCTGGGCTCGAAGCGCATCTCCAAGACCGAGGCGGTGCAGTCGCAACTGGACGTGCCGCTGCCGCCGGATCAGGTGCACATCGGCCCGTCCGACTTCGTGCCCTGGCAGAAGGACAACAAGGTCTGCTTCTGCCGCATCCAGGGGCGGGGCTTCGGCGGCGTGCCGCTGGACATCGAGGTTCGGCTGAGCGTGGAGGACTCGCCCAACTCGGCCGGCGAGACCATCGACGCCATCCGCTGCTGCAAGCTGGCTCGCCGGCGCGGCGTTGCCGGCCCGCTGACGGGGGTGTCGGCCTTCACCATGAAGCATCCGCCCGAGCAGTTCCCGGATTACGAAGCCCTGCGGATGGTGGAGGAGTTCATCGCCAGCGACGGCCGGCCGGCGTCGCTGCCGGAGACGTCCTACCAGCCGTCCAAGCCCGCCAAGGCGCCCACCGTCGCCAAATAGGCTTACCGCCCGCCGGCGGCGGCACTTGCCCCCCCGGCGCCCTTTGCATACATTCTGGCCATGATCGGATCGGCTATCGGTTGCGGCGTGGCCGCCCTGCGTGACCGCATTGCCCGCGCGCTGATCGCGGCCGGAGTGAGCCCCAACACACTGACGATGATGGGGTTGGCCTTCACCGCCGCCGCCGGCGTGTGCCTGGCGCTGGGGGCCGGGGCGCCGCTGGGCTGGTCCCTGGCTGCCGGGCCGCTGAAGGCCTATCGGCCCAACGCCTACCTCCTGCTGGCCGGGGTGCTGATCTTCTTCTGCGCCGCCGGCGACATGCTCGACGGCGCCGTCGCCCGCCTCGGCGGCAAGGGCACCACCTTCGGGGCGTTCCTGGATTCCACCCTCGACCGCTTCAGCGACTTCGCCGTCTACCTCGGCATCGCCTTCTACTTCGCCGTCCGCGGGAACGTCACCTACACGCTGCTGCCGCTGGTGGCGGTCTTCGCCGCCCAGATGATCTCCTACACCCGGGCCCGGGCCGAGGACCTCATCCGCTTCTGCACCGTCGGCTACTGGCAGCGGGGCGAGCGCGTGGTCGCCACCATGACCGCGGTGTTCGCCCACAACGTTCCCATCCTGCTGTGGCACCAGGCCATCCTGCCGATGTTCACCGTCTGGGCGAGGATCGACTACACGCGGAAGGTCGCCGCCGGCAAGAGCCCCGTCACCGACCCGCGCGAAAGCCCTCGCCTGCTGGAGCGGCTGCGGCTGTGGCGATACCCGCGGCGGACGCTCGCGCACGACGTGTTGGCGCTGCTCAATATTGCCTTTCTGGTTCTCGTCCGCATTCCGGCCGACGCCGACCCCATCGCCGCGGCGCTGGGGCTGCATTGACCGGCTCGCGGGGCCCGGCCTTGCCGGCGGAGAGATGACTTTCGACCCCCGAGCGATGCCGCGGTTGCCTACGCGCGTCGCAGCCGGCCGAACAGCGTCACGGCCGCGGCGTCGGTAATGTCCACGTCCACGTAGCTCCCGGCCAGCTCGTCGGAGCCGTCGAAGACGACGATGTGGTCGCTCCGCGTCCGCCCGACCATCTGCACCTTCCCCGAAGCGGACGAGCGGTTCTCCGGCGAGCGGCTGCGCGGCGATCGGCCTTCCACCAGCAGCTCCAGCGTCCGCCCGACCAGTGCGCGGTTGCCGGTCAGCGAGACTTCCTGCTGCACGCCCAGCAGGTCGCGGTTGCGCCGGCGCTTGACCGGCTCGGGCACGTCGTCGACCAGCCGCCGCGCCGCCGCCGTCCCCGGCCGCGGGGAGTACTTGAAGATGTAGGAGTTCCTGTACCGGCTGCGGCGGATGAGGTCGGCCGAGTCGGCGAAGTCCGGCTCGCTCTCGCCGGGAAAGCCCACGATGAAGTCTCCGGCGATGCCCACGCCGGCGACGAGCTGCCGTGCCTTGTCGATCAGCTCGTCGTACTCGCTCCGGGCGTAGCGGCGGTGCATCGCCCGCAGCATCCGGTCCGAGCCGGACTGGGCCGGCACGTGGAGCTGCTCGCAGACCTTGGGCAGGTCGCTCATCGCCTGGAGGATCGTCTCGTCGAAATCGGCCGGATAGCTCGTCACGAAGCGGATTCGCCGCAGCCCCGACACGCCGTCCAGCCGCTCCAGCAACTCGGTCAGGCCGGTGGTCTTCCCGCCGTCGCGGTGGCGATATGAATTGACCGTCTGGCCCAGCAGCGTCACCTGGCTCACGCCGGCGTCGACCAGGCGGGCGACCTCCTGGAGGATGCTTTCCGGCGATCGGCTGCGCTCCGGCCCGCGGACGTACGGCACCACGCAGTAGGTGCAGAACTTGTCGCATCCGCGCATGATGCGGACGTACGCCTGGCCGGGCAGGTGCGTCCGCGACGGGTCGCGCAGGCTCTCCAGCCGGTCGCCCAGCGGCTCGGCGGGCGCGCGGGCGCCCTTGCCCGCGCGGGGCGGGTCGAGGGCGATCTGCCGGCCGTCCGCGGCCGAGAGGATCATCTCCGCCAGCCGGGGCAACTGACCCGGCCCGCAGACGATGTCCACCCCCGCGTGCCGGCGGGCCAGCTCCGCCCCCAGCCGCTGGGCCATGCAGCCCAGCACGCCGATGATAAGCTTCTTGCCGTCGGCCTTGCGCTGGCAGGCCCAGCCCAGACGCGAGTGGACCTTGTCCTCGGCGTGCCGCCGCACCGAGCAGGTGTTGTACAGCAGCACGTCGGCCCGGCGCGGCTCGTCCACCAGCTCCATCCCCGCCGACCGCAGCAGAGAGTCCACCAGCTCGCTGTCCAGCACGTTCATCTGGCAGCCCATGGTTTCCAGGAATACCTTCATGGCCGATGCCAGGATAGCAGATCGGCCCCGCCCGGACAAAGCGGCTCCGCCGGGCGCCGGCACGGAGTGCGTAGGGTGCGTGCTTGCACGCACCTGCTGCCGCCTTCCTTTCAGTCTGTAGGGTGCGTGCTCGCACGCACGCGAATTGTGTGCACGGCGACGGCACGGAGGCGGGGCGTAGGGTGCGTGCTCGCACGCAGGCGAATTGTGTGCCCGGCGACGACTGCGCGATATGTCATTCCATGACGCGTGGCTGCAAGCAGCCACCCTACCGGATGCGCGATGTGTCATTGCGTGAGAGGTGGCTGCAAGCAGCCACCCTACCCGCTGCGCGATGTGTCATTGCATGAGAGGTGGCTGCAAGCAGCCGCCCTGCCGACCGCGCGCCAACGACACGGAGGCCGGCTGTAGGGTGCGTGCTCGCACGCACGCGAATTGTGTGCCCGGCGACGACTGCGCGATATGTCATTCCATGACGCGTGGCTGCAAGCAGCCACCCTACCGGCTGCGCGATATGTCATTGCATGGCTGGTCCCTGGTCCCTATTCCGTGGTTCCTGGTTCCGTCGTTGGCGTTGCTTAGTCCCGAGTCCCCAGTCCCAACTCCCCTATCCCCTGGTTCCTAGTTCCGGGCTGCGGGTTCCGTCTTACGCCCTTCCCAGGACCTTCAGGTATTCGCGGACGGTCTTTTCCAGTCCCATGAAGATGGCGTCGGCGATGAGTGCGTGGCCGATGGATACCTCGTCCAGGTTGGGGATGGCCGCGGCGAACGCCCCGAGGTTGTCCAGGTTCAGGTCGTGTCCGGCGTTGACGCCCATGTCGAGGCGCTGGGCCTGCCTGGCGGCGGCGACGTGGCGGGCCAGCTCGGCGGCGTGGTCGCCGGCCTGGTGGGCGTGGGCGTACCCGGCCGTGTACAGCTCGACGCGGTCCGAGCCGACCTCGGCCGCCTGGGCGATCGCCTCCGGCTCGGCGTCCATGAACATCGACACGCGAATGCCCAGCGACTTCAGCTCGCCGACCACCCGGCGGAGCAGCTCTTGGTTGGCGGGCACGTCCCAGCCGTGATCGGAGGTGAACTGGCCCGGCGCGTCCGGCACCAGCGTGCACTGCGTGGGCTTGACGTCCCTGACCAGCTTGAGCCACTCCGGCGCGGGGTAGCCCTCGATGTTGAACTCGACGGAGACGGCCTCGGCCAGCTCGTACACGTCCGCCGGGCGGATGTGCCGCTGGTCGGGGCGGGGGTGGATTGTGATGCCGTGGGCGCCGGCGGCCTGGCAGGCCTTGGCGGCGGCCAGCGGGCTGGGGATGCCGATGTCCCGCGTGTTGCGGAGCGTCGCCACCTTGTTGACGTTCACGCTGAGGTTGACCATTCTCGCGAGCCCCTGCGGCGGTGCGATTCCGCATTTTTCGCGCGTCGCCGCCGCCCGGCCGCTCCGGCCGACGGTCTCGCGCCTGTCCACAATCCATTCAAGCGGCCCGCCGGCGCCCTTGCAAGCGAAATGGCCGGCAGCGGCGGGGGGGGCTTTCAGGCAAAAAAATCCAGCCCGCCGCCATCGGGTCCCTTGCGGACGCCCCCGAAAGCGGGCAAGATTGCCCCCTTCTGTTTGGAGAATCGGTCCCGTGGGCGGCTCGGCCGGGGCGAGCGGGTTGGCATGGCCAGCAAGACTGCTGCAAAGGGCAAACGCGGCGATTGGCGCCTGGAAAGGCGGACGTCGCGGTTCCTCTTCCGGCTCTCGCCGGAGGGGGCGTTTTCGTATCTGACACCCGACGGGCGGCTCGGCTGGAGCGGCCTGGCATTCTCGGCCGTGATCGACGGCCGGCTTCGCCGTGGGCGACTTGCCGGCTTCAAGAGGCGCCGCGGGGGCGAGTTCGCCCTTACGCTCCAGTACGCCCTGGGGGTGCGCGAGCAGGTCACGATCCGCTTGCTTTCCCGCCCGCCGGCGCTGACCGTCGAGCGCGTCTTCATCAACGCCGGCCGGCGCGGCGTGAAGGTCACGGAGGTGCGGACGACCCCGGGCGGCACCGGCGCCGGCGTGCTGTTTGGAGACACCCCGCCCGCGGGGCTGCGGTGCGTCCACGTCAGCAACCTGCGGGAGAGTTCCCGCCGCCTCGGCCGGCGGATCGGGCCGTTCGTCTGCCCGCTGCCGGAGAGCGCCCGGACCGTCGGCGACTCGGAGGGACACCCTTTCCCGGCACTGGCGATCTGCGACGGCGCGATGCGGACCTTCCTGCTGGAGGCGTCGCTTCAGCAGGACGTCTTCACGCAGATGTGGCGCATCCAGGCCCGCTACGACGCGGAGGCGCCTGGTTCGGTCTTTTCCGAGTACGCGGCCATTGCCCGCGATGGCCGCTCCCAGCCGATCACGCTGGCCCCGGGCGAACAAAGGCGGCTGGCCGGGGTCTTCTACCAGATCAAGACCGGCTGCGGCCTCCAGGACCTCTACGACGATTACCTGCGCGAGCTGAACCGGCGATACCGGCTCCGCGGGGGCACCTCCCCGCTGCTGGACAGCGCCCTGTACTGCACCTGGAACTACACCTTCTTCGCGGACATCAGCGAGGAAATCATCCGCCGGCAGGCCGAGTTCGTCTCCGCCCGCCTGCCGGGCGTCCGCCATTTCCTGATCGACGACGGCTATCAACTCCCGGAGAACACCCCCAGCTACGACTTCGGCAAATGGTACCCCGACCCCGACGCCAACATCGACCCGGCGCGCTTCCCCAACGGGATGCGGGCGGTCGCGGAGCTGATCGGCGCCCACGGGCTGACGCCGGCGATCTGGTGGACGCCGGCCATGGGCCGCAGGAACCGGCTGGTCGCCGAGCACCCCGAGTGGCTCTGCCTGGACGAATCCGGCCGTTCCTGGTCCATGGACTCCGGCGCCTACCGCAAGGCCGCCCTGGACTTCTCGGTGCGTGAGGCGCGCGACTTCGTGGTCGCCGCGCTGGAGAAGATTTTTCTCGACTGGGGCTTCCGGGGGATGAAGCTGGACTTCTGCACGTACCCGTTCGACTCCAAGGATATCCGCCTCCGCGGCGGCGAGGGCGTTCGCTGGTGGTACTGGCTGCTGGAGACGATCGCGAAGTTCATTCCCGCGGGCGGCTTCTTTCAGGTCTGCGGGGGCGCGCCGTACGGCAACCCCTTTCTGGGGCGGTTCTGCGACAATTACCGCGTCGGCGGGGACATCGGCAAGGGCCTCTGGTCCCAGCACCGTTCGGCCAGCCGGGCGCCGCTGCCGCTGCTGTCCGTGCCGGGCAGGCGCAGTATGCTGATGGACGTCGACAGCGCCGGGGTCCGCCCGGACGGCAGCGACGATGAGAACCTCTCGCGGTTGAACTGGTGTTTCATCACGCAGGGAGTCATGGGCATCGGCGGCGACCTGACGGAGCTTTCCGACAGGCAGGTGGCGTGGCTGGACCGCATCACCGGCGCCTGCGACCGCGGCCGGAAGGTCCGCTGCCCGGACCGCCGCGCCTTCCTCGGCGAGCCCCTGCCGGAAGTGCTGTATGTGGATTACCCCGGTAACAGCCGGACCGCCCGGTCCGGAGTGAGAAAGCACGTGGGATTCTTCAATTGGGACGACGAGCCCAGGACCATCGGCTATGCGGCGGCGACGCTGGGCATCGCCCGGGCCTCGCGGGTCCGCGACTTCTGGACGCACCGGCCGGTCGCCCTCGCGGGCGGCCAACTCACCGTCAGGCTGAATGGGCGGGCCTCGAGGCTGCTGGAAGTGCTGGCCGAGTGAGCCGGCGCAGCGGAGATCGAGATTCAGTAAAGGAAAAGCATCATGAAGACGCGACAGGGCGTGCTGGTTGAGCCGGGGAAGTTCGAGATCCGCCAGGCCGACATCAGCGTCCCCCCCGGCGGGCTGCTGGTGGAGACGGTCGGCTGCGGGCTGTGCACGTACGAGCTGAACCACTGGGCCGGGCGGCTGGGCAAGTGCCCGATGGTCCTCGGCCACGAGGGCTATGGCGTGGTCGTCGAGGTCGGGCCGGAAACCAGCGGGCGGGTGAAGGTCGGCGACACCGTCACCGGCCTGTGCGGGGAGTGCTTCGCCGACTATTTCACCATGCCGGAGAAGCACACTATGCTGCTGCGGGCCGACCTGGACCAGAAGGACGTGCCGGGCGAGCCGCTGTACTGCGTGCACAACGTGGTGCGGGCCGCCCACCCGCAGATCGGCGACGTGCTGGCGATCGTCGGCTGCGGGCCGATGGGGCTGTGGGCCCTCCAGGCACTCACCAACAGCACGCTGCGGGCGGTGGTGGCGGTGGACATCGACGACGAAAAGCTGAAGCTGGCCGCCTCCTTCGGCGCCACCCACACCGTCAACGCCGACAAGTGCGACCCCGTCGAGGCCGTCAGCGAGATCAGCGACGGGTGGATGGTCGACGTCGCCGTCGAGGCCACCGGCGGGCCGGGGGTGAAGACGGCCATCAAGCTGCTCCGCCCGCGCCGGCCGAAGCTGGTCATCATGTCCAGCTTCAAGCGCCCCCTCGAGGTGGACATGGTCATGCTGTGCGCCAAGGCCGTGGAGATGATTCACGCCCATCCCGGCATCTGCATGGACAAGGAGGACGGCTGCCGCCGCACCGAGACGCTCATCAACAACGGCGTGTTCAAGACCGACCGGCTTATCAGCCATCGCTTCCCGCTGGAGGACGTGCAGAAGGCCTTTGAGACCTTCGAGAACCGCCCGGCCGGCTACCTCAAGGGCATCGTCACCCGGTAGGGCAAGCCCGCCCCCGTGATTGGGCTGATATCGCCCGGCGCCCTGAACAGAAAAGCAGCCTGTCCCCGTTCTCGCCCAGTTCTCGCCCCGTTCTCGTTTGCAGGCGTATAGGCATTTAGGCGGGATTTCCCAGATAGCCTTGCCCGGCCGCGTCGTCGAATCGGCGCCGACCCCTGCCTACCAGCAGGCAGGCCCCGAGGGCGAGCAGCGCCAGCGTGGCGGGTTCGGGGATGGCCAATCCGAAGTAGCTCTTGTCCTTCTCGTTCAAACCCAGCCCGTTGATGCTTACCTGGAGGCTGTGGGTGCCCGCAGTGTGCGACAGGCCGTTCCACTTGACTCCGTTCCAGAACCAGACCTTCAATTGGCCCTCGAAGCCCTTGGGGATGTCGTCGGCCTCGTATTCCAGGGTGAGCGTGCCGGTGTCGAAGGCGATGTCCTCCTCGAAGTAGGCGTTGAAGAGGTAGTAGTCGAGGAAGGGCTTTCCATCGGGATCGATTCCCGAAGGCAGGCCCATGAGCCGCTCGTACCGCAGGTGCGTCTGGTCGCCCGCGCCGGGTACGTCCAGCTTGTTGAAATCGAACTTCAGCGGCACCGGCCCCGCCGGCTGGACATGGCTCGCGCCGAGACGCACATCCACGCTCACGCCCGACGTGCTCTGTGAGAGCTCGACGGAGTTGGCCTTGTCACCGGTCAGCGCGGGATAGTAGCGCGTGTGGCGGTAGCAGGGGTATTCCTTGTCCGTGCCGTGGAAGTCGTTGCCCTTCACGTGCATCACCTTGCTGTCCCCGGAGCCCCAGGTGACGTCCGGGGTGTACTCCTGGTTCCAGTTCCGCTGGTCGAAGTTCGCCCCCCGTTCGTAGGCGCTCCAGGCGGAGCGGTCGCTGAAGCTGCTGGCGCTCAGGTTCAGGCTCAGTTCCACGAGCTGCTTGGTGAACGCGCTGACGTTCTCGTTGTTCTGCTTATAGGACTTGTTGGCCCAGTCCGTGGAGGTCAGGACGGTCAAGTCGGTCAGAAAGGGGAAATACTCTCGGCGCAGGGCCTTGTCGCCGAGGCATCCGGCGTCGTCGTCGGTCAGGTCGAAGATGAACCCCCCGGAGTGACACGCCTGGAGGATGAAGGTCATGCTGCGGGCCATGGAGGTCTCGCTGCCCTTGCTGCTGTATTGCTTGCCCCCGTCGGTCATCTGGTCCCGCAGCGCCTGCCACAGGTTGTCCACGTACATCCAATGGTCGGTGCCGTACGGGTTCGGGCCGCAGTCCACCCAGGCTTTCTTCTTGTCGCGCTTGTCGTAGTGTCCGTGCCCGGTGTGGTAATACACGAAGTGCTGCTGCGACACGTTGAGCTGGTTCAGGGCCTTGCCCGCGTTGTCGATGGCGGTTTCGACCTTCGCCCACTCGGTCTTGTGCTGGCCTTCGCCTCCGTACTGAAACCATTGCAGGGCGTTGTCGCCGAGCGCATCGTAGTTCCACTTCTTCCCGTCGTCGGCCAGAACGGCCTTCATCTTGTCGATGTTCCCGTCGAACCATCCATCCGCCGACCCGCTGACGAGAATCGCCACGGCGTCGCTGGGAAACTTGGCGGGGCTGTTGTCCTTGTCGGCCGCCGATGCCGAAGCCGACAGCCCGAACAGGAGGCAGGCGAGGATCAGCGATGTTTGGGCCCTCTTCATGGTCCATCCTTTCCCTATGTGCGGCCCCCGTTACTCCGCTGCACGTCGGCCGCGGCGGGCGTCCGCCACGCCCGGCGCATACGAACATCCCCTGAGCCTGAGCGGAACTGTCCCTCCGGGCGGGAAAGAGAGCGGTGCCCGACGTTGCGGCCGCATTCTACCAGACATCCCCGTTTCCGTCAATCAGGAACGAGAGACAAAGGAGACAAAGGGGAGACAAAGGGGAGACAAAGGGGACAGGCTTGCTCCGTAGAAAAGCCTCATCTTTCGGGCCATGAACGTCCGATAACCTGATCCATGAGCCGAACCAGCAAATCGCCAAGGAAGGTGGCGCT
>Ga0315541_1002416_pt1 | contig 15675 bp, 11 predicted proteins | sample SalMarSW160190MG_FD_203095 | JGI IMG/M metagenome (GOLD analysis project Ga0315541, IMG submission 203095) | Salt marsh sediment microbial communities from the Plum Island Ecosystem LTER, Massachusetts, United States - Salt Marsh Sediment SW1601-190 ...
TCCTTGGACAATGATTTAGTCAACGCAACCAGGCCTGCCTTTGAAGCCGCATAGTTCGCCTGGCCTTCAAAACCGTATCTTTCCATCACAGAGCTTATGTTGATAATCCGTCCATATCGTTTGCGCATCAGACTCATGACAGCAAATTTGCACATGTAAAAAATTCCAGCGAGATTGACATTCATCACATCATGCCAGTCCGATTCTTTCATCATCGCCAGGACAGAGTCCTTTCGGATACCGGCGTTGTTCACCAGGACTTCAAAGCCCCCATATTTCGTGTCTATGTGTTTGAAAAACTTTTCCACCTCTTCATATTTGGTCACATCAAGCTTTTGGATATCAATGTTTTCGGCAAACTGGCTGTTTTCTTGTTTGAATTGTGTCGCCGCAGCTTCATTTGTCGAATAAGTGACAATAACTTTAGCACCTGCCTTCAGGAAACTCTCGGCAATGGCTTTGCCTATTCCTCTAGTGCCACCAGTAACGATAACAGTTTGTCCTTTAAAATCATACATTGGCTGCACCCGCTGAGAGAAATTTGTCTACATCGTGGGCGACAATTACTCCGTAATTAGCTGCGCCTAGCCACCCTGACATAATAATCCCCACGGAGCCGGTATGAAAAAGTCCCCGTATCTCTTTAGGAAGCCCCATACTGACCTTTAACCCTTCAAATTTGGTGCCAAAAGAGGCACCACTTAAATGGAGCGTATACCTTTGAAATGTCTTTGGAGTAGAAGCTTCCAGGTGGTCTACTTTATCTCGAATTTTAGGAACATATTTCTCCAGAGCATCAAGCGTTCGTTGAATCAATTCTTCCTTGGAATCGCGATATTCTTCTTCAGACAGGTTTGCCCAGTCGTCGTAATTGGCATTGGAGGAGGCAACAATGGAGTACATATCAGAGCCTGGCCGGTTTCGGGGATAGTAGACGGAGAACGACCTGCTGGTAGTATTTTTGCTGCGAAGTTCTTGAGGGTCGAATTTCTCCGCCTCTGAGGTGAAAAGCAAATCCCCTATATAGTCAATCTCCTCGCCTTTTTTAATGCCGATATAGACCTGGCAAGTGCTGTTATTGAGGCGCACCCTTTTGGCCTCTTCAATGAAGCTTTCAGAAAAATTCTTGTCTCCGACCAGTTTATGGATGGTTGATAACAAATTACCATTGGAGACAACAGCCTTACTCTTGATATGATAGTGATATCCTCTTCCACTTTCCGCTATTACTCCGGCAGTTTTTTTTGATTCTGTCTTGCCTTCCTCGATCACAATTTTTTCCACCAGGCGCTTAGTCCGAATATCAACACCGTTTTTTAGAAGCTCCTCCCATATTTTTCCGATAAACTGGTCTGTCCCTCCCTGAACGGTATAAATGCCTTTGCTCATAAAGTTGGAAAACACAATTCCATAGCTTATCGCAGGATCGTCCAGGGTTGACCCGTTGGCATAGGCAATTGGTTCCATTAACATGCGGACAACATCATCATGGCCAGGAAAGAACTTTTCAAAAAGCTCCCTTGTGGTCATGCTTTGGTCATCATAGAAATTCATGTTTCTCGCTGTGTTGAAAAAGTTTTCAATATTCTCTCGGGGTATTTTGAATCGCTGCTCCAAGATGCGTGTGAAATCCTCCCTGTCATAAGTTGTGGTAAAGGAGAACTGGGGGTTGTCAAATCTGATTCCTTTGAGTTGAACAATCATGTCAGCAATTTCGGGAGTCCAGTATTTGCGGCAGGTTTTAATCATACCCACTGGGAATCCGTGTAAGGCGATGTCAAAGATGTGCCCCTTTCTTTTAAACCAGGTAGCCAGTCCACCAAGGTTGTAGTGCTGCTCCAGAAGTAAAACTGAATGTCCTCCTCTGGCTAGCATATTGGCACATGTTAATCCCGCCAGTCCACTTCCAATGACTATGACATCGTATTCTGACCTTGTATCTTTCGACCAATTGTGGCTCATGGATTCCCCTTTTGATTCTGTCCCTTTCCCTAGATCTTCTGCAGAACGTGAAAATTTGCCATAGAGATACCACTAAGCATTGTACCAACGATTCCCAGGAATCCCTGGTCTGTGCCGCAGATAAATAGGTTGTCTAAATGAGTCCTTCCCGTTTTGATTTTATTTGGCGTCCCGTAGACTGCACCATTTATGTGGCCGGTGAATCTGTGGATTGTTTTCGGAGTAAAGATATCGGCAAAGATTATTGAATCGCGGAAATCAGGTACAAATTTCACCACCTCCTTGAGCGTGATTTCCAGCCAGGCAGCTTTCTGGGCTTTATACTCTTCGTCATCCAGCTTGTTCCAGAGGTCGAAATTAGCCAAGTTGGTTATCCTGATCATGCCCTCTGGCAGAGGCTTTTCGAATTGAAAGTTATTAGGGCAACAAATGACACCACTGGAAACATCAACTAGCTCGTCAGGTTTTCGATAATTGAATTTATCCGAGTTATTAAAAAAGGTGACTGTTGTGTTATAACCCATTTTGGCAATTTCTTTATCTAAGACCATAATAGACTCCATACATGAAATTTTACCCACATCGTGCTTGAAACTTGCAGAATCATAATCGGACAAAAGCTTCATGGTTTCAACATAACCAGCGGATGATAGTATCCTATCGGCTGTCAGGGTTTCACCGTTTTCGAGCAAGATTGATTCAACCTTGCCATTAGCGCATTTAAGACTTGTTACTGCACACCTCATTTTTAATTCACCGCCGCAAGCCTTATACTTTTTCACCAGCACATCGAGGATTTGGCGTACCCCTGCTTGAGGTCGGGCAAAGCCTTCGCAGAAGATGCTCTTGAACATGATAACAAATTGTCCGAACTCCATGTCATTCTCTTGAGCATTTCCGTAAAACATAAGTGGGCAAAAAATCATGTCGCTGAGGAGTGGGTCGGAAATAATAGAACTTACAACTTCGCGAGCCGAAATCGGTTTGGCATATAAGTTCAGTTCGTCATATTCGAAGATAGTCTTGAGCAGCTTTCGGAAGTTGTCAGCTTGCTTAGGGAAATTATCGGCGACCTCTTGGACAAAAAAGCTGAAGTCGTTATTAAACCTGAGGGTCTTATTGGGGAATTTAATCACTGACATCCGTTGGGGGCAGAGGGCGAAATCTTCAGCTTTTAGTTTGAGCTGTCGCAGCAGCTTGGGCAATGGCGCTAATCTAACACCTTTGGGAACATAATTGGTTACCGCATGGAGGCCAACATCGAATTTATGTCCCCCGAGGTTGTAAAAAGAATTGAGTCCTCCAACACGATAATGTTTTTCCACGATGCAGACCTTTTTACCGTAGTAGGCTAACCTAATGCCAGCGGCGAGGCCAGACATTCCAGCACCGATAATTAGAACATCGTAATGCATGGTCAGGCTCTTTTCAAAATCAAAGGCTCACTAAGCCTTCAACCCTTGGGAAAATGCGATAAAAACGTGTGTTCCTGGCTTGCTAACACGTAATAGCCTAGTTTTTCCAAAGTCTTAGTTCATAGAGTATAATATAAAGGGTAAAGGGGTCAACTCTATTTCTCTCCCGGCGCTATACCCACTGGCATTGCTTCGGCTGACTTTCTTGATCTGGCAGTGACGGGACGCAGAGACATTCCAAGCTCTAGTTGTATTAAACAACGGACTGCCAGCTCAGGAAGGGATAGGTCTGCTCATGAACGATATTCCACGTGTAGGCGAGGTTGGTCGCGCCAGGAGCGACCGCGCATATGTCCCACGCCGCCCCTAAGAAGGTGGCGATGTCCTGCATTTCCGCGGTGGTCTTGCCTGTCCCGCCAGCCGAAGTAGCTTGTCCGCTGGTTTTGGTATCCCAGAAAGAGTTGCTAACAGTGCCCCCCCAATTCACTCCCGCCAGACCGCCAACATACTCATCGCCGGTCACGTTACCGCTGGAATACGAGTTGCTGACTGTGCCGAAATTCACTCCCACCAGACCGCCAACATAATAGTTGCCAGTCACGCTGCTGCTCGAATAGGAGTTGCTCACAGTGCCATCCCAACCATTAATTCCCACCAGACCGCCAACATAATGGTTGCCAGTCACGCTGCCTGTGGAATGGGAGTTGCTCACAGTGCCCTCATTCCCTCCCACTAGGCCGCCAACATAATAGTTGCCGGTCACGCTGCCGGTGGAATAGGAGTTGCTCACCGTGCCGTAATTACTTCCGACCAGACCGCCAACATCCCACTCGCCAGCCACGCTGCCTGTGGAATAGGTGTACCTCACCGTGCCATCATTCCTTCCCACTAGGCCGCCAACATAATAGTTGCCGGTCACGCTGCCTGTGGAATAGGAGTTCCACACCGTGCCGTAATTACTTCCCACCAGACCGCCAACATCCCACTCGCCAGACACGCTGCCTGTGGAAATGGTGTTCCACACCGTGCCCTCATTCCATCCCACTAGGCCGCCAACATAATAGTTGCCAGTCACACTGCCTGTGGAATAGGAGTTCGTCACAGTCTCCGAATTAATTCCGACCAGACCGCCAACAGTATACCAGCCAGTGACGCTGCCGCTCGAATGGGAGCTGGTCACGGTGCCTTCATTTCCTCCCACCAGACCGCCAACAGCATACCAGCCAGTGACGCTGCCGCTCGAATAGGAGTTGGTCACGGTGCCTTCATTTCCTCCCACCAGACCGCCAACCCGATAAGCGCCAGTTATGTTTACGTTCTCGACATCCACTTGAGTGACTCTTCCACCAGAAGCAAGGTATCCAAATAATCCGACTTGCGAAACAAAATCAAAGTCGAAGCTCAAGTTCAAGATTTTGTAACCATTGCCATCAAACTCTCCAGCCAGATAAGGGATGTAAAAGTTGGCTTCATTGCCTAAGTCCAGATCGTTTGTCAATCTAAATTTCAGGGAACCATCCTGACCAAAGGCGAGCAGCTCTCTGAAATCACTGACATTGTTTATCAAATAATAACCATCTTCTCGAGAAAGCCTTTGATTGACATTTAAAAACTTATCGTTAGCAAGCCACTGCTCAAAGTCTTCAGCGAATAAAGCTCCAATGGTAATTATGTTCTCTCCGTTAATCAGAACCTCGTCGTAATTATAGTAAGAGTTGGTCACGGTGCCCTCATTAATTCCGACCAGACCGCCAACATGCTGCTTGCCAGCCACAGTGGCGTTCACCACGCCGACATTCTCCATGACCCCTCCCTCATTAACAAGACCGAAAAGCCCCACATAATTTTCGTCAGGGCGGTTGATAAACAAGTCCCTTATCTCATATCCCTGACCGTTGAAACTCCCGGTAAACCGGTCATCAGAGGTTCCAATTGGCTCCCACCCCCCTCCCCAATTGGCTGTCTCACTCACCAGTTCCATATAACCGGCAGTAGTAGAATCGAGGTCGTTCATCAGAATGTAACTACCGCCCAAGTTATTTCTGATGGCATGCAAATCATACCAATCCCGTATTTCAATAGGAGGAGGAGAAGCACAGCCTACCATACCTGCAATTAAGGCTACCATGATCAAAAAGATGCTAACTCTTGCTACGTGATGGTGTCTCCTCGAACCAAATATTATCTTCATACTGCGCTTCCTGCGCTCTACCGACCGGGATTGGTTGGGCTGGCTTCCTTAATCTTGCAGTGGCGGGGCGCAGAGAAAAATAGAGTTGACCCCATTTTAATTTAAAGTTCTCTCATCCGTGGCTCTAAGTAAGCTACAGAGCTATCTAATGTGGCTAAATGTATATAGTCATCCTCGGGTACTTCGATACCGTAGCGCTTTCGCAGCTCCATAATGATGTCTAAGAAATCCATTGAGTCTAGTTCCACTTGTTCTCGTATCGGTATATCACCTTTGAGATTACTCAGATCTTCGTCTGGTATGATTTGGGCTATGATTTTCAGAATCGTGTCTTTAATTTGCTCCTTGGTCATGTACCTCCTGTTTGTTTATTCCAAGAATGATTTCAGCTTTATTCCTCAAATCTTTTTACGATAGTAATCGAATTGATGCCTAACATTCCGAAGGAATTATTAAATATATAGTCGACCTTGTCAATCTTTTTTGGTTCATTGATAACCAGGTTGTTAAGATGACACTCAGGGTCTAAGTGGTCCAGATTGATCGTAGGATGGACAATATAGTCTTCAAAAGAAGGTAAATTACCCGCTAATTCTAAGGCGCCAGCAGCCCCCATAGCATGACCGATAAAACTCTTGGTGTTGTTTATATACGCATGGGGATGTTCGCCAAAGACTTCTCTAATTGCCTGGCACTCCACAGGGTCTCCTTCGATGGTGCCTGTTCCGTGGGTATTGATAATATCGATATCTTCTGGAGATATACCGGCTTTGTTAAGAGCAAGTTTCATGCACTGAACTTGCCTTTCTTTGTCGGGGAAAATAAAGTCAGTGGCATCTGAGTTGATAGCATAGCCCATGATTTCACCATAGACTCTAGCTCCCCTTTTAAGGGCATCGCTTAGTCTTTCTAGAATAAAAATGCAGCCGCCTTCGGAAACAACCACACCATTCCTATCCTTGTCAAAGGGGCGGCATGCCTTCTCAGGGTCTGGATGGGAAGCCAAAGCGCCTTCACTTTTAAAGCCAGCAAAAATACCAAAGGAACCAGTGCTCTCCGAAACCCCTCCACTCAAAGCTAAATCGGCTTCGTTCAGCAGCAGCATTTGTAAGCCCTGTATGAGTCCAATGTTACCGCCTGCACAGGCAGCCCCCAATGTGTAGTGAGGTCCAGTAATTCCCAGATTCAGGGTGACTTCGCCAGCGGGATTATTAGCCACTACCCTTGGATTATGATGGTGCGACCAATATTTTACATTATAGTCAAATTGCTTAATTTCATAGATTTCGTTTTCGGTTTCCACAGTGCCATGCTCGGTAATCCCAAGGTAGATACCAATCCTCGATTTATCAAGGCAAGCAGGGTCTAATGTAGCATCAGCGATTGCCTCTTGGGCGCAGTAGATAGCAATAGAGCCAGCCCGCGTTCCCCGACGCAATTCCTTCTTTTTTTGATACTTCAGTGGGTCGAAGTGGCATATACCAGCCAATACTTCACCCATGTAGCGGATATTGAGTTTCCGTATCCCGGATTTGCCAGCAAGTAAACTTTTTCGAAATTCCGCCAGATTATTTCCGTTTGGCGCCGTCAGGCCAATCCCGGTAATTACAATTCGTGCTTCATTAGGTTTCCTTGCCGCCATAGGATAAAACTTCCATCAAAAATGTATATATTAGAGCGGCTCAAAGGGATCTAGTTGCAGCGCTCTGAAGGAGTATTTCCCTGAACTCATCTTGCTGGGGCCATTTTCTCTACCATTCCAAACCCAGCATAAGACAGACTATGCCGCTGCCAATCCCCAGCATGGCAACCTTATCACCAGGGTTAAGGCAACCCTGGTCAATTCCGATAGCCATGGTAATGGGCAGGGAAACCGACCCAATGTTTCCTAGATATTCCACAGTGGGAAAGTCTTTTGCATCATCTAGCCCCAGGGTCTTGAACAATAGTTTACTATGCACGGTGCTAACCTGATGAGTAAAAAACCTATCTACGTCGGAGTTGTTCCACCCAAGCTCTTGTTTTGTGTTCTCCCAGGTGTCAGGCGCCAATTTCAGTCCGTTTTTCAGGACCCCTGCATAGTCTGTGCGCATATCTGGAAGCTCATCCAAGTCGAGGAAAGAAGCATCGGCTTCTATACGACAAAGATTATTATGCTGAGAGTCAGCGCGCGTTACCCCGCCAAGAAGCTTGTGACCATCTTGCGACAGGGAAGAGTGGGTTAACACCGCTGCCACTGCTCCTGAGCCCAAAGTTAGGGTGGCAAAGGCGAGTTTGAGCTTATTTCTGGTGATATCCGGGTCTTCCAAAAGTTTATCGATTGTTGTGTCAATAAGCCGTTTGCTGCTCTCACAGCCAACCACAATTCCTGCTTTTATCTGTCCCAGCTCAATCATATTTGCCAGGGTTACCATGCCGTTGATGAAACCCAGGCAGGCGTTGGAGATGTCGAAAATGGTAGCTGCGGGAGGAAGGCCCAAAGAGTCATGGACCACGGTAGCTGTCGCTGGCTCCAGAAAATCACGAGATACCGAGGTATGAAGCAGGCATCCGATATCCTCTTTTTTAATGCCGGACTTACTAATGGCTTTTTCTGCCGCTTTTATACTCGCCTGGCTCGGCGTTACTCCATCGTCCCAGAATCGCCGTTCCCGAATTCCAGTCATCATTTCCAGGCGCCCGTAGGAAAGGTTGAATTTGTCATATATCGGGGCTAGTCTTTCTTCCAGGCTCAAAGATGTAATGATAGTCTCGGGAAGTTCATAACCAAAAGACTCGATGCAGACCTTATCGTACCGCATTCAGTACCCTGCTTCTCCCTCACCAACATCGTGAGGAGCTACGACGAAAATAGCTATATCAAGTCCACAGGCTCACTTTTGCCTGCTCGCTATTAATTTCGGAATATGGAACTTTGTTCTAAGATTTTCCCACCTTGCTGTGGACTCCGGGGGAATTATCTCGTCTGGAATGTACTTCCCTACTGCAGCAAGGACAGCGCAGATCTTTCTCGAGTTCGCGACCTCGTCAGGGACATACTCATCAGCGGCAGCAATAGCAGTAGAGCGCAGCCTACGAGGAGCTAATTTCTCGACCCCCTTAATTGCGAAAGAAATCAGCCTATTTGGGACATGATTATCCAAAAACTTAAGGGCAAAAAGCAGCAGCCTATCTGGAGCATATTTATCTACTACTTTCACAAGAAGGGAGAACCCCTTCCTTGCAAGGGACCTATTTATTGAATCAAAGTTGGGCTTTTTTAATGCCATGTCCTCTCTCACCAAGATACTATATTCTTATCACAATTTACTACTATTTGTCAAACACGATAACTTACCTCTACCACCCTGTAATTGACACACTGGAGTGACCGGGGTAAAATACATTGTTTTGATATGGCTGATGTAAAACTTGGTTCAGGCGAGAGTTTCGAGGCCCTGCTGCGTAGATTTAATAGGCAGGTGCAGCAAGACCGCATTTTAGCTGAAGTTCGCCGCCGCAGGCACTTTGAAAAACCTAGTGAGGAGAGGAGAAAGAAAGCGGCAGCGAAAAGGCGGAAAAGTTTTAGATAGCCAAGAGATGGCGCTGAAGGATAGTATTCAGGAAGCTCTCTGGGGAGCGCTTAAGCGGCAGCAGAGAGTAGAGGTTGCTACATTAAGGTTATTATTATCTGAAATAAAGAATGCTGAAATTGCGCAGCAAAAGCCCGCTGACGATAACAAAGTGCTTGATGTTATTACCAAGGAAGTAAAACGTCGTCGGGAGAGTATCGAGGCCTTCAAGCAGGGGAATCGTAGCGATCTGGTGGCACAAGAAGAAGCAGAACTGGCAGTTCTTATGAGCTATCTTCCTGAGCAAATGAGTCGGGCGGAGATCGTGGCAGCGGCACGGCAAGTGGTTGATGCAGTTGGAGCTACGGGGCCGAGCGACAAAGGCAAAGTCATGTCTCAGCTTATGCCTCAACTCAAAGGCAAAGCTGATGGCAAAGAAGTCAGCGAGATAGTTTCAGAATTGCTTGCTGGTGGCTAGGTTTAGAAGGCGAGCGAGGTTTTTAAATTATGGCGTGATGGCGGTAAAAGAGCACCGCCATTGTTCTTTGCAGTATGAAATTTGTAATCGTTGTTTTTCCCAGCACCTGGACTGATCGAGATTGTTACTACGCTCTTCACGCTTTGCTCCTCGGAATGACATCTTGGTGAACGGAGGCGGTTTAATTAATATCTCTAAGGAAATTCTGGATGAAGTTGCTTTAAGCGAAAAGGAATATAAGCTTATTGTGCAGCAGCTAGGGCGAGAGCCTAATGAGGTAGAGCTGGGAATGTTCGGCTCGTTATGGAGTGAGCATTGCGGCTACAAGCACTCTAAGCCCTTACTCAAGCTTCTGCCCTCCCGAAGCAAAAATGTCTTAGTAGGTCCAGGAGAGGAAAATGCCGGGGTAGTAGATATTGGTGATGGACAAGCGGTGGTAATGAAAATAGAGTCCCACAATCACCCCTCAGCGATTGACCCCTATGAGGGTGCAGCCACAGCAGCAGGCGGCGTTATAAGGGATATTTTTACTATGGGTGCTCGCCCTATAGCCTTGCTCAACTCGCTTCGTTTTGGTCCTTTAACTGAATCCAATAATCGCTACTTATTCAGTGGAGTTGTCAGTGGCCTTGCAGACTATGGCAATTGCCTGGGAATACCTAGTGTGGGTGGCGAAGTATTTTTTGCTGATAGATATACTGGCAATCCGTTAGTTAATGGCTTATGTTTGGGCGTTTGTGAAAAAGGTAAGCTAGTCAAAGCCAGGGCCAGTGGTGAGGGTAACTTGTTAATGGTGGTGGGAGCTGACACCGGTCGTGACGGGATTCATGGCGCTTCTGGTCTAGCATCGCGTAGTTTTGAGGGTGAGCCAGAGACGAAATCAGTGGTTCCGGCAGGCAATCCTTCTCTGGAGAAACTGCTCATTGAAGCGTGCCTCGAATTAGCGCAGACTGATTGGATTGTAGGCATGCAGGACCTGGGGGCTGCTGGATTAACAAGCGCTACGGTGGAGTGTGCGGCTAGAGGTGGAGGAGGAGTAGAAATAGATGTGAGCAAAGTATCTCGTCGTGAAGAGAATATGACCCCTTATGAAGTAATGCTCTCGGAGTCGCAGGAGAGAATGCTGGTGATTGTGAAGAGGGGTTGCGAGGAAAAGGTGAAAGCCCTGCTTGATCGCTGGGAAATTCACTACGATATCATTGGTCGGGTTACCAATACTGGCTTAGCCGTGGTTAAAGAAGGGGGAAAAGTTGTCGCTGGGATTCCCGTGAATTTGTTGGTCTCCCCGCCCCTCTATCGCCAGCGGAGTAAGAAGCCAGCATGGCTTGAAGAGCTTCAATCCCTCGATGTGAGCATCGTCCCTGACCTTAAGCCCAGGCAATGTAATTCTGTTTTACTTCGTTTACTGGCTTCCCCTAATATTGCCAGCAGGGAGTGTATCTATCGCCAGTATGACTCTCAGGCGATGGGTAATACTGTGGTTTCTCCCGGTGGCGATGCTGCTGTTTTGCGTATCAAGGGGACTAAGAAAGGTATTTCCTTAACTGTCGATGGCAACGGACGGTATTGCTATGTTGATCCCTTCCTCGGTGGGGTGATTGTTGTGGCTGAAGCTGCTCGGAATTTGGTCTGTAGTGGGGCTGAACCTTTAGCTATTACTGATTGCCTTAACTTTGGTAATCCGGAAAAAGCTGATGTCTATTACCAGTTGAAAGAGTGCATAAAGGGTATGGCACGAGCTTGTCGGGAACTGAGGATTCCCGTGATAAGTGGTAATGTTAGCCTTTACAATGAGAGCAAAGGCGAAGCTATCTATCCCACTCCAATAGTAGGTATGCTGGGGATTGTGGAGGACATAAGCAGACATTGCACTATGTCTTTTAAAAAGGAAGGTGACCTGGTATTTCTGCTGGGCGAGTCCTCTCCCTTAACTAGTAGCTTTCAACCCCGATTTCATCGGGGCTCCAATGGCCTTGGTGCTAGCGAATACCTGGAGTTGGTACATGACTTGGTGAAAGGGAAACCCGGCATTGATTTGGATATGGAGAAAAGGGTGCAGCGCTGTTGTCTGGAGGCTATAAGGCGGGGATTTATCAAGTCGGCCCACGATTGTTCCGAAGGCGGTTTACTGGTAGCCATTGCTGAAAGTTGCATTTGTGGGGACATTGGTTTTAAAGGCGAGGGCTGGAAAGTGCCTGCTCGCCGAACAAGTTCTTTGGCAGGCGAGAAGGGGAGATTGGATTCTGCTTTCTTTGGGGAGCATCAGTCACGGGTCGTAGTGTCAATGTCGGGCGGTTCGGCGGTTAAATTGAGTAAGGTAGCTAGAAAATGGCAGGTGCCATTGACTTTGCTGGGGAGAGTTGGCGGAAAGCGCTTAGTGGTGGAGGGCTATATTGATTTACCTCTGGCCAAGGTGAAAAGAGCTTGGCAGGATAGCCTTAAAAGATAAATCCTAAGCACGAAATCCTAAATGCTAAACAGTGTCAAAGCACTAATGAAAAATTAAAAACGGAATGAGTTTTAGTATTCGAATTTGGAATTTTGAATTTGTTTAGGATTTAGAAATTAGAGCTTTAAGTAGATGGAAGTCTCTCCATTTCGAGGTATATGCTATAACCAAGGAATAGTTGGAGATTTAGTTCGTGTCCTTTGTCCTCCCTACGACGTTATCACTCCTGAACAGCAAAAACTTTACTACGAAGAAAGTAGTTACAACGCTATTCGCCTGGAATTCCCCGCTGAAAGCCTGGAGCTGACAGGTGATAGATATCAAAGAGCAGCTATTACCTTTCAACAATGGCTGAAACATGGAGTTCTTCAGCTTGACAGCGTATCCAGCTTCTATTTGCATGACCATCGTTTTGAGTATTCAGGCGAAAAGAAGGTAAGGCGTGGGCTAATAGCTCGTGTCAAGCTCGGCCCCTGGGGCAGTGGTATATATCCTCACGAAGAAACATTTTCCAAAGCTAAAAGCGACCGTTTGCAGTTAATGCGAGCTTGCCGAGCTAACTTCAGCCCATTACTTTCTCTTTACCATGATTCTGAGCGAAAAATTGCCTCGATATTATCTGAGGCGTCCCGAGCTAAGCCCATTATCGAGACATCAGTTCTCTATCCCTCGATGGGAGAAGGAAAGGATGAGGATGGCGAAGCTCATACTCTATGGGCGATAACTGACCCAGAAATCAAGCGGGAGCTAAGTCAGTTTCTATCCTCTCAGCCCCTTTACATTGCGGATGGTCATCACCGCTACGAAACAGCCCTAAATTATCAACAAGAAAGAGCAGAAGAGCAATCTGATTCCTTTGACTCCTCTGTCATTGCGAGCGAAGCGAAGCAATCTCTAACTGGCAAAGGAGCCTTTAATTATGTGATGCTGGAGTTGGTGGACTTTTCTGACCCTGGACTTGTTGTTCTACCTCTGCATAGGCTAGTGTGTGGTATAGCGCCTTCGATCTTAGTAGGGTTGGAAGACCAACTCAGGAACTTCTTTGTCCTTGAGTCCGTTCCCTTAAAAGCTGGTGACTGTCATCTACCAGATGATAGCTGCTTAGGAATCCTGGGTTTACAGCCTGGCTCATTGGTTGTATTGAAGAGACGTCAAGATATTTCCTTTGAGGCCATGATGCCCGGTAACAGGTCCCAAGCTTATCGGGAGTTCGACGTTAGCATCCTTAATCACATGATTTTGGATAAGGTCCTGAGCGGAGCGAAGGATCTAGACGTCGCTTATACCGTGGATTTGAAAGAAGCCTACCAGCAGATAAAGGAAGGGAAATATCAATTAGCTTTCCTATTAAATCCTCCGCAGCCGGAGATGGTCAAGGCTGTTGCCGATGCTCAAGACAGGATGCCAAGCAAATCAACTTATTTTTACCCCAAGCTCCCCGCTGGTTTAATCATTAATCCTTTGGACTGACTGGGTTTGCAAAAGACTGTTTATATCTTTACTGCTTTAGCACTGTAAATACCAGGAAGGGCACGTATCTCTTGTAGATGCTCTTCACCTAGTGGTTCATCGAGAGCTAAAATCATGAGGGCTTTTCCCCGGGGCTGGAGTCTGGATAAGTGCATAGAACTGATATTAATATCGGCTTTACCGGTTATATTACCGATGGTGCCAACAAGCCCAGGTCGGTCGAGATGGTCGCAGAAAAGGAAATATCCCCCAGTGGGCACGATATCCATCCAGAAGTCATTAACCTGGACGATGTGGATCTCGCTATCTCTAACTGTGCCCGATATTGCAGTGGTTCCTACATTGGTATTGACCTCTAGAGTGAGCAAGTTGGAGTAATTCTGGCAGGTCGCCTCTCTTTCTTCGCTGATCTTTAAGCCACGCTGAGTGGCGATAAAACCAACATTGACCAGGTTGATTCTTTCCTCGCTTGCTTGTTGCAATAGCCCGCTGACGAGCGCCGTCTTAATCGGGTTGCAATCGTAGTTACTTACTCCGCCGCTATACTTGATGTGTGTTGAGTTTATTTGTCCCTCCATTAGTTGACTGGCAAGGTTGCCGATAGTTGCAGCTACTCTCATAAATGGTGCCAGTTCGGGAGCTATGTGTGGAGCGTTAACGGCGTATTTGCTAAATCTTCCTTGAAGCACAGCCAGGACTTCTTCAGCGATGTCTTTGGCGATGCTAGTCTGTGCTTCAATTGTAGAAGCGCCCAGATGAGGGGTAACGATTATCTTGTCTTCTTTGAATAGAGGACTATCTGTTACTGGCTCATTGGTAAAGACGTCAAAGGCAGCGCCAGCTATTTTCCCAGCCTTGATTGCTTTGACTATTGCTTCTTCGTCAATCAATCCGCCCCTGGCACAATTGATAATCCGAGCCGTGGGCTTTAATTTTGCCAACGCCTTATTTCCAATTAATTTCTCGGTAGCTGCTGTCAGCGGCACGTGGAGAGTGATAAAATCAGCTTCTTTAAGAAGCTGGTCCAGGGACACCAGGTCTACTTCGAGATTGCGGGCATAGTCTTTAGAGACAAACGGGTCGTGGGCGACCACGCGCATCTCAAAGGCCTGGGCCCGTTTGGCTACTTCAGAGCCGACATTACCTAGACCGATGATGCCCAGCGTTTTATTTCTAAGTTCGCTGCCAACCATTTCCTCTCTTTGCCATTTACCTGATTTAAGGCGGCTATTTGCCTGTGGTACGTTACGTGCCAGGGCAAGCATGAGGGCGATGGTATGTTCTGCGGCAGCCACAGTATTGCCTGTAGGGGCGTTAACTACAACAATGCCCTTTTTGGTAGCGGCATCGACATCGATATTATCTGTGCCCACTCCGGCTCGGCCGATCACCTTGAGTTTCTTCCCCGATTCAATGACCTCTGCCCTCACTTGGGTTTGGCTGCGCACAATCAGGGCATCATAATCGCCAATTATAGCTTTGAGCTGCCCAGGCTCCAGCTTGGTCTTGATATCGACTTGAGCGTAGCTACGCAGGGATTGTATCCCTTCTTCAGCAATTGGGTCAGCGACTAAAATTTTCATCTTTCAAATATAAATCCCAAATCCTAATCTCTAAGCCCTAAACAAATTCAAAACCCTTATGTTTGGTCATTGGGATTTTAATGAGAGGAATCAAATTTTTCCTTTCTATTGTCTAGCATTTCGTATTTAGTGCTTAGGATTTCTTCGCCTTGGGTAGAGCTTTGTTTAACGCCTCCAATACCGACTTGATATCATTGTCCTCCACGGAGCCGAGATGACCAATACGGAATATTTTGCCTGCTAGCTTCCTCTGGCCTCCGGCAATGACTACATCATGTTCCTCCCGGAGCACTTGAATTAATTTGGGGACGTCAATGTTGTCCATGGCGTTCACGGCCGTCACCGTGTCGGAGGCATAATCTTCTTCAGAGAAAAGAGAAAATCCCAGCGATTTGACTCCATTTCTCGCTATTTGGGCTATTCGAGCATGCCTGGCGAATATGTTGTTTAGTCCCTCGTTTAGCATTAAATCCAGAGTGGTATTTAGAGCGTAGAAGATGGAAATGGCTGGTGTCCAGGGAGTTTGCCCTTTCTGGAGAAAATCTTTGGCTTTGCTGAAATCCCAATAATAGCGTG
>Ga0315541_1002417_pt1 | contig 15664 bp, 12 predicted proteins | sample SalMarSW160190MG_FD_203095 | JGI IMG/M metagenome (GOLD analysis project Ga0315541, IMG submission 203095) | Salt marsh sediment microbial communities from the Plum Island Ecosystem LTER, Massachusetts, United States - Salt Marsh Sediment SW1601-190 ...
ACGTCCCAGGCGCTGGCGTAAGTGAGAGGTGGTTGAAGCGCGGGGGAGGAGGGCTGACCGGTACTGGACAGGCGCTGCTGTCCTTCGAATGGGGCGTGTTCAGATAGCAAACTGACGGGAAACCTATGGCTATAAAACATAAGGCGCCAACAAGCGATCGCCATTTATCCCGCGCCCTCTACGCGGCGTACATAATCATCATTATTTGCGCAGCAATCCTTTTCTATCTGTTCGGGTACCGCCAAATGGTCTTTTTCATGGTTCCCTCGAAATCCATGGAGCCGTCATTGCAGGTTCCGGACCATCTGATCACGCTAAACCAGAAGGCCTATCACCGGGGCAATATCGTGGTAGTTATGGACCCGGTCGAAGGAGGGGGATATGTAGTCAAACGCATTGTGGCGGTAGGCGGCGATACCGTGGTGGTCTGGAACGGAGCGCTAGTCATCAATGGCAAACGCGTCGAGGAACCCTACATTAAAGAACCCATGCAATACCGGATTCTCCCGCCTATAAGGGTCCCCAAGGGTGAGGTTTTCCTATTGGGCGACAACCGCAACGAAAGCGACGACTGTCACCTCTGGCCCGGCGAGCTTCACGATGGCGTACCGGTAGGCGACATCATCGGCAAGGTCAGTTATATCTACTACCCGTTTGCGCGAATGGGGCCCGTCGCGTCCTAAGTGGGGCCCCCGAATGGTTTGACGTGATGGTTGTGAATTGTGTAACATAGTGTTTCCTTTGCGCCGTCAATGGGTTCGTTTGTAACGTTCAATCTAAGGTACTAAGAGGAGTGCCGCTGTGAAAGGAGCTCGCGAAGAATGAGGGAGATCAAACGCGCAGCAGTATTGGGCTCGGGAGTGATGGGAGGCGCCATTGCAGCGCACTTGGCTAATTGTGGCATTCCGAGTCTCATGCTGGACATCGTGCCCCCGAAGCTTTCGGAGGAAGAGAAAAAGGATAAGGCCAAGCGTAATGGCTTCGCGGCCGCAAGCAAGAAAGGGCTGCTCAAAGCCAGGCCGTCACCCATGTACCTGAAGTCGAACCTCGACATGATCGAGATCGGAAACTTCGAGGATGACTTCGAGAAGATCGCAGATTGCGACTGGATCGTGGAAGTGGTCAAAGAAGACCTCGCGATCAAGAAAAGCGTGTTCGAAAAGGTGTCGAAGCTTCGTTCGCCGGGCTCGATCGTCAGCACCAACACCAGCGGGCTGCAGGTGCAGAGCATGGTGGACGTGATGGACGAGGACATGCGCCAGCATTTCCTATGCACGCACTTCTTCAACCCGCCGCGGTACCTCAAGCTGCTCGAGCTTGTACCGAGTCCTGACACGCTGCCCGAGGTCATGGATTACATGGGACGGTTCTGTGAGGACGTGCTGGGCAAGGGCGTGGTGTTTGCTAAGGACACGCCCAACTTCGTCGCGAACCGCGTCCTGATCTTCGCCATGCAGCACATCATGGACGAGATGGTGAAGGAGGGCTTGACGGTCGAAGAGGTGGATGCGCTAACCGGGCCGAACATCGGCCATGCCAAGTCAGCCACGTTCCGTACGGCCGACCTGGTCGGCCTGGACACCTACGTCCATGTGCTCGGGAACATCAAGGACGGCTGTCCCGACGACGAACGTCTCGAGATAATGGAGGTGCCGGAGCTCCTCCAGAAGATGCTCGATAAAGGCCTGCTGGGCGACAAGTCCGGCTCCGGCTTTTACCAGGCGACCAAGGAACGCGATAAGAAAGGCAAGCGGATAATCAACGGGCTCGACCTCGAGACCATCGAGTACCGTCCGCCCATGAAACCGCGGTTCGATTGCATCGCTGCAGCCCGTAGCGCCAAGACCCTGGAAGACAAGCTCAAGGCAATGCACAACGGCGAAGACAAAGGTTCGGAGTTCGTCTGGAAGCACTTTGCAAACGTGGCCGTTTATGCCGGCAACCGTATCCCGGAAATCTCTGACGACATCGTGGGCATTGACAACGCGGTGAAGTGGGGCTTTGCCTGGGATGTAGGCATCTTCGAGACATGGGATATCCTCGGGTTCAACGAAGTCTGCGAGCGCATGAAGGCCGACGGACTGACGTTGCCGCCCATCGCCGAGGCGGTGATCGAGGCCGGCGCCGAGTCGTTCTACAGCACCGACGGGAACGGCAACCGGACCTTCTTCGACATTGCAACGAAGTCATACAAGCCAGTTCCCATGAACCCCAAGGAACTCATCATCGCCAGCGTCAAGAAGAGCAACGGCGTGGTCAAAACGAATGACAGTTGCAGCCTCGTCGACATGGGCGAGGGCATCCTGTGCGCCGAGTTCCACTCGAAGATGAATTCCATCGACAACATGCTCGGCGAGATGCTCGCCGAAGGCGTCAACCTCGTCAACGAGGGCAAGTTCGACGGGATGGTCGTGGCCAACCAGGGTCCCCACTTCTCGGTCGGCGCGAACCTGATGGTCGTGCTGGGCTTCGCCATGCAAAAGGATTGGGACTCACTCGAGAAAATGGTGTCCGACTTCCAGAACGTGAACATGGCGATGCGGTTCTGCAAAGGCCCGGTCGTGTCCGCGCCCCACCATTTCACGTTCGGCGGCGGCGTCGAAATGGCCCAGCATGCGGCCAAGGCGGTCATCGCGGGTGAGACCTACGGCGGCCTGGTCGAGTTTGGCGTCGGCCTGATCCCGGCGGGCGGCGGGTGCAAGGAAATGCTGCGCCGCGCGCTGGCCTACGTGCCGTCGTCGCTCGAGGACGGCAACCCGATGCCATACATGACCCGGGCGTTCCAGTCCATCGGCATGGCCAAGGTAAGCACGAGCGGGCCGGAAATGGTCGAACTGGGTTATTTCTTTGAAACCGACCTCATCTGCGTGAATTGGGACCACCAGGTCCAGCGCGCCAAGGAGGTCTGCCGCGGCTTGGTCGTCGGCGGTTACAGCCCGCCCAAGCCGGCCAGTCTGAAAGTGCTCGGCGAGCCCGCCAAGGCCGTATTCCGTGCGGGGCTGGACGGGATGAAGACCACCGGCTATGCCTCCGAGCACGACGTACTGATCGGCATGGACATCGCCAATATACTGACCGGCGGAGACCGATGGCCCGGAACGAAAATGACCGAGCAGGACGTGCTCGACCTTGAACGCGAAGTCTTCGTGTCACTGTGCGGCACAAAGAAAACCCAAGAACGGATGCAGTACATGCTGGCGAACAATAAGCCACTGCGAAACTAAGCCTTTGCGCACCGGATGCAATCTAGGAGGATGATAACATGGAAACGCGTGATGTTTATATTGTGGCGGCAGCCCGTACAGCCGTTGGTAAAGCCAGGCGCGGCACCTTGGCCGAGTTCAATCCTATCGAGATGGGCGGCGCCGTCCTCGAGGCAGTGGTCGAGCGTGCGGGTATCGACCCGGAGAGGATTGAAGATGTGACCATTGGCTGTGCCTACCCCGAGGCGGAACAAGGCATGAATCCGGCCCGGGTGCTGGTGGCCCGCGCGGGGTTCCCGTATTCGGTTCCCGCAGTAACGGTCAATCGGTTTTGTTCCTCCGGGATGGAAGCCATCGCGATTGCCGTGGCCAAGATGCGCTGCGGCATGTTCGACATCGCCATCTCAGGCGGCATGGAGACCATGAGCATGATCTCGATGATCGGCACGAAATTCGCACCAAATCCCTGGCTGAGCAAGGAGCGCTGCGACATCTACACGAGCATGGGGAACTGCGCGGACAATGTGGCGCGCGACTTTAACATTACCCGCGAGCAGATGGATGAGTTTGGACTCCGCAGCAACCAGTATGCCGTGGCGGCCATTGATGCAGGCAAGTTCAAGGAGCAGATAGTACCGCTCGAGGTGCCGACTCCGAACGGCACGATTACGTTCGAGGTTGACGAGGGGCCCCGGCGTGACGCCTCGCTCGAGGTAATGGCGAAACTCAAGCCCGCGTTTGCACCCTCGCCCAAGCTGGGGTTCGCCACGGCGGGCAACTCGAGCCAGATGAGCGACGGCGCCGCCGCAGTGCTCCTGATGAGCGAAAAAGCCGTCAAAGAGACCGGCGCCAAGCCCATGGCCAGGATGCTGGGGTACAAGGCCGCAGCCGCCTCGCCCAGGTACCTTGGGCCGGCCCAGCTTGAGGCCGTTCCCAAGGCCCTCGAACTCGCCGGGATCACGCTCGACGACGTGGGCCTGATCGAGAACAACGAAGCGTTCGCCTCGCAGTGCCTATTGAGTTGCCGCGAGCTGAAGTTAAACATGGACATAGTCAATGTCAACGGCGGGGCCATTGCCCTGGGCCACCCACTGGGCTGCACCGGCGCCAAGCTGACCACGCAGATCATCTACGAGATGCGCGCGCGCGGCGTGAAGTACGGCCTGGTAACCATGTGCATCGGCGGCGGTCAAGGCGCGGCCGGCGTGTACGAGCTCTGCACATAAGCGAATAGGCCGTCGGTGGTCTCTGCCACTACGTCCTGCTTCACCCATTCTCAGAGATTTAACACCGATACACGTAGGAAAGGTAATCACGGGAGAAACTGCCTTGAACATTCTAACTGGAAAGACTGCTGGATCGTACTTGAGCGCATTGATTGTGCTCATGGCCGCAAGCGGCGCGAGCGCCTTTGCGGAGACGCCGGACGTAGTCGATAGACACGTGATGGTCTATTACGAGCTGGGCCGCTTTGGCGGATGGCCCGCGAACCATGGGATATGGTCATGGGGAAATGAGGTCCTGGTCGGGTTCAATGCAGGCTATTACAAGGATCAAGGGCCGAGACGACACGCCATTGATCACGAGAAGCCACAGATAGACCTGTTGGCGAGAAGTCTCGACGGCGGCGAAACGTGGGCCATCGAGGAGCCGGCGGCCAAGGGTTTTCTGGTGCCGCAGAGCGAGGCGGCCGACTGTCCGGGGAATATCGACTTCACCCACCCGGACTTCGCGTTGAGGGTTCGCTTGTTGGACATTGACGTCGGCCCGTCGTTCTTCCACTACTCCTACAGCCGCGGCACGACATGGGAAGGACCGTTCAAGCTGCCACAGTTTGACACACCCGGAATTGCCGCGCGGACCGATTACCTCGTCAACGGAAAACACGACTGCATGCTGTTCCTTACTGCCGGGAAAACGAACCGTAAGGAAGGCAGGCCTATTTGTGTGCGCACGACCGATGGCGGTAAGACTTGGACATTTGTCTCATGGATCGGGCCGGAGCCTAAAGGCTTCGCCATCATGCCCGCATCAGTCCGGTTATCGGGCTCGGATATTCTAGTGCTGCTGCGCCGCCGTAAAGGACCAAGGCGCTGGTTGTCGGCCTACCTCTCACAAGATAACGGGCAAAGCTGGAAATACCTTAACGACCCCGTCTCAAACCTCGGGGAGGGGAATCCTCCAAGCCTAATCAAGCTGAGGGATGGGCGCCTTTGCCTCACTTACGGCGTGCGCGCTGAACCTTATCGCATTTGTGCGAAACTGAGCAGCGACGCAGGGCGGACGTGGAGCGACGAGATCGTTCTGCGCGATGACGGCGCCACCCGGGACATGGGATATGCGCGCAGTGTCCAGCGCCCTGACGGCAAGATAGTAACAGTCTATTACTTCAACGACGCGAAGACGGGGCACGAGCGGTACATCGCCGCGACGATTTGGGGGCCCGGAGAATAACCCAGGGGGGGGCTGAACTTACGCCCACTCTGTGCCGCCTCAGGTAATTGCAATACGCGACCGCTTTGACCATGGCCGCGATCCCCTATTCCGTTGTTGCTTCCACGGCGAGCGCTCAGCTATCAGCCGTCAGCTAAATGCTGATAACTGATAACCGACAACTAACAACTGACCGGCCACTTACATGCTCCAATGGTCTTCTTATCTCCATATCTCCCAGCATCTCCATATCTCCCAGCATCCCGTCGCATGCGGCGGTTGAGGTGCCGGCAAGCCCATCATCGCCCGTCAATTGCAAAGCCGCTTGTGGCAAATCGCGATTAGTACTATAATGCAGCGTGACCACTCAAGAAATCGCGGGAAGCTGTCTCTGAGGGAGGATGCTGCTATGCCGCGTGGTATCAACCGCGCGCCGCTTCTCGCGCTCTTGCTCGTCCCACTGCTGCTCGCCGCCCCAACCGCCCACGCCCAGCACGAGTTGCCCGTCGTCGGGCATATTGGAGGGGCGTGCTATGCAGTAGCCGTGTCGGGGAACTACGCATTTATCGGTGAGGGGCCGAGCCTCCGCGCGCTGGACATCGCGGACGCCGCGAATCCAGCTCCCGCCGCGAAGCTCCTTTTTGATGACCTCGTAAGAAATATATTCATCTCTGGCAGTTACGCCTATGTCGCAGCCGACACTGCCGGCCTGCGCGTGGTGGATATCGAGGATCTCGCTAATCCGACAGAGACCGGCTACTACGATACGCCCGGTACTGCGGTCGACGTCTTTATCTCCGGCAGCGGCCGCGCACAGGTGGAGGATACAGTGACAGCAGAACAGAAGGCCGCGTATAACAAGAAATTGGCGCAGATGCTCGAGGCTCCGAATCGCTATACGGAGGAGTACCGTCCCCAGTTTCACTTCACACCGATATTCAATTGGATGAATGACCCGAATGGGTTGGTCCACTATGAAGGGGAGTATCATCTGTTTTTCCAGCACAATCCCTTTGGCAGGAGGTGGGGCAATATGTCCTGGGGGCATGCGGTCAGCCCTGACCTCGTGCATTGGAAGCAGTTGCCAATCGCCCTGTGGCCCGACGATCTTGGGACCATCTTTTCCGGAAGCGCGGTTGTGGATCCGCATGACACCAGCGGCTTTTTCAACGGCGGCTCGGGGCTCGTGGCAATCTTCACCCACCACCACATGAACACCGACCTCGAACAACAGGGCATTGCCTACAGCCGCGATAAGGGCCGAACCTGGACAAAGTACGAAGGCAATCCGGTGATTCCGAACGTGGGCGACAGGGACTTCCGCGATCCCAAGGTATTCTGGCATGAATCTACGAAGAAATGGATCATGATCGTCGCCGGAGGCAAGGTGCGGTTCTATTCATCACCCAACCTCAGGGATTGGACGTTTGAAAGCATCAATGAAGAGATCGGGACTGAATGCCCGGATTTCTTCGAGCTCCCCGTGGATGGAGACCCGAACAACACCAAGTGGGTCCTGTCCAAAGCAGGGCGTGGCTACCTGATCGGCGAATTCGATGGACATGCCTTCACACCGGACGGCGACGAGATAGAGGTGATGCTTAGTCCGGGTCCCTACGCCTCGCAAACCTGGAGCGACATTCCCGCCGGGGACGGTCGGCGGATTATTATCGACTGGATGCGCCCCATAGATTCAGCCACGAGAACTATCTGGACGAGCTCGATGACGCTTCCGCGAGTGGTGGGACTCAAGACCTTCCCCGGCAGCCTCGGAATTGTCCACACACCGGTGGAGGAACTCGAGACACTTCGAGGTCAATCCTGGAAGTGGAAGAATGAAACCGTGTCGCCACGCGTAAACCTACTCGACGACGTCAGGGGCCAGACCTTGGAGATTGTCGCAGAATTTGAGCTGGACACGGCAAGGGAGTTTGGCTTTAGACTGCGCAAGAGCAAGCGCAAGCTGCGCAAGGACAAGCGGCAGGAGACCGTCGTCGGCTATGACGTGGCCGAACGCAGACTGTTTGTTGACCGAACGAAGTCCGGTGCAGGCAGAATCGATGACGAAGACATTATCATGGAAACCCAACTGCCGCCTGTGAAGAACAAAGTGGAGCTGCATATCTTCGTGGACTGGAGTGTGGTGGACGTGTTCCCGAACGATGGCCGGAGAGTATTCTCAAGTCCCATCCATCCTGACCCTTCAAGCGATGGATTGGAACTCTATTGTGAGGGCGGCAACGTGAAACTGCGATCACTCGAAGTCTATGAACTGAAATCCATCTGGCGGGATTAGGCGCCCTGTGGGACCATCCGCGTGCGCTTGCTCAAGATCGGGGCGTGGGTCAAGGTGAGCGTGCGCCGCGTCACGGTCCACCTCGCCAGCGCCTGTCCTTACCACAAAAGTCTTCCGGCAAGCCTGGCAGAATCTCCAGTTCTACCCGCTTCGATGTTGAATTGCGTAAGTCCCGCCTCCGACGAGCGTTACAGACGCTATGGGGGAAAGGGGGGCAGTTTGTCTGAACCGCCAGAAGCCGGTGAAAACAAAGCCCAAACTTGACCAGAAAACTGCACGCCGCCAAACTGCCCCCTGAACGCACCGGCCAGCTCAAGTGCTGTGAGATATCCGGGTTAAAGGGTTTGGGCTTGGTGCAAGGTTATCCCGGCGGGTCAGTTCTCCCGGCGCAAGACTTTCCTGCTCAGCTCTGTTTCTTGAGAGAAGCCAAAGGCACTTGCGCCCCTTTCTCATAAATGAATGTGTACTTTCCTCGTTGAGCTTCCTCAACTTCCACGAGCTTGTCAGATATCTCGGGATGGATGTCCAAGAGCGCCTTAAAGTCAGCGGGACATTTGTATGCTCCGCACCAACATTCGGCTGATGTTCCTAAGTCTATCGCAAGCACAATAAGAGGAACAACAGAAAGGAGGACAGAAACCATGTTCCTACGACGACTTGGTATCTTTGGATGTAAGGAAGCGGACGAGAACCTCGTCCTGGCTTCGCTGCTCACCGGGGACCCGCTGTTGCTCATTGGCAATCACGGATGCGCCAAAACCCACGTGGCGAACGTGAATTGTAGTCGTTCGGGCCTTTCTGCTAGCCTGAGCAGGAAGTGGCGCAAGAGAAACGGGACCCTGTTAGTCTCTTGCTGAAAGGAGGAAGGAATGTTGAAGAACGCTATGATTAGCATTGTGCTCGCGGTTGCGTTGGCAGGGGCTGGACATGCTATCGCCCAGGCACAGGGCGGCAAACCTGAGGCAGAGGTGCGTGAGGGTATGGCGCAGAAACCTCAAGGGGTGCGGCCCGCTCGACGCCGGCCAATGCGGGGCGAGGCCGGGACCCAGCCAGGGCGCCGGTCTCGCTGGAGACTGTCACAGTGACAGTTCCGAGGAAAGAACTGTCCCTTTTTGATTCCACGTGCATCATCGTTGGGATCATCATCGGCGCCGGGATATACGAGACGGCGCCGACCGTGGCTGGGTGTATGGGCGGCTGGGCGAGCCTGCTCGGTATTTGGCTGTTGGGAGGCCTGCTGGCGTTGGCGGGGGCGCTGTGCTACGCGGAACTGGCCACCGCCTGGCCTCAGGCGGGCGGCGATTACGTCTACCTGAGCCGCGCATATGGCAGTTGGGCGGGCTATCTGTTCGGCTGGTCACAATTGGTCATTATCCGGCCCGGCGACATCGCCCTAATGGCCTTTGTCTTTGCCCGCTACGCCCAAACACTCTACGCCCCGTTCGAGAACGGCCGCCCACTGTACGCCGCGGCGGCCGTGGTCGTGTTGACGGCCATCAACATCCTGGGCATCAGGGAAGGCAAATGGACGCAGAATCTTCTGACCGTGCTCAAGGCCCTGGGCCTGATAGCTATTATCGTTGCGGGTCTGATGGCCCCTGGTCGCCCGCCGGCGCCTGACGAACCGGCCGCCTTCACTACGGGCGGACTCAAACTGGCCCTGATCCTGGTGCTGTTCACATTTGGCGGTTGGAACGAAATGGCCTATGTGGCCGGCGAGGTCAAACGGCCACAGCGCAATATCGTCCGCGCTCTGGTGTTGGGGACGACGGGCGTCACGGCGCTGTACCTGCTCGCTAACGGTGCGTTCCTTCATGCGCTGGGTTTCGCGAAGATGGCCGCTTCCCAGGCGGTAGCCGTCGACGCACTGGCGACCGTGTTCCCCGAGACGGCCGGCAAAGCGATAAGCATCCTCATCTGCATATCGACCCTTGGCGCGGTCAACGGCCTCGTTCTTACGGGCGCGCGCATCTCTTACGCAATGGGTACAGGGCACGCGACATTCCGGGCCCTGGGCAGGTGGAACCCCCGCTTCAGCGGCCCCGTGCGGGCCTTGGTTGTTCAGGGTTGCCTGAGCCTCGCGATCGTTCTCCTGGCCGGGTCATTCATCGACACCATTCTTTACACTGCCCCGGTGGTGTGGGTATTCTTCTTAGCAACGGGCCTCTCTGTGTTTGTGCTCAGGCGCAAAGACCCGGGCACGCCCCGGCCTTACAGGGTGACCGGCTACCCCGTGACACTGATCATCTTTTGCGCCTGTTGCGTTTTCATGGTATACAGTTCCATGTCCTACGCCCTGGCAAACAGGCCGGTCGGCCTGCTGGCGCTGTCGGGCGTCCTCCTGGCGGGCGTGCTGGTTTACCTGTTTGTGGACGTCCGACGTTCGGCGCAGCGGCAGCGGCCAGCGGACTAAAACTATCAGGGACATCGACAAAGGCAGTCAGGGCAAAATAGCCAATAGGTAATAGCCGACGTAAAAACGTCCGGGAGGCGCATATGAGAAAACGCGTGACAGTCTGGGTCGGGATACTGCTGGTGGCGTTGCCGGGAGTCGATCTAGATAGCCGTGCCCAAATGCCGCAAGACGTTCCAGGCAACCCCGGGGCGCAACAGCAACAACTCCGGCCGCACGCATCGTCCCTCGGCGCCGCAGTGCCACAAGACCGCTTTGTGACCGTGGAGGGCCGCAGGTTCATCGACCCTCAGGGACGCCAGGTCGTCCTGCACGGACTCAGTGTCATAAACAAATCTAAAGCGGCCGACTACCAAAGCTGGCACGGCCCCGAGGAATTTGCCGCCATGCGTGAGTGGGGCATGAACTGCATCCGCCTGGGCATCTTCTGGGACGGCGTTGAGCCGGAGCCCGGCCGCTATGACGACGAGTATATCGAGAAGGTCGACAAACGCATCGCCTGGGCCAGGGACAACGGGTTATACGTTCTGCTGGATATGCATCAGGACTTGTTCAGCGTACTCTACAGCAATGGCGCGCCAGAATGGGCCACCTTAACGGACGGCAAATCGCACATCCGTAAAGGCAGCGTGTGGAGTGACGCCTATTTCACCAGCCCTGCTGTGCAGACCGCGTTCGACAACTTCTGGGCGAACAAGGCCTGCGGCGACGGCGTGGGTGTTCAAGAACACTTCGCTCTGGCCTGGCAACACGTCGCAGCGCGCTATGCACACGAACCGGCGATATTGGGATACGACCTGTTCAACGAGCCCGGCCCTGGCAGCCAGGGCGTCGCGGCCCAGTTGCTGATGGTTGCCAAGTTCGCGGAAGCCGTGGCCGAAAAAGACGCCGGCAGCACGCCAACGGTGCCTGAGTTGATGAAGCAGTGGCTCGACGCGGGGGGCCGCAGCAAACTTATGGCGCGGCTGGCCGACATGGACTTCTACATGCCGATAATCGACGCGGCCCAGCCCCTGTTTGCAGAATTCGAGCGCACCAAGGTCATGCCCATGTTTCAGCGCGTCACCGATGCCATCCGGGAGGTCGACAGGAACCATATCATCTTTCTGGAGACGAGCATGTCGGCCAACATGGGGGTCTACAGCGGCATCGAGCCGGTTCTCGGCCCGGACGGGAAACGCGAGCCGCTACAGGCCTACGCACCCCACGGCTACGATATCGTAGTGGACACCCCGGACCTCGCCTCAGCCAGTAGTGACCGGGTGGGACTCATTTTTGCGCGCCACGGGGAAACCGCCGAACGGCTGGGCATGCCCATGCTAGTCGGAGAATGGGGCGCTTACGGCGCTGCCGGGCCTGAAATTCTCCCCTCGGCCCGGTTTGTAGTACGCCAGTTCGAGAACCTGTTGTGCAGCGATACCTACTGGCTGTTCGGTCACAATATCCCCGACAGCGCATACTTCGAGGTCTTGGACCGGCCTTTCCCAGTACGTATAGCCGGCACGCTCCTCTCCTATCGGAGCGACCCGGAAAGCGGGGCGTTCACGTGCGTCTGGAAGGAAGACCCCAAGGTGACCGCGCCTAATCGCATCTACTTGCCGAAACGTGTCTACCCCGGTAAGGAAGGCATCACACTCTCACCGACAGGCAAGGGTTTCCGAGTCGAGCCCGCCCGTCAAGGAGGAGAGAGCGTATATCTCGTCGTCGCCCCCACCGGCGAGACCGTAGAGCGACACGTGTCCATCGCCCAATTCCCCAAACATCTCGAGTAGATTTATCATGAGGTAAGTCGCATTGCCTGCCTACAAGACCGGCAGAGGCCGAAAACTTTACCTATACGTAGCGTCATAATTGACACCGCATCGCATCGCGTCATTGCGAGGAGCGAACGAAGTGAGCGACGCGGCAATCACTTGAACCAATGGCCTTTATGGCAAGCCCGCCTCTGGTGGGCAAGTGATTGCTTCGCTACGCTCGCAATGACGCGAGTACAGGGCTCGTGCAATTTTCCGTCAATATGCGGCATTATTTATGACGTTCTGTATAATTCCAACGATCAGGATGCGGATGGTAGAATGGGCCGTGGGAGGTCCCCTGAGAAAAGGAGTTCCGCACGGTGTACAAACCACCTCGGATCGAGTCCGGCGCGGGCGCTGCCAAGCGACTCACGGATTTACCGGGCCCGGTCCTTGCCGTGAGCATGGACCTGCCCTGGCAAGTGCTTCAGGAACAGACCGCGTGGGAACCCGCTCACGTGCATATGGTCACCGATATGCACCGGGAAACGTTGGACGCGCTCGCGGACATGCTCCCGGAATGCGACGTTGTAGTGGGCGTGGGCGGGGGTTCGTGCTGCGACACGGCGAAGTACCTGGCCTGGAAACGCGGGTGCCGGATGGTGCTCGTGCCGACGATCGTCTCGGTCGATGCGCCATTCACCAACACGATCGCAATGCGCATCGCCAATGCGGTCACCTACGTCGGCGACATCCACCCGGAAGAGATCATCATCGACTACGCCCTCATCCAGAGGGCGCCTGCGCACCTCAACCGCGCAGGCGCGGGCGACATCGCCAGTATCCACACGGCCTTGTACGACTGGAGGCTGGCCCACGAACACACGGGTGAGTCTTATGACCCGGCTGTGGCGGACTTGGCGCGGCAGTGCCTGGCTGAATTGGACCAGAATGCCCGGGAAGTCTACGACGTGACCCCCAAAGGGATCGATGCAATCGTCGACCTGTACCGGCGTGAGGTCGAGTTTTGCGCCCGCATCAACACCAGCCGGCCCGAAGAGGGTTCGGAACACCTCGTGGCTTACAACCTCGAGCACATCACCAGGCGCCACTTCGTCCACGGAGACCTCGTGGCGCTGGGCATCTATTTGATGACGCGCCTGCAATGCAACAACCACGAGTGGGCCGTGGACCTCATGGACCGCCTCGGCCTGCGCTACCGGCCCCCCGACACTACGCCCGATGAAGTCCGCCAATGCCTCGCCACGCTCAAGGCCTTCAAGGACGAGCAGTGCCTGTTCTTCACCGTCGTCGACACCGAGGGAATCTCGGGTGCGTTCATCGACGATGCCCTCGCCGCGTTGTACCAGTAAAGCCGACGGTCGGTTATCGGTTATCAGCATTCAACTGACGGCTGATACCTGACAGCTATTTGACTTGCATTCGACCGGTGTGGTAGGCTCAGCACATCAACTTAGAGTGTTGTGCCACGGGGTACATCCTACGGAGATTGAGAGCTTCGGCTTCCTCGAAGCGGGGGGAAGCCGCGTCTTTTTGTTACGAACGCGGAGTTTGGCGTGGCCAAGATGAGAGTGGGCCTGATCGGCTGCGGGAATATCGGCACCGATTTGTGCATCGCGCTCCAGCAGGGTGACATCCCCGCAGAGATTGTCGCCCTGACGGACAAGGTCGAGGAACGGGCTAAGCTGCTGCAACGCACGTTTCACCTAAACGCACAAATTGCTTCGCTGGATGAGGGTGCGGCTGCCGCGGACTTCTTGGTGGAATGCGCCGATGCGAGCGCGGTCAAGGACGTGGTCGAAGCGGCGATCAGGCATCACAAGCCCTGCCTGATCATGAGCGTCGGCGGGCTGCTCGAGCACCCGGAATTGTTCGACCGCGCGAGCGCGAGTGACGTTCATATTCAGGTGCCCTCGGGCGCCATTTGCGGACTGGACGGCATACGCTCGGCCATGGAAGCCGGGCTGCACAGCGTCACGCTGTCCACCCGCAAACCGGCCCGCGGCCTGGCCGGCGCGCCATATCTGGTCGAGAAAGGGATTGACGTCGAGAGCCTGACGGAGGCGACAGTGGTATTCGAAGGCACGGCCCTCGAGGCCGTCAAAGCGTTTCCGCAGAACGTCAACGTGGCCGCGACGCTGAGTTTCGCCGGCATCGGCCCGCACGAAACTCGGGTCCGCATCATCGCAGACCCAAAGGCGACGGTCAACAGTCACGAGGTCGTTGCCGAAGGGGCCTTTGGCCGCTTGCGGACAGTCACGGAGAATTTGCCATCTCCTCGGAACGCGAAGTCCAGTTATCTGGCCTCGCTTTCGGCGTGCGCCGAGTTGCGCGCCGCCGCGGTGGCGTTTGTATCGCATAATTGACCAATCTGTCATCGATGCAGTCCGCGCGGCGACTTTCGGAGAGTAACCTATGTATGCAGTCGTAGAAACAGGCGGTAAACAGGTCAAAGTACTTGAAGGCGACATTGTGCGCGTGGCGAAAATCGCCGCGCCGGTGGGCGATATCGTCGAGCTGGACAACGTGCGGCTGCTGGTCACGGACGACGGGATTGTGGCAGCCCCGGATGCGCTGACGTCGGCGAAAATCGTGTGCGAGGTAACCGAACAAGGCCGTCACAAGAAAATCCGCGTGTTCAAGAAGAAGCGGCGCAAGAAATACATGCGCAATTACGGCCATCGGCAGCACTTCACGGAACTGAAGGTCCGCGAGATTATCCCAGGCGAAGGCGCGGAAAGCGGCGCAAGCGAAGAAGGGAAAGCGTAGAGTTTCCGGCGCAATTGCGCCAGAAGCGTGCCGGCCTTGAAGGAGAAGAGTAATGGCTCATAAGAAAGCGGGCGGCAGTTCGCGGAACGGACGCGACAGCGCGTCCCAACGGTTGGGTGTGAAGAAGTTCAGCGGCGAGTCCGTCGTTGCGGGCAACATCCTCGTGCGCCAGCGCGGCACGAAACTCCATCCCGGCGAGAATGTCGGCATGGGCAAAGACCATACCCTGTTTGCACGTGCCGACGGCGTGGTCCGCTTCCGTTACATCGGCAAGACACGCAAGTGCGTGGACATCGTGGAGACGGTGGCCCAATAGATGGGAGATGTGGGGATATTTGGGAGATAGGGAGATGTTTGGATCGGAGAACAGGAGTTTGTCTCCCTATCTCAAAAATCTCCATTGTCAGCAACGTGCTCGTACTCGTGACTCGTGCTCGAAATACGAAAAACGAGGACGTGCACGAGCACGGAAGTCATGGGAGGAGGCTTTTTCCACATCCCTTCTTCGTTTGTAAGCGTTCACGGACACATTTCACATTTTTCTTAGAGAAAGTACGCTCAAGAGGCCATCCTACCGCGGATTGCGCGGATTTGCGCGGATTGAATGGCAATCGAAGGCAAAAATCCGCGTGTATCCGCCGTGTATCCGCGTAGATCCGCGGTCTCAAAGGCTTGTTTTTGTGTACACAGTGCGAAATACCCCCGTGAACGGTTACCTTCGTTTTTGGTTGCGGCTGTGCCGTCTTAGGGAGATATCCCCATACCTCTCTATATCTCCATATCCCCCACCTGA
>Ga0315541_1002420_pt1 | contig 15660 bp, 11 predicted proteins | sample SalMarSW160190MG_FD_203095 | JGI IMG/M metagenome (GOLD analysis project Ga0315541, IMG submission 203095) | Salt marsh sediment microbial communities from the Plum Island Ecosystem LTER, Massachusetts, United States - Salt Marsh Sediment SW1601-190 ...
GCCGGACGGACGGGGATATGCTGCGCCTCTCAGCCCGTCACCGAGACGGCAAGTGGGTTATGATCTACCTGGCCGAGAAAAACACGTTCTCCGTCAATATGGACAAGGTGGCGGGGGACGGTGTAAGCGCCTTCTGGATCGACCCGGCGACCGGCGATGCGGTGCCCGCCGGCACATTCCCCAACTCGGGGCAGCAGTCCTTCTCGACCCCCGACGGCTGGGAGGATACACTGCTCGTATTGGAGGCGGGCGAGTCCTAGACGGCTTCCGGACGGCATTGGTGGAGTCTCGGCACGCAACTTCGGCATGGGGCCTTTACGCTCTTACGAGGCATGGGCACGGCGCGCCGTGCCCTCGAGAGAGCGGATGGATTCGTCTGGCTATTGAGCGCGGTCAAACGCATGATGTCATTCTGAGTTCGCCGTACGGCGAATGAAGAATCTCGGCCGCACCGACGTCGCCGCCGTTACGGTCGAGATTCCTCGTCGCGGCTGCGCCGCTCCTCGGAATGACAAGACTTGCCCGGGCGCAACATTACTTTCGCCATCCTCAATGGCGTTTGCCGTATTCTTCTGCAGGGGGAAGATGCGATGGCGCCCTGCGCGATTTCGAGACGGGGGTTCAGGGGAAGCACGGAGACTGGCGCCCGGAACGTGTGCGTGCTGCTTGCAGCAGCCGCACTGCTGACCTTTTCCGGGATTGTGAGCGCCGACGGCAAAGCTTTCAGTGCGGCTCACTATGCATCGCTTGTGCCGACGACCCAGGATGAACAGAGGGCGGCGATCGCCCACGTTGACGGCGTTCAGCGCATGATAATCGCCGTCAGCCTGGGGCTGGAAGACCAGGACAAGGCGCTCTGGATATTCCCCATCCCGGGGACCCCGGATGGAGTGGCGCTCGACTTCGTGGACACGTTCCCGACGTTCGCGGGCATCGATCCACAGGAGCGCGCCGCTGCGACAGTCGGAGGGCTCGCGACCGGATTTGGGCTCTATCCGATCTTCGGGCCGGTGGGCATTCTGACGGCGCTGGGCGGCACGGCGAGCTCCCGGATGGGCGTCACAGTGCACGAAGAAGTGGAGAAGTGGGGCCTTCGCGCTGAGTCTGTCACGGCCGGGTCCGCCGCTGCCCTGGCCGCTCACCTGGCGGACAAGGGGGCCGCGCTGCCCGAGGAGGAGCTGAGTGCTTTCGAGCCCTACCTGTCGGGCGATTACGTCCTGGTGCTTGTGTGGATCGCTTCCCGCGAGGAACTGCGTCAGGAGTTCCCGGACTATGCGGCCGGTGCAAGCAGAACGGCGCGCTGGCCCTGCGTCTACGTGGAGTTCCCCACCGATCGCGCCTTCTATCCGCTTCGCCCCACCGGCACGTACGGCGAAGCGCGCATCCCCGTCAGCCTTTTCGTCATCGGCTACGTCAAGCCCGACCCGAAGCCCGACTTCCCGCTTTCCTTGGAGCACTTGCGGCAAATGGACTGGCGCCCGCCCCGATTGTCAGCATGGACCGGGGACTCCGACGATATACTCGCTCCCGCGCCGCCGCCCAGGTTCACACGGGGGCTGGGGAAGGGACCCATCCGGTACACGGCCGTCGAGATCGACGTGCCTGCCCGCGAGCTGACCGAAGACCTCTGGTTCTCGCCCGGCGCGCCACTTGCGACGCGGTATGCGGAGGCCATTGAGAGCTTTCCTGCCGTCGTAGGCATTGTTCTCGTGGTGTCCGGGTGCTTCGCGCTGGCCTGTCTCTCGGCGGGCCTTTCGGGTCGCGTGCTCTACGGCAAGTGGGGCAGATATGCCGCACTGGGCCTCTGGTGCATGCTGACCATTATCGTTTTCGTGGTGGTCGTGGCCCGCGCCAAAGGCGACGATGGGAAGCGGCTTCCCCGACGCGCGGAGTTCGTGGCGTTGTTCCTTGCCACGTACTGGGTCTTGGTGATGGTGCTGTGGCTCCTCCTCCGGGCGCCGCTGGGGTGGATTTGAAACCGGCACCCGAAAGCGCCCAAACCCGAGGGCCGCACCCATTCATAGCCCCCGGGCTGCGCAGGTGCTCGCGACGCACTTGCCGGCACGGATCCTTGCTCGCCAGTCGGCGGGCCGGCGCTACCGGTGCCGCGAATGGGTTCGCAGCCGGTAGCGCTGACTTCCGGGCGGCATCATGGCTGGACTTGCCGGCAGGGATGCCGGCGCTACCCATGGGGCGAGTGTGTTCGCAGGCCGTAGCGCTGGCTTCCAGCCGGCTTCGTGCCTGAACGCACCGGCGCGGCTGCTCGCCCGCCCTACAGCCCCAGGCTGCGGAGGTACTCGCGGCTCACGACGGCGCTTTCGAGCGCGGTCGGCAGTTGGGTGATGTCGGTCTCGACCAGGAGCCAGCCTTCGAAGCCGACGCCTTCCAGGATCTCCAGCAGAGCCGGGAAGTCGATCATGCCCTGGCCCAGCTCCGTGTAGATGCCGTGCTTCTTGAACGTGTCGTAATCCCACTCCTTCGCGCGGCCCTCTGCCAGCACGTCCCCATCGATGTCCTTCAGATGGACCGTCTTGATGCTCTCGGCGTAGTCGCGGAAGAACTGGACAACGTCCGCTCCGCCGAAGGCCAGGTGCCCGGTGTCCGGGCCCATGAAGAGGAGGTCGCGGTCCACGAGCGAGAAGAGCCGGTCTATCTCGGCGGGCGTCTCGACAACCGTGGCGACGTGGTTGTGGAAGCAACTGCGCACGCCCTCTGCCAGCGTGATCTCTCCCACGCGGTTGATCATGTCGGCCGTCTGCTCGAACTCCTCGTCGGTCATCCCGTCCTCGGGCAGCACGTGCCCTGCTGTGGCGTCACGCGTGAGGCCCCGGGCCGTGGTGTAGGCGCGGAATCCGCCCGCCGCCACGTAGACCTCCGTGCAGCCGATCTCACGGTGGAAGGCGGCCTGGCGCCGCGCGCGCTCCAGGGTCTCCTCCTCCTTTTCTTTCTGCCAGAAGTAGCCCTGGAGGTAGCCCGGGGCGGGCTCGAGGCCGTACTGGGCTATGCGGTCCAGGACGTCCTGCGTCGTCTCCTCTTTCCCCCGCCAGACGGGGCAGCCCTCATATCCCGCCTCGGCGATCTCGCTCAGAACCTGATCCTGAGGCACATTCTTCCACGTGATTGGGACGCAGCCGATTCGAAAGGCAGCCATGGTTTCTCCAGTCATTCTTGCAGGCAGACGCGCTCGCCCGGCGTGGTTCAGACGGGTTTGCACAGGTCCATGAGGTCTTCGAGCTTCGCCGTTGCCAGGGCCAGCACCGTGTCGCAGGCGCCGTAGTAGATGCGCACCGTGCCGTCGTCCTCCAGCAGCGTGGCGCTGGGGAAGAGGGTGTAGCTGCGGAACCCGTCGGTCTCGTAGGGCTCTTCGGGCACCATGAGCGGGTCCTGGGATATGCCGACGATCTTCCAGGGCTCCTCCAGGTCCAGCATCATGATGCCGGCGCAGTAGAGCTTGTGCCAATTCTCCTCGCGCCAGGTGGGGTAGACGGTGTCCGGGTCGTAGTGGGTGGCGTGGAAGATGGTCAGCCAGCCCTTGTCGGTCTTGATCGGCTGGCCGGACGGGCCGTTCTTCCAGTTGCAGAAGGGCAGATCGTTCGCCCGCAGCACGAGGTGGTTGTTGCCCCAGTAGCGGCAGTCGGGCGAATCGGCGAACCAGGTGTCATACTTGTCGTCGCCCCTCATGCCGTAGGCGCGGAACGGCCGCTCCAGGCGCACGAACTTGCCGTTCACCTTCTCCGGGAAGACGATCATGTTGCGATTGTCCGGGGCGGAGATGCTGAGCATTTCGTAGTTCTCGAAGTCGTCGGTGACGGCGATGCAGCCCCGGATGCCGTCGCGGGAGTTCTCGGTGAAGGTGACGTAGACGCGCCCCTCGCAGACCGTCATGCGCGGGTCCTCGGGGTTCGTGACGCCCTCCGGTTTGAACCGGTAGTCCGCGTCCACGTCCCAATGTATGCCGTCGTCACTGAAGGCTCGGCCGATGCTGCGGGTGGACTTGCCGTAGCGCTCGTTCCAGTAGATGTTCCGGAACAGCATGGCATAGCGGCCACCGAACTTGACGATGCCGGCGTTGTAGGCCATGTGACAGGGCCAGGGCACGTCCTCCGGCAGGAGCACCGGGCCTTGACGCTTGACGACGGGGCTGCCCTTCCACGTGAACTTCGCCATGACACTCCTCCTTCTGCGATCGACGATCGCGAAAAAGCCTGCGGGTTCCCTTGTGAGCCAACGCGTGAACCAACGATACCCAAACTCGCGCGCTTCGTCCAGGGTCGCGAGGTCGTGGCCCCGTGCCTTCCGGTCTTGCCTGGCAACGCGCCTCGCGGCTCAGACCGGCTTGCACAGGCCGATCAGGTCGTCCAGCCCGGCCGTCGCCAGGGCCACCACCGTATCGCACGCGCCGTAGTAGATTCGCACCGTGCCGTCGTCCTCCAGGGTGGTTGCACAGGGGAAGATCGTGTAGCTCCGGCACCCGTCCGTCTCGTAGTCATAGGGTGCCTCCGGCACCATCAGCGGCTCGCGGGACAGGCCGACGATCCTCCACGGCTCCTCCAGGTCCAGCATCATGATCCCGACGCAGTAGAGCTTGTGCCACGTCTCGTCGCGCCAGGTGGGGTAGACGGTGTCCGGATCGTGGTGGACGGCGTGGAAGAGCGTCAGCCAGCCCCTATCGGTCTTGATGGGCTGACCGGCGGGCCCGTTCTTGCGGTTGCAGAAGGGCACGTCGTCGTACTTGAGCACCAGTTGCGTGTTGCCCCAGTATCGGCAGTCGGGCGAGTCGGAGTACCAGGTCTCGAACGCTTCGGGCTCGCGCCGGCCGTAGACGGGGAAGGGGCGCTCCAGGCGGGCGAACTTGCCGCCGATCTTCTCGGGGAAGAGGACCATGTTGCGATTGTCGGGCGCCGACATGCTCAGCATCTGGTAGTTCTCGAAGTCGTCGGTGACCGCGATCGCCCCGCGCAGCCCGTGCGGCGTGACGTCGGCGAAGCAGACGTAGACCCGCCCGTCGATGACCGTCATGCGCGGATCGGCCGGGAACCTCGTGCCCTCGGGCTTGAATCGGAAGTCCCGGTCCACCTCCCAGCTCAGGCCGTCGTCGCTGTAGGCCAGCCCCAGGAAGTGCGTGTAGCTCTTGTAGGGCTCGTCCCAGACCAGGTTGCGGAACATCATGACGTAGCGCCCGCCGAACCTGATCACGGCGGCGTTGTAGACCATGTGCGAGGGGAAAGGCATGTCCCGGGCGGCGAGGATCGGGTTGCCTTCGTATCGGTTGACGACCGGGCTGCTGGTCCACGTGAACTTGCCCATGCTGCTCCTCTCTGCATACCATGACGCGACGTCGAGGTTGCGGCAGAGGTTACCCAGCGGCTTCCGGAGCGTCAAGTCGTGCGGGGCGGCGGGCCACGTTCGGGCGGAGTCCCGGGCCGTCCGGGCCTTATTGCGTCTGTGCGTTGCGCCTGGTACAATCGGGGCGCCGCGCGTTCTCGGCCGGGGATCGGCCACGGAACGGCGGAGCCGTGATCGAAACGTTGGCGCCGAGGTGAAGCGGTGCGGGCCAGTGGGGTTGCGATGTCAAACCGCCTGCCGGGACGAGTCGGCGCGATCCGCCACGTGCCTCTCGGCTCAGTCGTGTTCTTCGGGCTCTTCCTGCTCTACGTCGGGCTGCGAGTGGACCCGGCCTTGATCTACCACGGCTACTGGGCCAGCGACAGGTTCCCCACTTTCTCGCTGGGGGCGGAGTTCTTCGCGCGATCGTTCGCCCATCCGAGCGGCCCGGTGGAGTACGCCTCGGCTTTCCTGTGTCAGCTTTACTTCTTCCAATGGGTGGGCGCGCTCGTCATCACGCTGGTGGCGTGGGTCCTGTGCGCGTCCACGCGCGTCGTCCTCGGGTCCATAGCGGGCGGGCGGCCTCACGCGCTGCACTTCGGTCCGGCCGTGCTGCTGCTGTTGCTCTATGGCCGTTACGCCGACCCCATGCCGACGGCGCTGGCGCTCTGTGCGGCGATGCTGTGCGCGTGCGCTTACGTGCGGGCGCCGCTGCGCGGGAGCTTCGCGCGAATCAGCGTTTTCCTGGCCCTGGCCGGGGTCCTGTCCTACGCGGCGGCCGGGGCCGTCCTCCTCTATGCCGTGGTCTGCGGGGTGTTCGACGTGGCAGCCGGGCGGCGCCTGCTCGGGCTGATCTACGTGGCGGCCGCCGCTGCGGCCCTCTGCGTAGCGGCTACGTGGATATTGCGAGCCGGCATCGAGCAAACCTACGTGCGTCTGTTCCCGCCCTTCGGCGTTGAGCGCGGCGAGGTGGTCATCGTGCTCACGCGCTGCCTGCACCTTTTCTTTCCGGTTGCCGCGCTGGGGATGGCCCTTCAGCCGAGGCTTGCCGCGCCGCCGGTGGGACGGAGATGGCGGAAGGCTCTGGCGGGGCTCGCCCTGGGCTGCGCCCTCCTCGCCGCGGTTGCGGCATGTGCATGGTTCCTGTTCGATGACGGTCTATCCGCCGTGCTGCGGATCCGCCGATACGCCCGCCAGGGGAGGTGGGCCGAGCTGCTGGCGGAAGTCCGGCGGCTTCCCTGCAATCGCTACGACCTTACCGTGAACTGGGCCGTCAACGAAGCCCTTTACCACACGGGGCGGCTGCCTTACGACATGTTCACGTATCCGCAGCGTGATATGGCCGGGGGCCTCATGCTTCTGGAGGACCCCGGCTCGGTCTACATGGCCTACAGCGGCATCCTGCTCGAGCTCGGCGCAGTCAACAAGGCTGAGCACATGGCCCACGAAGCACTGGAGCTGTTGGGCGATCGTCCCTTCGTCCTCAAGCGACTGGCGGTCGTCAACGTCGCGAAGGACCAGCAGCGGGCGGCACGCGTCTTCCTGGGCGCGCTCAGCAAGGACGTCATCCACGGGAGATGGGCACGGGGCTGTCTGCGCCGAATGGGCGCGGATGGCCCCATGCCCGCCGAGGCTCGCGTGCGGCGCATCCGATCCCTTGCGATCACCGAGGACGAGGTCGCGCCTTTCACTTTCGAGATGCTGCTCGGCTGTCTGCTGCGGAGCAACAGGCACAATCGCATGGCGTTCGAGTACCTGATGGCCCACTACCTGCTGAACGGTGAGCTTGACGGGGTCGTCCGGGACCTCGACGACCTGGACGACTTCGACTACTCCGGCATCCCGCGGCATTACGAGGAGGCGGTGCTGCTCTACGAGCACGTCACCGGCAAGGAGGCCGACCTGCACGGACGGCAGGTGAGCGCGGCGACGAAGCAGCGGTTCCGCGAGTTCCAGAGAAGCCTGGCCGAGCACGGCGCCGACAGGGACATCGCCCGGCGCGCGCTCCGAAGGAGCCATGGAGACACCTACTTCTACTACTACGAGTTCGTCCTCTGATCGGTGACCGCGATGAGCAGGCGACGCCGTTACGTCGTTATCCTCTGTGTTGTTGCGACGCTCGCGGCGGCCGGCGTCTACGGTCTGGCCGCGGGCGGCACGCGCGGCATCGCGGAGAGCACGCTCGTGGACCGGCCGCCCCGCATGGCGCCCGATTACGCGGGCGTCGTGATTCCCGCCAACGTCGCGCCCCTGAACTTCTGCGTGCAGGAGCCGGGCACGCGCTACTTTGTCAGGATTCATTCGACGCGAGGGGAGGCCGTCGAGGTCCTCAGCAGGACACGCCGCATCGCGATCCCCATCAAGGAATGGAAGGCCCTTCTGGCCGGCAGCCGCGGCCAGGAGGTGCGGTTTGACGTCTACGTGCGCGGGACGGAAGGGAGCTGGCGCCGCTACGCTAGCATCACGAACGAGGTCTCCGATGACGAGATCGATCCGTACCTGGTGTATCGCCGCATAAACCCCATGTACAACCTGTACCGCACAATGAGCCTCCGGCAGCGGGACCTTCGGGGCTTCGACGACGTCGTCGTCCTGGACAACGCGTCCTTCGGCAGCGGTTGCATGAACTGCCACTCGTTCCCGCGGAACAGCCCGGACAAGGTCGTGCTGCAGGTGCGCAGCGGACTCAAGAACTACGGCGCCGGCATGCTGCTGATCCAGGACGGCGCCATTCGAAAGGTCGACACCAGGACGCAGTTCGCCCCGCGCGTGGCCGGCTTCCCCGCCTGGCACCCGAGCGGCCGGGCCGTCGCGTTCTCGATCAACAAGGTCAGGCAGGCCTTTCACTGTGCCAGGGCCGAAGTCCGCGACGGAGTCGACCTCGTGTCGGACATGGCCCTCTACCTGCTCGACTCGGGCTCCGTCGTCTCCACGTCCGCCATCGCCAGTCCCGACTACCTGGAGACCTATCCGGCGTGGTCGCCGGCCGGCGGGCACCTCTACTTCTGCCGCGCGCCCATGCTCTGGTCGGACACCGACGAAATGCCGAGCGAACGCCTCACCGAGGTCAAGTACGACCTGATGCGCATCGGCTATGACCTGGGCACCGGCCGGTGGGGAGAGCTGGAAACCGTGCTGTCTTCGGACGAGACCGGGCTCAGCATTACGCAGCCCAGGATCTCGCCTGACGGGCGGTTCCTGGCGTTCTGCATGTCCGATTACAGCACGTTTCCCACGTTCCAGCCGAGCAGCGACCTGTACCTGATGGACCTGGAGGGCGGGCGGTACGAGAGGATGGCGTGCAGCAGCGAGTGGGCGGAGTCCTGGCACTGCTGGTCAAGCAACGGCCGGTGGCTCGCCTTCAGCAGCAAGAGGGAGGACGGCCAGTTCGTCAAGGTCTACTTCAGCCACGTGGACGAGGACGGCACGGCGCGCAAGCCGTTCTTGCTGCCGCAGAAGGATCCGACCCATTACGAGTGGTTCTTCAAGCTGTACCAACTGCCCGAGCTGCTGCGGGGACCGCTTCCCGTGGCGGGAGAGGAGATCGCCCGCGCGATTCGCTCGCCGGGCTGGGGTCGGGCCGGCCTGCCCGTGACGGGAGCGACGCCCCGGGCCGGCTCGCCGGCCGCTGGCCAGTGAGCGGAACGTTCGCCCCAGGCTCACCAGGCCCGCACCAAGGCCGAGGGCACTGAGAGAGCCATGAGGATCTTCCCAACGCGCGCGTTGCCGTAGCCTGGCCATACTGCTCTCTCCCGTGGCAATCGTGCTCGGCTTCTATCTGTGGCGCACCACGTGCTGGCCGGGCGTGACCGTGCGGACGCGGCACTACACGATCCGCTCCAGCGCAACGCCCGCGCAGGCGGAGGACGCAGGCCGCGCATTGGAGGAGCTCTACCAGGCCTATCAGGAGTTCTTCTCGGACCTTCCGGGCCCTGTCGAACCGGACGCGGGGCTCAAGGTCGACCTCTACAGGGACCGGCGTGAGTTCCGCCGCTACAACCCGCGCGTGGGCTGGGCGGAAGCGTTCTACCGCCAGGGGCGGTGCTATGCCTACTGCGGCACGTGGGAGGCGAATCCTTACTACTGGCTGCTCCACGAGGCAACTCACCAACTGAACCACGAAGTGGCGCGCCTGCACGTGCCCAAGTGGATCGACGAGGGCCTGGCCACGTTCTTCAGCGCGAGCCAATACGTCGACGGCCACCTGCTGGTCGGCCGGCCGAACCGCGACGCCTACCCCGTGTGGTGGCTATACGACCTGGACCTGAGCGGGGACGTGGAAGCCGACGTCCGGTCCGGCAAGGCCATCCCTCTCCATGCCATCATCACCGGCCGGGGCGGGCCGGACATGGACACGCAGTTCAACCTCTACTACATCCATTGGTGGAGCCTGACCCATTTCCTGCTGGCGGGCGAAGACGGACGCCGACGCAACGCGTACGTCCGTATCATCCGCGACGGGGGGAGCCTCGATGCCTTCGAAGAGCACCTCGGCGCCGTGGAAGAGATCCAGGGCCGGTGGTACGAGCACCTGCGTGAGTTGCACCGCCGGGCCATCGACGGCGAGTTCAAGCCGTAGGCCGGCGCCGGCCGGTACAGGGAGCGTGTTCGCAGCCGGTAGCGCCTCCCTCACCCTGACCCTCTCCCGGGGGGAGGGCAGAAGCGTCGACAACTTGTGTCGGCCCTCCCAAGAGGCCGAACAGAAGTCCCCTCAGGTTTCGGTGTCATCCTGAGCCCGGCGCGGGCCGGGCGAAGGATCTCCTCGCTGAGGCGCTCCAAAGCCGTCCAAGAGCGGAGATACTTCGTCGCGCGCGAAGCTGCGCGCTCCTCAGCATGACAGCCAGGGAGCCGGGCCGTTTCCTCTACTTCCGCGTGCTTCGGGGCGCTCTTGGCCGCCAAAGCTTGGATGACTTATGCGAGCCCGCATAGATCGGCGCCGACCCGTCCCCTCAGCCGGCGTCCAGCTCGCGCATGACATACTGATACAGGGGCGGCAGCGTGTCGGCGTGCAGGCCCTCGAAATAGAATCCCACCCCGCCGAAGACCTTGGGGATGCGGGTCGCGATGGACTTCTGGTCGCGCAGGTAGTAGTAGGCCTGCGACTCGTCGCGGGCCTCGTCGTCGAAGAGAAACGGGCGGACGTCGAAGTCCCCCGTCCAGAGCCCGTCGGGTTTGCATCCGACGTTCGCCGCCATCGAGAGCGCTTTCAGGACGACCTCCGGTCCCATGATGGCGGTGCCGATGTTCAGGATCACGCCACCGTCGGTGAACCGGCACATCTGGTCGGCGAAGATCAGGAAGTCCGCCCCGCTCGTGGCGCCCTTGGCCGTGGGATTGAAGCTGGCGTGCTGGTCGATGATGTCCGTCCCCACGGAAGCGTGCACGCAGACGGGGATGCCCTTCCGGCAGGCGGCGGCCAGGACGCACAGGTCGGCGTACGGGAAGCCTTCGTAGGGCTTGTAGTACTCGCCGGTGTCCTCGTGGTGTTCGAACGCTCGGTCGATGACCTGGCGGCGGAACTCCGCGTCGCAGTAGAGGGCAGCCATCGCCTCGCCCAGGCCCCAGCCGTTCTCCCAGCCGATCTCGGTGGCGTAGTTGAGGTAGGCGCCGGTCTCGAAGGCCATGCCGAACTCGCCCCGGGGCAGCGCCTCGCGCACCGACTCGCTGGACGCCCCCGTCAGGGCCAGTTCGAACGAGTGGATCACGCCCGCCACGTTGGTCGAGAACAGGGTGACCACGCCCCGCTCGATCAGGTCGATGACGATGGGGATCTGGCCGTTCTTGATCGGGTGGGCACCCGAAAGCACGACCACCGGCTTGCCGTCGCGATGGCACTCCGCTATGTAGCGGGCCAGCTCCTGGAGCCCGGCCGACTGATCCGGGCCGCCCCCCGGCAGGCCGTTTCGGAACCACGGCCCGGTCGGAGGCCGGATCTCCGCCTCGCGCAGGGCCGACGGGTCCAGGTAGGCGTCCAGCTCCACCTTGTTGGAGCGGACCCTCAGCGGATAGGTCTTCACCCGTGACGGGTCGAACAGCGTGTGGCGGCCTTCGTATCGCAACCTCTTACTCCTTGCGCATCAGCTCTTTGAGGAACGGACTCGTGAAGTCAGGCAGAATGTAATGCGTGCCCAGGGCCACGTGCAACTGCCGCTGGCGCGCCGCGTCCGGCGGCAGGCGGCTCATGGCGACGCCGCCCATGTCGACGCCGGCCTTGATCTCCGTCCGCCCGTCGCCGAGCGTCAGCACGTTACGGGGGTCGACGCCCTCGCGCCGGCACAGCTCGCGCATCACCTCGTCCTTGGGCAGCTTGCGGTCCCAGCTCGACCCCTCCAGGCTCTGCACCATCTTGCCGGGGCCGATCTCGTAGCCCAGGGCCAGGACCTCCTCGTACATCCCGCCGTCCACGTAGATGACGGCGCCCGTGACGAAGTAGTTCAAGCAGCCGACGGCGTGCAGGTGCCGCATGAACTCCATCGAGCCGGGCACGCGCCACTGTTCGGGATTCTCCCGCGCGGCGGCCGTGTTCCGGTCGCGGCTGGCGCCGTTGAGCACCGCTTCGTAGAGCCGGAACAGGCGGGGCGTCCGCTCGTCGATGAACATCCGAAGCCCCTCCGGCTCCTCGACGTCGTCGAAGCGCTCCTCGCCGTTCCATATCCGCCGGATGATTTCGGAGTTGTCCCTGCGCTGCTCGTCGGTCAGCGCCAGGGCCGCCTCATCGGGCACGTTGCCCAGCTCGATGGCCCTTCGGATGCCGTACTCCATCTGCGTGATGGCCGAGAGGCCCGCCGATTCGATGCAGAACTCATCCGTCTCGGGCAGCGGCTCCGTGCCGACCCGCTCGGTGAGTGCGGCAGCGCACTCGGGCGAGTCGAAGTCCTCCTCCAGCCCGCACGTCATCGCCCAGTGGATGACCAGGCTCATCACGGGGGGCCAGTCGCGGATAAGGCTGTGCGTGCCGTCGATGTCGTGGACGACGTGGGTGATCCGTCGCCGGCCCACCGGGTTGATGGCCTCGATGTTGCCGGGATCGCCGTTCAGGCAGCTATCGTCGAAGATCGCCATGGCATTCCTCAAGCACCCCCATCCAAAGAGGGTAACAAAGCCCCGCCGTCCGCGCAACCTGCTGGCGCCCCTATAGAGCCCGGTCAAAGCAATGATGTCATTCTGAATTCGCCGCACGGCGAATGAAGAATCTCGGCCGCACCGACGTCGCCGCCGCTACCGGCGAGATTCCTCGTCGCAGCTTCGCGGCTCCTCGGAATGACAACGCTTTCGTCCGCGCAACCTGCCGAAGCCGGCAGGGGTTTTGTTCGGGGCTCCTTGCCCAGTTGCCCGCGGGGGCCGTCTCTGTTACGCTGCCGCAGTCCCTGCAATCGATGGAAGGGAGGTCAGCATGTTTCGCGACATAGTGCTGCAGGATTCGACAGCGGAAGACTGGCCCGCGATCCGCGAGCGGATTCACGCACGGGTGTCCGCCGCAATGGGCACTGCGCCCGACCTGGAGGTCGAGCCCCATTACGAGATCGTGGAAGAGTATGAGAGGTACGGCCTGACGCACCGCAAGATCCGGTTCCGCGTGATGCCGGACGAGGACGCGACCGCCGTCATGGTCCTGCCCGACGGCCTGGCCGAGCGGAGCCCGGCGCCGGCGGTGGTCGTCTGTCACGGAACGGACGCCAAGCTGGGCAAGTACAACGTGCTGGACCCGGTGGACCGGCCCAGGCGCGCCTACGCCGTCGAGCTGGCCCAGCGGGGCTTCGTGACAGTGGCCCCCGACAGCTACGAGTTCGGCGAGCGGCTGACCCAGGGGGAAGACCTGCCCAACGAGGAGATCCAACGGCGCTACGTCGGTTCGATGCAGCGTTTCCCGGAGGAACATCCGGAGTGGTCCCTGGACGGGCGGCGGAACTGGGAGCATCACCGACTGCTGGACCTGCTGGACGGTCTGGACTTCGTGCGCCCGGGGGCCTACGGCGTCATTGGGAACTCGCTCGGGGGCCGGCAGGCCATCTTCCTGGCCGCCATGGACGAACGGATCGCCGCCGCCGTGCCTTCCTGCGGCATCAGCCCCAACCTGACGAACGTCTACCGCTCCGTGAGGAGCAACCCCGCCAGCAAGTCGAGCCCCGCGTCGCCCAAGCGCTTCCGGCCCAGGCCGGGGCACATGCTGTACGATTACCAGGACATGATTGCGCTCTGCGCGCCGCGGCCGATGCTGGTCCTGGAGCCCTATAACGACGCCTACAACCCGTACATGGAGGCCAACTTCCGCTGCTACGTGGCGGGGCAGCGGGCGTATGACCTGCTGGACAAGGCGGAGTGCTTCTGCACGATGACCCACGGCGACGGGCACGACACCGTGGCCGACGTGCGGGACTTCGCCTACCGCTGGTTCGAGCGCTGGCTCGAGCCGTAAGCGGGCGCAGACACTGCGCTTGCGGTCTCAGGCACCGCCCAAGCTCGATCATGTCGCGATTCGCGCGGAGGGCGACAAGGCGTGGCGAGAGCGTAAGCAGGCAAATGGGCGTCACGAAACCAGCCGAGGAGACCGCGCGGACCCACGTCGGGCGGGGGTGCGCGCTGGCGGCGACGATCGGCCTGGTGCTGATCGGCGGATGCGGGCTCGCGGCGCACCTGTACGATCGGCACTGGGAGAAGAAGGTCGAGGCGAAGCTGGCCGAATACCGGGCCGCCGGCCAGCCGGTGACGTGGGCGGAGGTCCTCGCCGCCCGCCAGTCCATCCCGGACGAGGAGAACTCGGCCCTCATTTTCCTCGAAGCCTTCAAGCAGATGGCGCCGGCCGACGAGCTTTCCAACGGCCCGGTGTTTGATGCCTATGCGGGCGTACGGACGGGCGGCGCCAGGCACTCCGAGCAGTTGCGCAGCATCGTAAAGGCCTACCTCGATGCCAACGGGGCCGCTTTGGACAAGATCCGTGAGGCGGCCGTCCTTCTGCGTGGCGACTACCCACGAGACGATGGGGGGTATTTCGTGTGGGTCGACCCGGCCTACACGGGAGGGGTCCGGGACGCGGTCAGGCTCTGTGACGCAGCAGCCATCTATCATGCGGAGCAACGGGAGCCCGAGCAGGCAGCGAGAAGCCTGGTGCAAGCCAGACGTGCGGTTGCTTCCGTAGGTGAAGTAGCCGACCTCGCAGAAGCGAATATGCGGACGGATACGGGGTGGTCGTGGGTTGAGGGGGTCCAGCAAACGCTTGCGCTCTGTCATATGTCCATCGACCAGTTGCGCACGGTGCGTGCTGAGATGGCCCGGGAGGATGCCGAACTCTCGTTGCACCTTGCACTCCGCGGCACCAGGTCTTATGCGCAGCGCTACTTCAACCATGTCGGGGGCAGAAAAGCCGGATGGAAAAATGAAGAAGACTTGCTGTTGCACTTGTATCGTTTCCTGCCGGCGCGGAGCCACAAAGACGCCTTCTTCTGCTACGACGTATTCGATCGGGCGGCCGACATCAGCCGTCTGTCACTGCGCGAACGGGGCTCGGCGGCTGAGCGAGTCGCGGCAGAGGTCCACGAGAAGACGGAGAGCGCCCTGTTCAGAAACCTATTCTTGGCTGCATTTCCCCACGACATGTGGTTGTTCTTCGAGCGCGGGGAAGTCATGGTACATACTGCACTGCGCGTGGGCTGCGCCGCGTTGGCGGTGGAGGAGTGGCGCCTGGCGCACGGGCGCTGGCCGGATTCGCTGGACGCGCTCGTCCCGGACTTCCTAGACGAGGTGCCGGACGATCCGTTCTGCGAAAACAAGATACGGTACCGCCGGACGGTGGACGGCGTGGTCGTCTACAGCATCGGCCCGAACGGGCGGGATGACGGTGGCAGGACTCGCATGTTTCAGTCGATAGGCTTCTTGATCAATCCCGACATTCCGTTCCGGCTCCTCGATCCCGAACTGCGCGGCGCGCGGACGCTCACGTTCTATGAGGAATTGCTGGACTCCGAGTGGGCCGAGCCGTTCCTGGGAGAACTTGGCTACACGAAGGATGACGCCAGGGCCCTGGGCCTGAGCGAGGAGCAAATCCGCGAACTGAGATCCAGGTACCCCGGATTGGCCTGGTGGTAAGGAGAGACGAGGCGGCGGCGTTCATCCCTGGGCGGGCGGAGAGCACAAAGGGGGTCGAAGGCGGCAAAGCTCCCGTATGACGTTGCCGCCAGGGATGGCGGCGCTACAGCACGGCGGCGCGGCGCTACTGCGGACAGGCACGCCCTTGCCGACAGCGCGGTTGCCGTGCCCTTCCCCAACCGAAGTCGGCAGAGCCCCGCAGCTTGGGCGCCGCACGGCCGCGGGGGACATGCAGGTTGCATTGCCCGCGAC
>Ga0315541_1002422_pt1 | contig 15658 bp, 8 predicted proteins | sample SalMarSW160190MG_FD_203095 | JGI IMG/M metagenome (GOLD analysis project Ga0315541, IMG submission 203095) | Salt marsh sediment microbial communities from the Plum Island Ecosystem LTER, Massachusetts, United States - Salt Marsh Sediment SW1601-190 ...
CCGCCCCATCGTCATTGACGAACTCCTTCAGGATAGCAGCACACTTATCGTGAAAAGAAACTCTCGGCTGTGGTTTCGGCTTTTCAGATTCTGCCTTAACAGGCTCTATCGCTTCAACTGGAACAATAGCCTCTTCAGGTTCTATTTGCCTTTGTTCTACCTGCTCAGGCGTTGTTTCATTTGGTTCTGGTGTCACGACCTCAATTTGTGGGATTTCTACCTTGATGGTTTCAACGATCTCGGATTCCGTTTGAGAACAACCAGCTACAATAATTGCCACAGCGATTGAAGCTGACAAAGCAGCGTTCCACTCTTTACTCACTCTGATACCCCGCTAAACGAAGGATAATTTCTAATTTGCGAAGATTGTTCAGCCCCATATTAAAATATAGACTCGCAATTGCAATGATTTGTCGTAAGTTTTGTGCAAGTAGAATGGCCTCATAGCAGCCCCGGTAAACTAAAAGCAAGCACGCATTAAACATGGCAGTAAAACTGCACAGAGTCAATGGGGGATAGTGCTATACACAATGACATGACAAGATACGTTGAATGGGCAAAGATTGCAAAATACAGATTTGGCCAAATGAGAGGCAGGGATATTTGAAAAATCGAGAACGCTTTGATGTTTGTAGCCATATTATTACAAGAAGATTCAGCTCGATAGATAGTTGATAAAAATTTATGGAAAATTCTCAAAGAAATCTTGCAAGAAATATTCTTCTATTGTAAATTTTCTTGATTCTTTCGAATTATTGTCAGAAGATTTGACTCGATTGCCGATAATAACTTTACAAGTTATACTACTAAATGTTGCAGGAACTCTTTGTCGAGGGATTCTTCTGTACAAATAAAACATCCTCATACTTAATTTAGTAAGTTTCTTGCGGGGTAATTTACCATCATGAACGTTAACCTAAAGGGGAGACGACAAGGTCTAAATATAAAGATAAAGGAGAGATGACAATGTTTAAGTATAAAGGTGAGCCGTCAATGCCTAAGTCTAAAGGAGAGACAACAATGTCTAATTATAAAGGAGAGACAACAATGTCTAATTATAAAGGAGAGACAACAATGTCTAATTATAAAGGAGAGACAACAATGTATCGAACGATCAGTAGCTGCTGGAAGATTGGTATTATCTTATTCACCTTTTTAGTAATCGGCGTTTTGCCTGCTCAGGCAACGTTTACATGGGGGGGATCAGTCACCCCTGATCCAACCGGTGCGCCTGACCCTTGGGATATAGGTACTGATACATTGATCGTGGGTGATGTAAACGATGGCTGGTTGACGATTTCTAACGGTGAGACGCTTATTACCGATGTCAATGCGTTAATAGCCAGACCTACGGTAAATACTGGTGATGATGGTGATGTGGATGGTACGTTGACCGTGACGGGGGACGGTTCGACACTCACGGTCGGTCAGCAACTCATTATCGGTGCCATGGTGGGTATGGATCCGAATGGTTGGGATGCAAACGGATATCTTGACATCTTAGACGGCGGCCTCGTAGATGTGACTGGGGATGTGATCCTGGCCTATGACGCGAACACGGCGGATACCAAGTATAGCTATGCTGATGTACTAATTAAGGATGCCGACTCACTTCTGGATGTAGGTGGCCATCTATATGTGTCCCACGGTGAAGGTAGCAATAGCGATTGGGAGATTGATCAAGGTGGAGCGGTGAACGTGGGTGGCAACCTATATATGGGTTACGGTGTCGATAGTGACTACGATGCGGACACTATCCGGTCACCGGATAGCTTTACAATTGGTGGCGATATGTACCTGTCCTTCGGCGAGGATTCTGATGGAGATTTTGATATTGAGAACAGCGGCGTGGTAGACGTAACTGGTAACGCTTATATAGGCTACGGCGATAATAGTTATGCCTACTTTTTGCTCTACGATTACTATGAACCAAACGGTACCATACAGATCGATGGTGATTCAACCCACCTAGATGTGGGTGGTGACCTGTATGCAGCCTGTGGTGAAGATTCTGATGCTGAACTGATTATAGATGATAGTGGAGCCGTGAACGTGCAAGGCAATGCTTATCTGGCTTACGGTTTAGAGAGTGAAGTTGAAATAGATTTCGACGATATTAATAACACCGATGCCTACTCGCCTAGTCTGAATGTAGGCGGCAACCTGTATATGGGTTGGGGCGAAAATTCTGAGTTTGACATGGATATTGACGATGGAGCCGTGGTGGACGTGAATGGCGATGCCTACCTGGCCTACGGCGAGAACAGTGTGGGCTATCTGGATGTTTACGATCCCTGCTCCCGTCTGGATTTGACCGGCAGCGACCTTTATGTAGCAGGTGGCAATGGATCCTACGCAGAGGTTGAGATTTATAACGAAGGTGTCGTCGATGTGAATGGCGATGCCTACCTGGCCTACGGTGAGAACAGTGAGGGCTATCTGGATGTTTACGATCCCAACTCCCGTCTGGATTTGACCGGCAGCGACCTATATGTAGCAGTTGGCAATGGATCCTACGCAGAGGTTGAGATTTATAACGAAGGTGTCGTCGATGTGAATGGCGATGCCCATTTCGGATCCGGTGACGGTCGTGTATGGATCTCTGATGATCAACCCGACTATAATGATTATAGTTATGAGGAAACCGATGTTTACCTTGATATCTATGATCCAAACTCCAGTTTGAATGTGGGTGGTGACCTGTATATAGCCGATGGCAATGGAGCCGACGCCCATGTTGATATTTATAACGGAGGTGTCGCCGATGTGGCTGGCGACGTTCGTATTGGTGGTGACAGGGATTATTACACATCAAGGGATTATACGCTGTGTTCCGGGAATTCCGACTGGTCGAGTAGCGATGATAGCGATGTGTGGATTGATATCGAAGATGCCAATTCCAGGCTGGATGTAGGCAACAACCTGTATGCGGGAGACGGCTACGACTCCTGGGTTGACATTGATATCAGAGACGGTGGAGTCTTGGATGTAGTGGGGGATGCCTATATAGGCTACGGTGATGATAGCTACGCTTTTGTAGACGTCCAGGATTTCCTCTCGCAATTCAATTGGGGCGGCAGGCTGTACCTGGGTTATGGTGATGATTATAGTTACGGTCGGCTGGATACTCATTATAGCGATGCCAACTCAGCCGTAGATGTGAATGTTGTCCTGGGTCATGGGGAAGGTAGTGGAGGTGAGTTGTATATAGAGGATGTAAATTATCAGGACCTGAATCTCCTGGACAATTTTGCGAGCTTTAGCATGGCCGATGGCAACGACAGCTATGCATATATGTATATCCACAATGTCGGAGACATTAATGTGACCGGCGATTTGATCCTGGCCCGTGGTGATTGGAGCTCGGCTGAGCTGTATATCGAAAACGATATCTATGATGCCAACCACCCCGCGCCTCAAATTAATTTAAATGGTGGCAATCTGTATCTTGGATATGGTGAGGATTCGGCCGCTGGAACTTTTGATTGGGATTATTACTGTGGTGCGGAACCGTACAACTTTTATCATGGCCTGGAGCTACATGATGGTATGTCAACGGCTAATGTGAATGATGTATACGTAGGTTTTGGTGTTGACAGTAGCGGTTTATTGTATGAAGCTGATCCCAATTCGCAATTGAATTACGATGGCATGCTGTATGTGGGTTACGGAGGTTGGGGTGCGGTGGGTCTTAATTATGCAAATCTTGGCGCGCCCAAGGATATGAATGTCATCCTGGGTTATGGCGAAGGCAGTTGGGGTGCTTTGTATATTGAGGACGCCAATTGGCAGGATTTTACCTTCAGCAGCAATGCGGATGGGGACTTTATCCTGGGCAACGGCGAGGATAGTAGGGCCTTATTAGATATTACCGATGTAAACAAATTCACGGTGGCCAGGGACTTGGTCATGGCCCTCGGTGATGGCAGCAGGGCCATGATAGACTTCAACGATAGCTGTCCCTACGATGAAAGAGCAACTAATATAGATGTGGGCCGCAACATGTACCTCGGCTTCGGCGATGGCTCTCAAGTTGGATGTATAGATGGTTATTGGGATTTCTGCGGCGGTTCGGTTCCCGAATTGGATTATCCGCTGGAAATTCACGACCACATGACGGTTGATGTAAATAACAATCTCTACCTTGGCTTTGGGCCTGGTAGTGTTGGTTATATGACTGTCGATGAATCCTCACGCCTGAATTACGGGGGCACGTTATACTTAGGCGTTGATGGTATTGGTTTGCTTGAAATCGACTACGGATGGCTCGACTCGCCTATGGATATGAATGTGATCCTGGGGCAAGGCGAAGACAGCATAGGAGGTTTACTTATCGAGGATGCCAACGGGCAGGACTTCACCTTCAGAAGCAATGCGGACGGAGACTTCATCCTGGGTAATGGCGATGATAGCATGGGCTTTCTGGCTATTGGGGATGTAAACAGCATCACTGTGGGCCGAGATCTTATCTTTGCCAACGGTGACGGCAGCAGGGCTATGATGTGGATAGATGGTCCAAATACCCTTTTGGATGTGGACGGCAGCCTTTACTTGGGCCATGGTGACTACTCATATGCTGGGTGTGCCGACAATATCTGTACGCCATGGTGGTACTGGGATCCCCTAGAAATTCATGATGGCATGGTGCTGGATGTGAACGAGGATATCTATCTGGGTTTTGGCGTTGACAGTAATGGAGTGATGACCGTTGATTCCACCTCGGAACTAACTTATGGTGGCACGCTGTACGTGGGTTACGATGGTACTGGTTTACTGAGAATTGATTATGGAAACGCCCTTGATCCTAAAAATATGAATGCCATCCTGGGCTATGGCCCAGACAGTAGGGGCCGCTTGATTATAGAGGATGCCAATACCTTAAACCTGAGCAGCAGCCCAGACTTTTTCGTGGCCTACGGCGATGACAGCGAGGCCCTGTTGGAAATCGACGATGTGAACAACGTGAATGTGGACGGCACTCTATACGCAGCTTACGGTGATTACAGCTCAGTTATCGGCTGTGGTGACCCTTATGATTGTTTCGAAGATCCCGGCTTGACGATCGATGATTTTAATACGATCGATATTGGCGATGATTTAATCCTGGCCTATGGAGATGAAAGCGATGCGTGGATGTCTCTTTGGTCTGATGATTTCAATTCGCCGCGTATGGATGTAGGCGGTACTATGTACTTGGGTTACGGTGAAGATTCACGAGCTGGCCTGTACATTGGAGATGGCATATATGTGGACGTGAATCAGGATGTGTATGTGGATTACGGCCCCGGTTGCACATCGCCCTGCTCCGAGGCGGATGGTTATACTGCCTGCTATGATTGGGATCTTTTATGTTGTGATGATAATTTTAGTGTAAGTGTACTGATGGTTGAACCAAATGCAACCCTGGATGTTGGTGGAAACCTTTGGGTTGGCTATGGGACTTATTCCGTTGGTGGCGTTGAATTAGAGGAAGCGGCACTGAATGTGAACGATGACATTATCCTGGGCTTCCAGCCCCACAGTTACGGTCTTTTGGGTGTATACGATTCGGATCTGACTTTTGGACGGATGTTTGTCGGTTACGGAGGCCATGGTACGTTGGAAATTGAAGATGTGAATACAGTGGACCTGAATGAAGGTGTTGTGTTCTTTGGTTTCGGCCCAGACAGTTCCGCGAATTTGGATATCTGGGATGTCAATCGGGTCAATGTGACCGGGAGCTGGAACCTCGGATACGGCCAGGATAGTGTTGCAATGGTAGGACTTGATCATGTCAATGATGTGAATGTGACCGGTAATCTTAATCTGGCCTATGGTGAAGACAGTTGGGGCTCAATGTCACTGTCCCACGTCAATGATGTGAATATAGCCGGCGATCTGAACCTGGCTTACGGTCAGGACAGTTACGTTCCTAAGGTGTGTCTGATCGACGTTAATAATATGCAGGTGGGCGGTAATTTGAGCCTGGCCCACGGTAGCAGCAGCACATTCGGAACCTTATCTGTGCTGGATTCTACAGTGTATATCGGTGACAGCCTGTATATGGGCTACGGCGGCACTGCGGACGAGCTGATTATCAACAGGTCATTTATCGGTGTGGGTACGGATCCGTGTGCTTTAGATGAAGGCCTGTCAATCGCTTCTGATGGTTACCTCGGCGGCGGCGGGACGATCTGGGGAGATGTTTACAACCAGGGTACGATTGCTCCTGGTAACTCGATTGGTACGTTGAGAATCGTGGGTGACCTGACCTTCGAGCCTAATAGCGTGTACGCCGTGGATATCGCGAACAGCGATAACAGCAGCGATAAGGTCGAGGTGACCGGTGACCTGACCCTCAACGGCGGTACTATAGAGGTCAAACCAGTAGAAACTATTACACAGAGGCGGGAATATACCATTGCTGAGGCTGGCAGTGTAATTAACAGCGATACCGATGGCTGGGACTCTAACGATGTGGATGTGGTTGCCCCATCCGTGTTACTTGATGTTGAGGATCCCAATCTTATGGTTGGAACAACAGATGTTCGTTTGGCGGTCAACGCCATAGGATTTGACGAACCCAATATTATAAAGACCGACAGTCAGTCTGAATTAGGCGATGCCCTGCAACAGATTGCCAATGAAGAAGGCGGCAACGTTGTAACTACTGGCCTGCAGCAGATAACAAGCAAGTCGAGCCTTCTCAAAGCTTACAATCAGCTCAGCAATCAGTCCCGTCCGCCTGTGGATCCAATCACGATAGATGCGTCCATGCGGTTCCTAGGGGTCGTGGGTGAACATCTTAGGGGTTTCAGGCCCATCGCCGGACGCAGCAGTTACAGACAAGGCCCTCTTTTCGCCATGAATGGTCCGGTCTCTCAGATAACCGGGACCACGATGATGGATATTAACCCCTACGGTGCAGTGGCCGTGGGGAATGGCAGCCCCTTATTGTCTGATAGTCGATGGGGAGTATGGGCTAAGGGCTACGGTGTATTCGGTGATCGCGAAAGCGATTCTGGAATAACTGGCCACGATTACCGGATCTCTGGATTAGGATTCGGTCTGGACTATATGTTCACGGATGCACTACTAGCTGGTGTTACTCTGGGTTACTCCGATGGAGATGTCGACTACGACGATCTTCGGGATAGCACGGATGTCCAGAGTACGCACATTGGTGCGTATGCCAGTTATAAGCAGGATTCATGGTATGTTGATGCAATATTCAGCTATGGTCAAAATGAATATGACAGCGTACGTTACGTGGATTTCCTATCCGAGCGTTTGACGGGGTCTTATGACGGTCAAAGCTTCAGCGGCTATCTGGAAGTAGGTATGGATTGGAGAGAGACCGAGATATCGCTGCTCCAACCCTTGGTTGGTCTTCAGATAGGGCGTGTCAGCATCGACTCCTACAGGGAAAGCGGTGGTGACAGTGCCGTCGGTGTGGGTCAGTCGGACTACGATTCTATCAAGAGTTCTTTGGGCCTCAAGTACACACACATGTTTACAACCATGGGTGGCCGTTTTGACGGTTCAGCTCGGTTGCATGCTCGCTGGCTGCATGAGTTTGGCGATGATAATAGCAGTGTGGACGCTTATTTCACCTCAAATCCGGATGCTGTATTTACAATACAGGATGCCGAGGTAAGTCGAGATAGTGCCTTATTGGGTGGGCGGCTTTCAATCGACATTGGCGAGCAAGCCAGGGCCGCGATCCAGTACGATGTGAGTCTGAACAACATTGAGACGACTCAGTTCATCGGAGGTTTTCTGCTGTATCGCTGGTAAGATTCAAAAAGTTTGTTGATCCTGAGGCCCTGGCGTAAAAACGCCAGGGCCTTTTTTTCACCATCTGTCATAAAAACTACTACCTTGCCTGATTGACTCCCACTGTGCGGCAGAAGTCTTTAACAAACTCGCAAGTCAAGTGGGGTTTGTCTCCATCGCCTCAATCGCCCGCAGCACAGAGACTTCCGCATCGAACCTGTGTCTCTGCGTCTTCAATCTCATAATTGTATTTTTATACTGATTGTGAATAATCAATGCGCTTATTCATGTCATTTCGAGCGAGCCCCCCTTCTTGCTTTCGCCTGCCTCCGCGTCTCTCGACGCGAGTCGAGGCGGCAGGCAAGAAAGCAGGGGGGCGAGTCGAGAAATCCCTCGGCTTGGCTCGGGACAGGTCTGCTTTTTAATGGCTAAGCCATAAATAGATTTCTCCACTTCGCCCCCGTTTCTGTCTTCGACAGAAGACACGGGGGCTATGATCGAAATGACAAAGGCGCAAATATCAAGCACAATTGGTATTATACTCTTCCTAAAAATTAATAGCGTTTTACGAAGATAGCCGATAACTGTCATGGTAACTTTTGGGAACCTATGACAAGGAGCTTATTCGCAGTATATGTTGCTGCTCCTATGCCGAGCGCAACAATTTATTATGATTGGTATTAAATGTCGCAATCCAACCTTAGATGGCAATATACTACCAGGTAAAATTAAGAAATCACCAAGTTCTAAAGCCGTGCAAGGCGGCCTGTTAGAAACAAAAAAGAAAGCCTTGTCAGCGTCTGGCACTAACAAGGCCACAACGAGGCCGATGAGACTCGAACTCACAACCTTCGGATCGACAGTCCGATGCTCTAGCCAATTGAGCTACGGCCCCTCTCAAACTAAGAACGCTTAATATACCAAACGGCAGATTTTTGTGTCAAATGTTTTATCTCGTTGCTAAACGCTTCTAAGCTTGGTTGTTACCTGCCAATATTCACAACACACGCTGCCCTCCGGTTACACTTTTTTGGTTTTGATTAGGAAAAAATACAGCACAGTACGCTTTGATAACTTGCCTTGGGGAACTTATCATTTTCTTGCCGCGCGCGAACGCCTGACAATCGGTTGCGACTTGCTCTCCTTTCTATGATCTTGCTGCAAAACCCTCATCGCCTTTTTGACATCGGGAACTTTCAGCACGCCAGTCGTTCGTCCACCCTTTGCTCCAGCGGTGCAGTAAGCATACGAAATATTTATGTGACTCTTGGCTAATTTCTCCGCCACCGCTGCCAGCGCGCCGGACTTATTAGCCAGATTAATACACAGAACCTCGGTCTCATTGTAGGCCATGTTTAGTTTTGACAGTATCTCTTTTGCTCTATCTGGTGAAGCAAAGACTATTCGCATCACTCCGTGTTCCATCGAGTCCATCACAGTCATCGCAAGAATATTGATCTTGGCTCGTGCGAACTCTCCAAGTACCCGAGCCAACACCCCAGGCTTATTAACCATAAACACTGAAAATTGCGGTGTAACATACATTTCCTTAACCCTCTGCACAATCTTACAAAAACACGCGATCTTAGTTAGTAACTATCCTAAATCCAATATACTTTGATGAATAACTCGATCGATGTAAAAACACAATAAAATAAAACGGCATGTGCTACTTAAACCTACGATATACTACCTCCCTCTTTCTTACAATCGTTAGATCTACCTTAGGGCAGCAACTCATAATCGGTCATACACTATGCCTTACTGCGTAAAACAGGGCCTCCACATTTGCCGGTGGCACATCGGGTAAAATCGACTCATTGCTGGGCGAAATAATCAAGCCTGTCGGAAATATTTTCTTCAATTCGAGGACTTTTTCTCTGACCTGCTCTGGAGTACCATTGACAAGCAGTTCCTGCGCATCAACTCCGCCGCAGAACGACACTTTATCGCCAAAATCTCTTTTTAGCTCCGTCGGCGCCATTCCTTTTGCCAATGGCTCAATAGGATGTATAGCATCAACGCCAATATCAATCAAATCAGGGATTATATCCCTGATGGAACCGCACGAATGATAGATGACCTTCAAGCCGTACTGTTTGGCCTGTGCGACCAATCTCGCCACGCCAGCGAGCGCAAATTCCCGTATCATCTGGCGTGAAAGCAATAGCCCCGTCTGGCCTGCAAAATCATTACCAAGCAGTACTGCATCGAGCTTGCCTTTCGTCGCTGAGTAGAATATCTCGTTCGCCTTCAGATAGAAATCCAGTATCCTCTCTGCGACCGCCTGAACCAACTGAGGCGCGGTTTGCATCCGGATCAGGGCATTCTCCATTCCAAAAACTTCGCACATATACTGGAAATGGGAAGACCACACTATTGCCATCACCGCTCGCCCATCGGGCAACTGTTTAACCGCACGACTGCACTCATCCGGGTCTATATAATCAGATGCGTCAGGCCATTCAAAATCTTCAACGCCACGTGGGTCCGTAACTTCTTCAAAAAAACCCGGCGTATTAAGTGTTTGCTGTTGCCTGTCTATCTTTGTTTCTTCGGTGAAATCAAAGATCGAATAGTCACTATCCGCTGCCGGCGAATGGTAAGGCAGTTCCACGGGGACAATATCGTCGTCGAGCTTAACTATAAGTTCGCTTACGCTACTGACGCCAAAATGATCTAGAAGACCTTGACAGACAGCGGGATCAACAAGACCCAGCCACGCACATGGTCTATTCACTGCACGCCGTTCTATTGTTGCATAAAACCGCTCAACATGATTCATGATCTTATTGAAGCAAGTATACTACGCAAGTGCATCAACCCGTACCTTGAGGCCCTGTTGCTGTCATGGCGCTTTCCTTATCCGGAAAGAACTTGAATATCTTATCAAGATTGGTTATCTTAAAGACCCTGTGCAACTGTGGATTTATTGCACTGATCACAACTTCCCCATCACAAGCTTGCATTGTAGCTCGAATATCCAAAAGCAATCCCAGCACTTGGGATGAGAAGAATTTCACACCCGCAAAATCAAATATAAGTCTGGTTGGACAATTCTTACTGATAAATTCTTTTATCTCGTTTGAAGCAGACATAATCCCTTCCACGTCACTTAGGCAAGTGGCTTTGAAAGTAACTACGGCAGTGCTGTTTATACTGCTTATTTCCGCGTCAATGTTCTTATTCATGCCAATTATTCAGTCTCCGAAATCAAGTTTTCGGCTAATTATCCCAGATTCACAGCCCGCAGTCGAGTTTTTTATTAGGTTTTCCAGCAGGCAACGAGATGGTTATCTTGTCCTTCCTTAGGTTTAAGCGCCGGCATATTTTTAAGGCAATAATCCTCAGCCAAAGAACACCTCGGTTGAAAAGGGCATCCACCCGCCACACTGCCGGTATTGTGGATTCCAGGCCTCAAAGCGATACTTCGCTTACGCGGCGCTCCGGCCCGTGGGACCGCCGAGATGAGCGTGCGTGTGTACGGGTGAAGAGGATTGCCGCACAGTTCTTTCGCGGCGGCCTGCTCAACTATCCTTCCTCTGTATACGACCGCCACGACATCGCAAAAAAATTCTACTACCGCCAAATCGTGTGCGATAAACAAATAAGTCAGCCCAAATTCCTCCTGCAGGTCTTTCAGCAAGTTCAAAACCTGAGCTTGAACCGAAACATCCAGAGCGCTTACCGGCTCGTCGCATATAAGCAGTTTCGGCCCTGCCGCCAGCGCTCTGGCCGTCGCAATTCGCTGTCTCTGCCCACCTGAGAACTCGTGTGGATAGCGGTTCATGTAATCGGCTGACAGCCCCACCTTTGCAAGCAATTCTGCAACTTGTTCGTGCAGCTTGTTACCCTTCATTCCTTTATGAACTTTCAACGGCTCACCAATCATGTTGCCAACGCTCATCCTGGGATTCAAAGACCCGAACGAATCCTGAAAGATAAGGCCAATTTGCCTGCGAATTTGAGACAGTTTGGCACTATTAGCCTTTAATACGTCCACTCCTTCAAAGACCACTCGTCCTGACTTTGCGGGTACAAGACGAATTATGCTCTTGGCAAGTGTGGTTTTGCCACATCCACTTTCACCGACCAGTCCCATCGTCTGGCCCGGCTGGATTGTAAGACTTATCCCGTCAACCGCTCTGATGTAGCCGACAGCCCGACCAAACAAACCTGCCTTGATTGGAAAGTGCACATACAGGTTCTCAAGGTTCAATAGTGCCTTATCGATCTTTGTGTTCGTCATAGCTCAAATTACTTTACAAATTTGGACCATATCGCTTATTTCTACAAGAGGCGATTTAACTGCATTATTCTCATCCGCCGTGCTTTATCCCTATGTTGATTGCGCGCGTTGGCTTTTCTTTTCCGGGTGCATACCAGCAGGCCACACACCGGCCCGGTTGAATTTCTCTCAAGATAGGCTCTTCCGTTTGGCATCGCTTGTCTATGCAACCTATCCGGCAGCGGGGATGAAATTTACACCCTGCTGGAAAATCAATAGGATCAGCAACGGTACCGGGAATTGTATAAAGACGTCTTGCGGACATGCTCAGCCGGGGCTGAGACTGAACAAGTCCTTTCGTGTAAGGATGCAGCGGCTTGGTAAGAAGCCGCTGCGAATCAGCAACTTCTACTATGCGCGACGCATACATTACGGCAACTTCATCGGCCCTCTCGGCAACAATACCCACGTCGTGCGTTATTAAGAGCACGCTCATCGCATATTGTGCTCGCAGGCCATCGAGCAGGTCAAGAATTTCAGACTGAACTGTCATATCCAAGCCTGTAGTCGGCTCATCTGCTATTAACAACCTCGGTCCACAGCTAACTGCCATTGCTATCATTACCCTCTGTTGCATGCCGCCGGATAACTCATGGGGATACTGCCTCGCTCGCCGTTCGGCTTTGGCAATACCTACCCTTGTAAGCAATTGCACTGCCTCGGCCCAGGCCTCGTCTGAATTCTTGTTCTTATGAGTCCGGATACATTCGGCAATTTGGCGCCCAACAATCTGAACAGGGTTTAGGCTCGTCGCTGCTTCCTGGAAGATCATAGCGATCTCGTTGCCTCGGATGTGCCGCATTTGCGGCTCACTCAACCTCAATAGATCAAGACCCTGAAAGATAACTCTACCAGCTAAAACTTTGCCCTGGTCAGCCGGTATCAGGCGCATGATCGATAGCGCCGTAGCAGTCTTTCCGCATCCACTCTCACCGACAACTGCGAGCATCTGTCCTTTTGCTATTGAGAAGCTTACGTCCTGCACTGCGCGCACAATGCCCTTAGCTGAAAAGAAATTTACAGTTAAACCTTGTACCGATAGCAGCGCTTTCTTTTCGCTCATACCCTTTTCTCCAAGCGTGGATCAAGTGCATCCCTCAAGCCCTGACCCAAAACATTGTATGCCAGTACGGTCAGAAATATCGCCAGACCTGGAAATAAAGTCAGCCACCATAAAAACCTTCCAGTTGTGCTCACACCTAAACTTAGCATCTGTCCCCAGCTTGGTGTCGCAGGCCCAGCACCAAATCCAAGAAAACTCAGAGCAGCTTCAATAAAAATGGCACCAGAAATACTAAACGTTGCGTTCACCAAGACAGGTGTAATACCGTTAGGCAGTATATGTCTGAAGAGTATGTTGCGAAGTGGCAGCCCAAGGGATAGTGCCGCCTGAACGAAATCCTGTCTACGTAACTTGAGGAACTCCGCCCGAACGAGTCGGGCGTTGCCAGTCCAACTCGTCACACCTATAATCACCATGATGCCAAAGAGATTGCGTGGGAAGAAGGCTAACATAGTTATAATCAGAAAGAACATCGGGATTGCCATTACCATCTCGACAAGGCGCATCCCAATGAAGTCGACCTTGCCGCCGAAATAACCAAGAAAGGCCCCAACCACGACCCCGATAATAGTTGATATCCCCACCGCCACAAATCCCACTGAGAGCGATATCCTGCTGCCGTGAATCAATCTGCTCAAAACATCCGCCCCCACATCGTCGGTTCCGAGCCAGTGCTCTCTACTCGGCGGCTGCTGGCGCGACTGGATATCAGTTTGCCTATAGTCATAAGGCACCGGCGTAAAAATCGCATTGCCCGCCTCGCCTGAAGCAACCAACGCTTTATAATCCGTACCGTCGAGACTTGGCCGAATAAAGACAAACACCAACATGCACCCAAATAAGATTATCACGCTATTGATGCTCAACTGACGCCATAAAACATCGCCGCGTACAAAAGGTTCTAAGCGCCTGCTGTTACGACCGAGCTGGATCAACTGCCAAAGCCCAACAAAACCCGCAAGAAAAACGCAGTAGTCACCTCGCTGAAGACCTGCAAAAAGGGGAAAACGCAATCGGCCTGCAATGCGTATCACGTACGGTTTGTCATTGGCAAGAACCGGCGCCAAAACGGCGACCAATAGCAGAATAGCAATGAAAACAAGACACACAACATTTAGCGGGCTTTTGACAAACCGGCGCCAAACCATATCGCCGAACGAAATACCCCAATCACTTCCTTGCTCCACAAGTCTTTTCATATCCTCTCACACGGTAACTTCGAAGCTAATCCTTGGATCGGCGATAGCATAAGCTATGTCGGCAAGCAAAAGGCCGATGGAATTCAAAACTCCCGCAATTGTCGCCACAGCCATGATAACGTTGTAGTCGCGATTGCTAACCGCCTCAAATGCAAGCAAACCCATGCCGGGAATGCTGAATATGCGCTCAACAATAACCGATCCTGCAAACATCGCAGGAAGGAGCGTCGAGGTAATTGTTATAAGTGGAATTATGCTATTGCGAAAAACATGTCGCAATATCACAACCCTCTCTGGCAGACCCTTTGCCCTTGCAGTTCTAACATAATCCATGCGTAAGTTGTCCAGCATCCCAGATCTGACCTGATTAGCAAGATAAGCAAAACCCCCATAGCTCAAACACAGAACCGGCAAAGCCAGGTGCCACAGGCTATCGACCAGCCAGGCAAAGAATGGCAGTTGATCTGCGTAACTGCTTGATAGTCCTGCCGGCGGAAACCAGTCTTTAAAAGCTGGACCAGTGAAATATCCGATCAGCATTTGGCCAACCCACATAACCGGCAGTGACCATAGCATCATCAAAATCAGTGAACCGGCTCGGTCAAAAAGCCGCCCATGTTGTACCGCCATAAGAACACCTGCAGGGAGTGACACAGAATAAATTATGATAAAAGCCATCAGATTCAATATTAGCGTTACAGGCAACCTTTCCTTAATTAGCTCAATAACTGGCCTATGATGCTTAATTGAATACCCGAAATCGAGGCGCAGTACATGTCCCAACCAGTCGGCGTATTGAACATGAATGGGCTTATCCAGCCCGTAGAGCATTCGTCGTGAATCGGCAACATCGGCTGTCCACTTAGCATCTACCTGACCACTACCGCCCAAAGAAAGGTTTGTTGGCCCCCCCGGAGCAATACGGCTGATAAGAAAAACGATTACCGTAATGCCAAACAATGTCGGCACAATCAGAAGCAGCCGCCTGATGATATAGGTTTTCATCACGAACCTTTAAGACATCATAAACGCGAAACGCAGGCTTATTTATACTTCTGCTTTGCTCGGGGCACGTACCATTGTAGGTAGTTCAAGCCCATTTTATGGACTTTGACATTCTCAAAGCGCCGGTCAACGAAGCGAAGGGTTGGCCTGGTAAACAGAAAAGTATACGGCTGTTCATCATGCAGAATCCTGTGCAACTGTCGATAAAGCTCGTCTCTCTGTTCATCATCGACTGTGCGCCCGGCCTGCTCGATTATCGCATCGGCTCGTGCATTACAAAAGTGCACGTAATTTAATCCTGTTTCATTTGTCTGAGAAGAATGGAACAGCCCGTAGGGATCTTTAGGC
>Ga0315541_1002429_pt1 | contig 15616 bp, 13 predicted proteins | sample SalMarSW160190MG_FD_203095 | JGI IMG/M metagenome (GOLD analysis project Ga0315541, IMG submission 203095) | Salt marsh sediment microbial communities from the Plum Island Ecosystem LTER, Massachusetts, United States - Salt Marsh Sediment SW1601-190 ...
ACCATTTCCGGTGAAGAACTACATGGGATTGTATTTTGGCTGCTGGGTGGACTTTACCTGACTAAATGGTCTGAGGTGTGGACGGTTCTCCCTTGTGTATTAGCGGGCCTTGCAGTCATCTGGATTCATGCCCGACCGCTCAATGTAATGCAGCTTGACGAAGAGCAGGCCCAACAACTGGGCATCAATGTGGAAAGGGTCAAACTCATATTACTGGCTGCTGCTACCCTCATTACCTCCTCAGCGATTTGCTTCACTGGCCTTATCGGTTTCGTCGGCATACTCATCCCTCATGCAGTGAGGCTTATCTGGGGGCCAGACTACCGGTTTTTGCTCCCTCTATCCACACTGGTTGGCGCCATCTTCCTCATCCTGGCCGATACTTTAGCCCGTACCATAATCCCTCCTACGGAGATTCCGGTAGGAATAATTACTGCTCTCTGTGGAGCACCTTTCTTTCTTTATCTATTGCGGAGAAGGAAGGGGCTTGCTTTCTTCTGAATTGTTGCCTGTCACCCTGAACGTAGTGAAGGGTCTTGAGATTCTTCGCTCCGCTCAGAATGACAAGAGGAATATGTAAAATGATGAGAGGAGCAGGTAGCAAGTATGATTGAGCTGGATAATGTCAGCCTGGGCTACAACCATCGAGCCATCTTGCACGATGTAAATATGAAGGCCGGGCCCGGCCAAATACTGGGGCTGGTTGGTCCCAATGGCTCGGGGAAGTCCACATTAATCAAGGGAATGGCCCGGGTAATAGACCTATTCTCCGGGCGTATCTCGATTGACGGTCGCGATATAAAAACTATTAAGCGCGACGAACTGGCTCGCCTTGTTGCCACGGTGCCGCAAAGCCCGGCCTTGCCCGGGGCTTTCACTGCTTTTGAAGTGGTGCTCATGGGACGGACGCCTCACCTCGGGCTTCTTCGCTACGAGGGAGGAAAGGATCTGACTATCGCCTGGCAGGCCATGGAGGCAACGCATACCCAATCCTTCGCTGAGCGCAGAGTAAGTGAGCTCTCAGGAGGGGAGAGACAGAGGCTTATCATTGCTCGGGCACTAACCCAGCAGCCAAAGGCGATGCTCCTTGACGAGCCAACTGCAAATCTGGATATAAACCATCAAGTCGAGATTCTCAACCTGGTCAAGAGTCTTTGCCTGGAGCAAAGTTTGACCGTCATTATCGCTTTACATGATTTGAACTTAGCTGCTCAATACTGCGATTGGATGGTCATGCTAAATGGAGGGGAAGTTTACGCTGAAGGCACGCCACTCGACATACTCACAGCGCCGAATATCAAGAAGGTTTACGGAGCCGAAGTACACGTTTATCCCCACCCCATTAATAAATTGCCTACCACCCTTATCACGGCCTGCCCGCCGCACAGCTATGGCAGGCGGGCCGGCGGGAGTCATGGAACGAGCTGATATAATTCTTCTCCCCAACCCCTCACCAAGGAAAGACAAAAGACAGATTAAAGAAATGGCTTCGAGGCTTGAGGAGCACAAGAAGTCTACTTCATGGTCTCTGGCATCCCCGTAAAGATAAAAGGGTAGCCCTCTTATCCATTATTGCGAGCGAAGCAAAGCAATCTCATAGCGCTCAGGGCAGGCTCCGCAAAGCAAACTTTGAAGTAGAAAAACGCATAAATCCACTACCAAACGCCCCCGCCTCCACCATTCTTTCAGTCCTTGACTCTTTATACACCGTCTGTTCATTCTCCGGGAGCATAATCTGGTATAACCGTACTGCGACGAAGAGACCGATTCCTGCTACAATTCCACCGATTGCAGCAGATTAGGCGAACTGAAAGTTCGTATATACTGCTGTTGTGCGAAATTCACTCCGCCCCGTTTTAAAAAGAGAGATTAATAACCAATGATAACCAATGATAATCATACTAACAATATGGTCAAAAAAGAATCTGATATCTTAAAAATAGTAAAAGAGGATATATTGGAAGTCTTGGGCAGAGAGAATAAAAGGATTTCTTTAAAATCTATGAATCTAGAGGTTAATGTTTCTCAATTTTTTGTGTCTAAGGCCATAAACGAACTTGAAAAAGAAAATTTAATAAGGCTTTCTTTAGACAAAAAATACGGGGACCAATGTATCCAGCTGACAGAAAGAGGGCAAAATAAAGCAAAGGATATTCTCAAAAAACACCTTATTCTTGAAGAATATTTTAAAAAAAGAATGAGCGGGAGAGGAGCAATCCAGGCGGCTAATGCCCTTGAACATTATATTTCTACAGAAGTTGTTGAGGTCATCAAAAAACTGTCTACTTTTGAAAAGAGGGGGATTGCCTTAACAGAGTTTAAAAAAAAGAAGGTTTAATTACCGATGTCAATCTTAGTATTGCATTATTTGAGAGATTAATCAGTATGGGCATATACCCAGGAGAAAAAATAAGGATAACTAATAAAATTCCAGATGGCGTCATTATTGAAATAAAAAACAAAAAATTTGTTCTGGGCAAAGATATAGCAAAAGAAATTGAAGTCTTAGAATATGGAAAAATTTAAAATACTTTTAATCGGCCAGCCAAATGTAGGGAAATCTTCGTTGCTTAATGCATTAGTTGGTCCAAGAGTTACAGTATCTAATTATCCTGGAACTACCGTTGAGGTGACTAAAGCCAAAAAGAAAATTAATAATACAGAAATTGAGTTTGTAGATACTCCGGGGATATATTCTATTTCTGATAGAAGTGAAGAAGAAAAAGTTACCGAAAAGGCTTTATTTGAAGAAGGTAAAGATGGGGTAATAACAATCGTTGATGCAACTTCTCTTGAAAGAAGTTTTTATATGGTTTTGCAAATATTAGAGGCCCGGGTATCTACTGTTTTAGCTTTAAATTTTGTAGAAGACGCTAAAAAGAGGGGAATAAAGATTGATTGTGAAAAATTAGAAAAATTGCTTGGTATTCCGGTTATTCCTATAAATCCTCTAACCAAGACAGGAATAGATAAACTTGTGGATGCAATATTAAAAATTAGAAATGCGACAAGACGAGGTTTTGAAGTTGAGTATGATGACCACATAGAAAAAGCTATAAATAAAATATCATCACAGATAAAAGAAACTTCTATGCCAAAGAGGTTTATAGCGCTAAGGGTTTTGGAGGGAGACGAAGATTTTTATAAATATTTGAAGAGCGAAAGGGTGATTGAGGATGCTAAAGAAATTTTGAAAGATCACCCAAAAGTTGCAGAGGATATATCCATAACCCGATATGGCACAGCCTCGTTTATAGCGGAAAAAATTACTCAAATAGTTCCCATAGAAAAAGAAAAACATTTACAGGAGAGAATTGATAATATTCTTATGCATAAAGTCTGGGGTCCTCTTACTACTGGTTTATTCTTTCTTGCCATCTTTGGAATACTTTTGTATTTTGGCAACTTGATACAAGGTGTTCTTATGGGCTTAACAGAAAGCCTTTTGTCTTCTTTTGGCTTAGCAGAACACTCTATTGTTGCTATGGTATTAATTCAAGGTTTAACCGGGCTTGCAGCAGGTGTTTCCATTGCCTTACCTTATGTATTCTTGTTTTATTTGATTTTGGGATTACTAGAAGATATCGGGCTTCTTTCCAGGTTTATTGTAAATACACAAAGGTTTTTGAAAGGATTAGGTTTACCCGCAAAGGCATTTATTCCCTTAGCCTTGGGCTTGGGTTGTACTGCCCCGGCGTGTAGAGCTACTCGAGTTTTATCTTCTAAAAAGGAACAATTTTATACTGCTTCATTCTTTGCCTTTGTGCCTTGTTCTTCAAGAATAGCTATAATAATGGGGATAGTTGGATTTTACGGAGGTGTAAAACTGGCTTTTTCTGTTTTTGCTACTTTATTAATTGCTGGTTTAATCTGGGCTTTCGGAATAAAAAAAATTATGCATATAAAGAGTGATCCATTGCTTTTAGAGCTCCCTCCTTATAGAAAGCCTTTGGTTAGAAATGTCCTTGCTAAAAGTTGGATTAGAATGAAGGACTTTGTATACGTAGTTATACCTTTATTGGCAGTTGGAGGAATAGCTTATGGAATTTTGGATATATTTGGCTTTACTAGTGCTATGGTAAAACCTTTATTACCGATCGCTGTCTGGTTGGGATTGCCTGCTGTAACCCTTATTCCCTTGGTATTTGGATTTTTGCAGAAAGATTTAACCGGAGCGATGCTTATATCTGTTCTTGGTAGTGAAATATCTTTAGCATTAACTCCTCTTCAAATATATACATTTGGTGTAGCAGCAACAATTGGAATCCCATGCATAATTGCTTTAGGAATACTCATTAAAGAATTTGAGTTTAAAAAGGCAATAGGTTTAACAGTAATTTCAATAGCTTACGGTCTTTTATTTGCTGGTTTGATTTGGAGAATAATCTCATTTTTTTAATAATGTTTGATATATACAAAAATTTCGGCGGGGCTCCGTGAACTCTCGTTCGCTAATGCTCACTCGGTGCTATCGCACTCGGACAATAGCGTGTATGTGGTTCGCTTCGCTCACCCAAACCCTTACGGGCTTCGCATATCCGCAAACCGTCATACGAAATTGCCAAGGTGGGATAACAATTGTTCACCTTGTGCAAAGTTTCTGTATGCCTGCTGAGCTGGACGAAGGCAAATATTGCCCGACAAAACCATATTTAATATTTAGAGTTTTGCCTACTGGATAAATCGGCGAGTAGGCAAGCTTCATAACAAGGGCCGGGAGAAGCCGCAGGTGCGGCAGTGGTACATGCCCATGCCTGCTCCGCAGCAGGGGCAGCTAATTTCATCATTCCCGGCCTTGGGAATTTCTCCCACGACTTCGTTATAGATACGCCAGTAAAAGAAGTGCTCTTTGTTTATGAACTTTATGTCAACTTCCTTTCTTGCTGATTGGAATTCTTCGTCTGTGACCATACTGTTTATCACTTCGTGCAGTTTGGCGGAGCCTGAGCCGTACTCTATGGCCTCCTTTCTCCTCCATACTATCTCCGCCGGAATCAAACCTTCAAAGCTCTTTCTCAGGATATACTTCCCTACCCCATCTTTGACCTTGAGCTCCGGGCTTATTTCCAGGGCAAAGCGAACGAAGTCCTCATCAAGAAATGGTTGCCTTACTTCAACGCCCAAAGCCCTGCTGAGATAGCCGGCTGAGAAGTGCCAGTTTTGTGAGAGCATTCTTATATATCTTTCCAGGTCTTCAGGAGGAAGCTCTGCCATATAAGAATAGCCGGCGAAGAGTTCATCTGCGCCGTCACCGGTCATGACGGAACTAATTCTATTTTCTCTAGCCAGCTTAAGGGCAAAATATATGGAAAGGTCGTTGGGCAAGGCAAGGTCAAAGGTTTTCAGTATACCTATAACCTCAGGAAGGGTGGCAAGCGCTCCTTCCGTAGTGAATTCCATTTTCTTATGCTGTATTCCCAGAAGCTCGGAAATCTTTTCTGAATAGACAAGGTCAGATGCTGGGGAGTCTTTCAACGCCACTGTGAAGCCCATGCTCGGCCTAGCCACAAAAGCCAAAATGCCCGTATCGACCCCTCCTGATAGGAGTATGCCATCGGCTCTGCTTCTCTCCACAGCTTCCTTAAGCTTACTCCTTAACTGTTCACAAGAGTCCATATCGACGGGTCCTTTTACACCTATAATAACATCTTTCCCACCTCTCAGGCTTTTGACCATTAAAAGTTCCACGCTCGGATTTTTGACATAACCCCTGTATTATGTTACAATATAAATGTTAGGCAAGAATGGTCGACGCCTAGCAAGGAGGTGGGGCATGATACGAATAGAGGCTTGGTTATGCCGATGGATGTTTCCCTATCGGAGCTCTCCGGCAACGTAACTAGGAGTTGACTTCGATAGTTAAGGTGCGTTGCTTGAGAGCACATGGAAGCCCTGAGCTCTTCGTATGTAAGGCAAGGCTCCCAATAAGGGGCAACGGCAGTTCAGCCGGAAGCTGAAGTGGAAGAGTAAGGGTGATTTAAAAACTGAATAGCGATATTCAGGAGCGAGCTTCAAAATTTGGAGCTCGCTCTTCTTATTATCTGTTATGCCGCTTTGGCATTTACCTGAATAGACGGAAGGCAAAGTTCAGAATGATGGTGAGCACAATGCTAATTATCATAAAATGAGAAAGCCTAAACTATCAGAGATATTCAAGGGCAGACCACACCTAGAGCGATTGCTACGGGTACACAATACAGACTCTTAATCGTCCATAGGAAAGATTAACATTAATTGCAGTAATGTAAAATCCAACAAAATACCTAATTCGTAGTAGGCTTAATTGGTATGGTGTCCCTGGAATTTCGGTGAACGTCACCTTTATACTAGGATTTACTTTTCGCAAGATTCAAATCATTGACTATTCTATCCAATCCTTTTCTGATTGCTCTCTTCTGTCTGGCCATCTGTACCTTAAATTTGAATTCTGAATAAACAGCGTGCACCAACGCCATGGCTAACACATTTGACCTATTTGATATATTAGCGGCGATGCTCACAATAGGATTTTCACCGGCAATTACCAAGTACTTATATGTCATTGAAAGTATCTCAGGCAGTAAAAGGAAACACTTCACGTAATCCCGGAACAGTTGAGTAAAGCTTTCACAATTGAGAAATTTCAAAACAAATTCCCTAACATTCGGCCATATAACTCGAGCTATGATTTCAAAATCCTCCTGATTAAGCATATGATATATACCATCAGGTGGCTGCGTGAACACAGTCTCAATTTCCGGGAACTCTTCCTTTATCCACCTTCTGACTTCATGTGCTGGCACCCGTGAATGTGGCGGGTTGATTTTTTCCAAAACCAATTGCCTACCACTGACAAGGTCTTTCATTATCTTCTGATATTCCGCAAACCTCTCCAAACCGTGATAAGAACACGCTACGCTATCCTCCATATCTGTAGCAACCCTGTCGACCTTTTCCCTTTCCTTCCTCACTTCTTTTTTGTCCTCGCAGATAATATATACTTTCCTTTTCTCTGAATATGAATAGGTTGTTTCCCTACCAGCAAGATTCAATACCCTGTTTATAAGCCTATTTAAGAATGGCGTGTCTTCACTCCTCAATCCAAAGGAAAGCGTCAACTCAATAAGGTGCGATTTATTGTCGCGAAGACGCAAAGGCATATCTAATGGGACCCAATAGTCTTTCACAATCCTATTTATCTTCGGCTTCAAAGTCAGTCTGCCTTCCATCATATGCTTTCTTGCTTGCTCTTTTTTCTCGTCCTCCTCAGTGGGACAAACAAAGGTACCAGTGCAGTGCCAATCATCAACACTAGCATAACTACACCATTCTTTGTCCCTCGATAACCCAACCTTGAGCAAGAACCGATACAATATGCAGTTCTTTTGGTATTGACACAATCGTCGAAAAGTGACGCTTGATAATTCAATATTTCTGCTGATACGAAGCCATATTGAGACCTCCCTGGCAGTAAATAGCTTCTCCTTTGTAATGGGGGATTCAACATCGGTCTCCTTCCCCAAGCTAATTTTTGTCTTTATTCTGGGTTTTACTAGACGTTTACAGGCAATCGGTAGTATGTAACGAATAAAAGCAAAAAGAAAAAGCAATATTCCAACAATTGCACCTATTATTTGAATATAGGTTATGGTCGTTTCACTCATTACGCTTCTTCTATTGGGATTTAGCTCATTCTTCAGAGTCAACAACTTTGATGTACAGAATGTCATCAATCGGGACAATGTACACGCTGCGTCCGTCTATAACTGACTGTACTGCAAGATATTGCTGATTGCTGAATAAGAGGTACAAATCGCCTACTGTCCGGAAGGAATCGGTAGTGGTTGGTTCCCAGTGTATATCATCAATTATTTTATATGGTGCGTACAATTCTACAAGCGGATGACTATCCTTAGCCATTATTCCTTCAAGCCTCCCCCAAGCGTCAGCAAAAGTATGTGGGAATAAGACAAGCACTATTACGATTAAACAGGGGAAAATCTTCGAGATGATTCTTCCATCCCTAATTCTTGCTAAGAGCTTTTGGTCAAACAATATCATCAGTGAAAATCCTGATGTAGCCACACATAACAAGATGGCAAATCCTGAGAGTATAGGATAGGTCGTTAATGCAGGAGTCAGCCCCATATACATGACAAAGAGTAGCAATGTTAAGACGTACCAGACTAAATAGAATATGATAAAACCGTACTCTAGCCGAGGATAATGGTCGCCGTAATACCACGGGGTGGATTCAGTCAGATACAAAACAAATCTAGCGAACATTGCGGCAAATGCCAAAGATATCAGGAATCTGTAATCCTGCGTCCCAAAGTATATGTAATCCCAGAAGTCAAGATTGACAATGGTGTCGGGAATTCCAATAGTGAAGTAGTATGCAGTAGAATATGTTCTACCAGTAAAATAGAGGAGATACCCAAAAGCAGGTAGCCCCGCCAGAATCCCGTTTAGTACCCTGTTATTCGTAGTTTTTGACTCCAAATCTGGTGGTTGGGCTACCCCTGAGGTAGAGCATACTTCCTAGTCCCATACTATACCACTCAGTAGGTCGGTGAAGCTTGAGGATAACTTGAGGCTTCATTGGCAACAGAAACGACTCTTTGTCTACTGAATTTGCTTGGCTACCCGCGTGCTTTAATAAAAAGGGTAATACTCCCAGCTATCAAGGCTACGCCTATGATGAGTTGTACGATGAAGGCAGTTCCTCCGCCGAGCATAAGACCAAAAGGAGCGCCGAAGAATATGAAATAGAAACCTAGCCCCATTAATACTAATCCAAAAAATACTTTCAGGAACGTGCCCACAATAGGACTAATTCTAGTTTGAAGTAATAAGGATGTCAATACTCTATGCCCCTGTAACTACTGGCTACTCATCAGCAACAGCAAACATCGTAATCGTAATTATACTGCAGGTTACTATGGGGAAGAAGAACTGAAAGCTCCCCTTTTGCAGAAATATATCGCCGGGAGGCTTTCCTTAAGAAAGGAATTCGTTGCCAGAAGACCAATAGCAAACTGAGGAAGGCGAGGAAAACTCCGCCGAGGATTAGAATCTTGCCTATACCTTGCAAATCCATGCTAAGCCATTAGTGCCAATTTTAACTTATTATGCTATCTTTAGTGCAATCTGGATTGTATAATAGTGGCAGAGAACAAGAGGGTGCAGGCATGATTACCTCATACAGCCGAGAATTAATGTTAGGTATCCCCCAAGGGACCTTGATTGACCTGGAGACCACCGGCCTTGATATGGGCCACGATGAGATAGTGCTTTTTGGCTACATTCAAGGGAGTCATCTTGAGATAATTTGCCGGAGTGCAAAAGAAGAAGCGCCGTTTATCACCCAGCTTGCTGAACTCGTTCCGACGCTCCCCAAGCCATTTTACGCCTACAATCTCTCCTTCGAGAAGGGATTTCTTCAAGCTAAAGGGATTGATATAGAAGGGATCGACTTATTCCAGCCCTGGAAGGAAAAAGCCGAGGCACTGTACCTCAAGTGGCCTAAGTTGGACGAGCTGTTTTCTCACGCGGAGCACTATTTTAACGAGCCAGTGATAAGCGGCAGAGACGTCCCTCTGCTATGGCAAAGATTCCTTTACACAGAGGATAATAATTATTTGCAGCAAATCATAAAGCACAACGAGTCTGACCTGCTTAGAGAGCTATACTTGCTGGTGTATTATCGAGATAGCTACAAGGTTTAAGGGAGCCAGGAAGCCAGGCATTGAGAATACCGAGGGCTTTTTCTGCCCGGCAATCTGGGTGCTTCGAGATTTCTGCAAAGTCCGTGAAATAGCCGTACATCTCATGGTAGAATAGAAGCTAAATCGTAAAGTATTATGAAAAAGATTGGCGTCTTAACCAGCGGCGGTGACGCTCCAGGGATGAATGCCTGCATCAGAGCTATTGTCCGCTATGGGGTTAGCCATAAGCTGGAGGTCGTGGGAATTCGCCGAGGATACCGCGGTATATTGGAGGAGAACTTTGTAAAGTTGGGTCGTAGGTCGGTAGCCAATATTATCCACCGTGGGGGCACTATTTTGGAAACTGCTCGCTGTGAAGAAATGAAGACCGAGGAAGGCATAAGGAAGGCAAATGGAATTCTACAACGGAAAGGCATCGAGGGATTGATAACTATAGGCGGGGATGGCACCTTTCGTGGTGCAGTAGCCCTGGCCGAAGCCGGAGATGTAAAGGTGATTGGCATTCCGGGCACCATAGATAACGATGTCTATGGCACTGACGATGCTATTGGCTTCGATACCGCCATAAATACAGCTTTAGATGCCATAGATAAGATCAGAGATACTGCGGGGTCGCTACAACGACCCTTCTTCATCGAGGTCATGGGAAGGTGTAGGGGATTTATTGCACTGGAGGTAGGAATTGCTGGCGGAGCCGAAGATATCTTGATTCCGGAAGTAGAGACGAAAATAGAACAGCTTTGCCTTGATATAAGGCGTAGCTTCAAGAGAGGTAAGAAATCCTCTATCGTGATAGTTGCCGAAGGAGATGAGGCAGGCGGTGCGTTTTCAATTGCTCAACAAGTATGGGAAAGATTAAGGCTGGAGTACCGCATTTGTGTGCTGGGACATGTCCAAAGAGGTGGCTCGCCTACAGCCAGGGATAGAGTTCTCGCCAGCAAGTTAGGAGCAGCGGCCGTGGATGCCTTGCTCGATGGGAAAGCAGGTTACATGGTGGGGGAATTGAAGGGAGATATAGCCTTCACCCCCCTAAGGGAAACCTGGGAGAAGAGAAAGGAATTGGATAGCAACTTGTTACGGTTGGTCAAGGTATTGGCTGAATAGGAACGTAAAAAGGCTTGATCTTGCTTCTATCGATCTTTGTCTTGTTTTCCTCAGAGAACGCCCCCGGTTAACCTGCTGTACACCTCACGATATCTTTTTGATGTTCCCTCTATTACCTCCGGTGGCAACACAGGCGCTGGCGGTTCTTTATTCCATCCTGAAGCTGAAAGCCAATCACGAACAAACTGCTTATCAAAGTTGGGCTGAGAGTAGCCAACCTTATATTGGCTGACATCCCAGAAACGACTTGAGTCTGGTGTTAGTAGCTCGTCGATAAGGGCTAATTGACCATTGATGAAACCAAACTCGAATTTGGTATCGGCAATTATTATGCCCCTTGTTCTGGCGTAATCCCGAGCATAGCGGTAGATAAGCAGGCTTTTTTGTTCTAATTCTTCAAAAAGGTTTTCAATACCAAGGTCTTTTACGTCCTGATTGGTTAAAAGGCGGTCATGCTCCGTGTCGCTCTTGGTAGTGGGAGTAAAGATAGGTTGGGACAATTCCTGGCTTTCCTTCATTCCCAAGGGCAAATGGATATGGCCAATTTTTCCAGTCTCTTTATACTCCGCCCATGCCGAGCCAGCTAGATAGCCCCGAACAACGCATTCTACAGATATGCGCTCGGCCTTAGCCACAAGCATAGAGCGGCCGATAAGGGAATCTGGTAACTCCCCCGGCTGGCTCGAGAGATTCCTCACTTCGTTCAGAATAACATTGCTATCGATTACCTTGATAAGATGATTAGGCAGGATATGGGCTGTTTTCTCGAACCAGAAGGCAGAAAGCTGGTTAAGCACCTTCCCCTTGTCAGGGATGCCACAGGGCAAGACAACATCGAAGGCAGAGATGCGATCGGTGGATACGATGAGTAGTTTATCACCTAAATCATAAACATCTCTTACCTTGCCACGGCGAAATAAAGATAGAGGTAGATTGGTTTCTAATAATACAGACATATTTAACCCAGGTTAGATAGCACGTGGAGCCAAGCCTTCTATCTTAGCTCGCTTTGCCTTCTTCCTTGCCTCGCTTAACCCTAGCCGCTCAAAGACCTCATCTACGTGTTTCAGATAATACCCATAATCAAATAGAGAGTTCAGTTCCTCTTTGCTCAAATGAGCTGTTATTCGCTTGTCTGCTTCAAGCAAACTCAGAAAGTCTTTCTTTTCCTCCCAGGCCTTCATAGCGTGGTCTTGTACCATTTTGTAAGCTTCTTCTCGCGTTAGACCTTTATTTATTAAAGCAATAAGTACTCTCTGGGAGAAGACCAGCCCCCGGGTAAGCTCGATGTTACGCCGCATGTTTTCCGGATAAACCTTGAGCCCTTTCATTATGGAGGTAAATATAGATAACATGTAATCCAGCACCAGACAGGAATCAGGTAAGATAATTCGCTCTGTAGAGGAGTGGCTGATGTCACGTTCGTGCCATAAGGCAATGTTCTCCAGGGAGGTCAAAGCATGGCCTCTTATTAATCTGGCCAGTCCGCAGATACGCTCACAAAGCTCGGGATTTCTTTTATGAGGCATCGCCGAGGAGCCCGTTTGCCCTTCTTCAAAAGGCTCTTCAACTTCCCTGACTTCCGTTCGCTGGAGACCTCTAATCTCGGTGGCAAATTTCTCCAGGGAGCTGGCGATAATAGCCAAAGTGGTCAGGAATTGGGCATGGCGGTCACGCTGAACTATCTGGCTTGATATGGGAGCTGGAGCGAGTCCTAACTTAGCGCAAGCTATTTTTTCAACCTGAGGAGGCACAGTAGCATAAGTGCCTACTGCCCCCGATATTTTGCCTACAGAGATATTCTTCTTAGCTTCAGCCAGCCTCTGAGCATTACGCTTCATCTCTTCAATCCACAGTGCCATCTTTAAGCCCAAGGTAACAGGCTCAGCATGAACACCGTGGGTCCGCCCCATCATAATGGTGTATTTGTGCTCTACGGCTTTATTCTCCATAACGGATATAAGCTCAGCCACATCTTTGGTCAAGATATCTGCCGCCTGGGTTAATTGCAAACTTAGGGCAGTATCCATAACATCCGAAGAGGTGAGACCGAGATGTATGAAGCGTGACTCTGTGCCCAGGCTTTCAGCTACCGAGCTAAGAAAAGCAGTCATGTCATGGTGGGTCACCCTCAGAAACTCGGCAACACGGTCCAGGTTGTAGCTGGCTTTCTTTATCTTAACTATATCTTCTCGGGGGATTTCGCCCAGCTCAGCCCGGGCTTCACAAGCAGCTATTTCCACACTGAGCCACTGGTCAAATTTGTTTTCATCAGACCAGATTTTCTTCATCTGCGGTCTGGAGTACCGCTCAATCATATTATCCCCTTGCTAACTCCTGCTTATATTTACGATAGGCTTCTTTTATCTCTTTATGCTCGGTGCCTAAAATCTGAGCGGCGAGCAAGGCAGCATTCTTTGCCCCGCTTTTACCAATGCCCATGCAGGCTACTGGCACTCCCCCAGGCATCTGGCTTATGGAGAGCAAAGCATCTATGCCTTTTAAATCGCTAGTAGGCAAGGGGACACCGATTACGGGCAAAGTTGTCCAGCCAGCCAAGACACCGGGAAGGTGAGCGGCTCTGCCAGCAGCAGCAATGATAACTTTGAGCCCTCTCTTCTCTGCCTCCAGGCCATACTCCCGTAGTTTTTCGGGATTTCTATGGGCTGATATAACGGAAAGTTCATAATCAATGCCCAATTGCTTAAGCGTGTCCAGCGCCGGCTGTATCAGCTCAGTATCTGTCTTGCTGCCTATGACTATGCCCACTAATGCCATTGCCATGTAAATCCTAACAAATATCAAAAATTAAAGATAAAAAATTAAAGTGACAATTCAAAATGCAAAAAGGCTTTACTAAACTGATTTTTAAATTTTGACCTGTCATTTTGCACTTTTATTTTTGCTTTTTGCCTTTCAGGGTTTAGAGTTTATCCTATCTATCTCCCTCAAAGCAATGTCCTTACGATAATAACAGCCTTCAAAGTAAATGTTAGGAATGTTGCGATAAACCTTTTCCCGAGCTTCAGCCATATCCTTGCCCACACTTGCTACGGTGAGCACGCGCCCACCGTCGGTATAAATTATGCCATCATTTCCCAACTTAGTTCCAGCATGGAAAACCAGCACATCCTTATCCACACTATCTATCCCTTGTATTGGAAAGCCGGTTTTATAGCTTCCAGGATAGCCACCCGAAGCCGCAACTACTCCAACGCAGGCCCCTGGACTCCACTCTATTTTTACCCGGTCGAGGTTGCCCTGGACTACTGCCATAAGTATATCCACCAGGTCGGTTTTGAGAAGAGGCAAAACGACCTGAGTTTCCGGGTCACCAAAGCGAGCATTGAATTCCAGCACCACAGGCTCTCCATTAACAATCATTAACCCAACATAGAGCACTCCCTTATAAGGCATGCCTTCTTTAGCCATGGCCTTCACAGACGGCAATAAAATATCCTTGGTTACCTTTTCTGTCATCCCGGCGGAGAAAAAAACCGGTGGGCTGTAACTTCCCATACCTCCGGTGTTGGGACCCTGGTCATTATCTCCGATTTTCTTATAGTCGCAAGCTGGCACCATAGGTGAGACTGTTTTGCCATCGGTAAAGGCTATGAGGCTTACCTCTCGACCGCTAAGATATTCGTCAATTATTACCCTATCTCCAGCGGAGCCGAAAATCTTTGCTTCCATGATGTCACCGAGAGCTTTGTGGGCTTCCGCCAAAGAACTAGCGATAATCACACCTTTGCCAGCGGCTAGCCCATCGGCCTTGATGACAACAGGTGGACGCTGTTCTTGAAGGTATTCACAAGCCTCAGAGTAAGAGGAGAAAGTGGCGCCTTTGGGACAGGGGATGCCATATTTTTCCATCAGATTGCGGGCAAAAACCTTGCTTGATTCTACCTGGGTAGCCGCTTTAGTGGGACCGAAAATAGGAATACCCAGGTTATCAAAGTAGTCCACTATACCCGAATCTAGGGGAGCCTCAGGACCAACCACGACAAGGTCAATGCCTTTTTCTTTAGCCGCCTTGCCCAGCCCATCTATGTCTGTGGGGCGCAAATTCAGATTTTCCGCGATAGCAGCTGTGCCAGCATTCCCCGGGGCAGCGAAAACTTTTTCCACCCTGGGACTCTGGACAATCTTCCAGACCAAGGTGTGTTCCCTGCCCCCACCACCAACGACTAGTATCTTCAAATTTCACTCTCGCGTGTCAATTTTCAGGGTATAGCCGTACTAATTCCCCCATTTTTTGGAGTTTTCAACGCCAGTTTTTTGAAAGATGGCACTGGGAATGATGGTGAAGGTTACCACTAGGAACAACCGAACTTGGCCTCGGAGAATACCTACTGCTTCTTTTTCTTCTTATGCTTCCCTCTATTTTTCTTTACACCTTTTAATTTCACTCTGTGTGCCATGGCATTATAAAATCCTCTTGAATTTCTCGGCCTGAGCGGGGTCGAGATTTTGAATTAGTCTCAACAACTCTGCGACATGCTCCTTTTCCTCTTCAATAATATGTTCCAGTGTATTCACAGCCTCTTCATTCTCCAGGTCCAATACATGCTCCTGATACTGGTTAATGGCTTGCAACTCGCTTATCAAGTCCTCGCGGAGCATGTCCAGGTCATCCTGTATGGCTAGCTGTTCTTCGTAATTTTCTTCAAAAGAATGACTCATCCCTTTCTCCTTTAATATTTATTCCCATTCTATAGTTGCCGGCGGCTTACTGGTGACATCATAAACTACCCTGTTGACACTGGGAATTTCATTAACCAGGCGGTCAGATATTCTAGCAAGAA
>Ga0315541_1002431_pt1 | contig 15613 bp, 12 predicted proteins | sample SalMarSW160190MG_FD_203095 | JGI IMG/M metagenome (GOLD analysis project Ga0315541, IMG submission 203095) | Salt marsh sediment microbial communities from the Plum Island Ecosystem LTER, Massachusetts, United States - Salt Marsh Sediment SW1601-190 ...
GTGGATCCGGTCGGCCATGGAACAGATACACACGAGTGATAGTGATGTGTATCTATAATACCCATGATTCCCTCAATCGTCCAGGCGCGGCCCAACGAGCCGTGCCCATCGTCGCCCCGGCCCGTCAGCGCGGCGTCAGGGCACACCCAGGCGTCGCGCGAACCCCTGGCGCTGTCCCCCCCACCGCCATTCCCCTAGAATGCGGAACCCCCGGCGCGACTCCCAGGACGACGCGCGCCCGGGGGCGCGCGTTCCACCCCTCAAGCCGACTCCGAGCTCCCATGCGCATATCGTTCCTCGGCGCCGCCGGCACCGTCACCGGATCCCGCCACCTCGTGGCGGCCGACTCCAAACAGATCCTCGTGGACTGCGGCCTCTTCCAGGGGCTCAAGACGCTCCGCCTGCGCAACCGCGAGGCGCTCCCCTTCGACCCGAAGGCGCTGGACGCGGTGGTGCTCACCCACGCGCACCTGGACCACACCGGGTTCCTTCCGGTGCTGGTGAAGAACGGCTACTCGGGGCCCATCTACTGCACGCCGCCAACCGCGGACCTGGTCCCCATCCTCCTGGCCGACTCGGGCCACCTGCAGGAGGAGGACGCACGCTGGGCGAAGAAGAAGGGATTCTCCCGCCACGAGAACCCCCAACCCCTTTACACCCAGGAGGACGCGCTGGCGGTGACGCCCCTCCTGAAGCAGTTGCCGGTGGGTCAGGACCTGGATCTGGGAGGCGTCAAGCTCCGCTATTCCCTGGCCGGGCACATCCTGGGCGCGGCGTCGGTGACGCTCGCGTCGAAGGAGGGAACGGTCCTCCTGTCCGGCGACCTGGGGCGCCCCTACGACCTGATGACGCCCACGCCGGAGCCGCCGCCCCCCGCCGACTGGGTGGTGATGGAGTCCACCTACGGCGGCCGGGAGCACCCCAGCATCCATCCTGTGGAGGCGCTGGCGCTGGTGCTGAAGCGCACGATCCGCCGGGGCGGGATCGTCATGATCCCGGCCTTCTCCCTGGGCCGCTCCCAGCTCGTGCTGTACGCCCTGTCCAAGGTGTTCGAATCGGGGATGGCGCCTCAGGTCCCGGTCTTTCTCAACAGCCCCATGGCCATCGACGTCTCGGAGCTGTACCTGCGCCACGCCGACTACCACCGCCTCACCGAGGCGGAGACCCACCAGGCCTTCTCCATCGCCAAGTACACCCGGTCCGTGGCGGAGTCCAAGCAGATCAACCAGCGCAACGGCCCCATGGTCCTCCTGGCCGGCGCCGGGATGCTCACGGGCGGGCGCATCCTCCACCACCTGGTGGCCTTCGCCCCGGACACGCGCAACACCCTACTGCTCACCGGCCATCAGGCCGAGGGGACGCGGGGCGCCGACCTCCTTTCGGGGAAGACCGGTGTGAAGATCCACGGGCGCACCGTGCCGGTGCGGTGCGAGCTGGCCACCCTGGACGGTCTTTCCGGGCACGCGGACCAGAGCGAGCTCCTGGACTGGCTGGCCGCCACCCCGGTGGTGCCCCGGACCACCTTTCTGGTCCATGGGGAGCCCCGGGAGTCGGACGCCTTCCGGCAGGCGGCGGAGAGCCGCCTGGGCCTCAAGGTCCAGGTCGCCGAGGACGGCCGGACGGTGGTCCTGGAATAGCCGCTCGGACCAACGGAATGCTCCGGACTTCCAATCCCAGGCCTCCGGCCCCATCGTTCTGGGTGCTCGGGCCCCGGCTGGGGATCCGGCGCGACGACCGACCCTCCCATGGCGCAGTTCTTTACGGAGAATCCCATGGAGAAGTACGTATATCTCTTTTCGGAACTCGATGAAGCGGAAGCCGCGGTAGGCGGCGATTGGGACGAGGTTCGCGGGCTGCTGGGCGGCAAGGGAGCGAACCTGGCGGACATGACGCGCCTCGGGATCCCGGTGCCTCCGGGCTTCACCGGTACCACCCGCGCTTGCAACGCGTATCTGGCCCGCGGGGGCGAGTTCCCCGAGGGGTTCTGGGAGCAGGAGCTGGCTGCCCTGGCCGCCCTGGAGAAAGCCACGGGGAAGAAGTTCGGCGACCCGAAGAACCCCCTCCTGCTCTCCTGCCGCTCCGGCGCCAAGCGGTCCATGCCGGGGATGATGGACACCGTCCTCAACCTGGGCCTCAACGACGAGATCACCGAGGGGGTCGCCAAGAGCACGGGTGACGCGCGCTTCGCGTACGATCTGTACCGGCGCCTCCTGCACATGTTCGGGACGGTGGTTCTCAACATCCCCGATCACCCCTTCGACGAGTTCCTGGACAAGCGCCGCGAGGTGGCGGGAGCGAAGCTCGACGCCGACCTGGGCGCCGAGGACTGGAAGGCCGTGGTCGAGGCGTACAAGGGCGTGGTGCGCACCTATTCGGGCGCCGAGTTCCCCTCCGATCCCCGCGAGCAGCTCCGGCGGGCCACCGAGGCGGTCTTCCGCTCCTGGAACGGCAAGCGCGCCATGGACTACCGCAACGCCTCGGGGATTCCCCACGACCTGGGCACCGCGGTGAACGTCCAGACCATGGTGTTCGGCAACATCGGCGAGGGCTCGGCCACCGGCGTGTGCATGAGCCGCGACGGCAACACCGGCCTGCCGCACCTGGAAGGGGACTACCTGGAGGACGCCCAGGGCGAGGACGTGGTCGCCGGCGTCCGCGCCACCGACCCCATCCACGTGCTCAAGGAGCGCAACAAGAAGGTCTACGCCGAACTCGACACGATCGCCAAGAAGCTCGAGAAGCACTATCGGAACATGCAGGACATGGAGTTCACCATCGAGCGTGGGAAGCTCTGGCTGCTCCAGACCCGCGACGGGAAGCGCACCGCCGAGGCCGAGGTCCGCATCGCCGTGGACCAGGCCAACGAGGGGCTCATCTCCCGCGAGGAGGCCCTGCGGCGCGTGACGCCCGAGCAGGTGGACATCTTCCTGCACCCGAAGCTCGACCCCAAGGCGGTGCAGGGCACGAAGCCGATGGCCACGGGGCTCGCCGTGTCGCCCGGCGCGGCGGTGGGTCAGGTGTACTTCGACGCCGACATCGCCGAGCGCATGGCGAAGGAAGGCAAGGCGGTCGTGCTGGTGCGTCCCGACACCAAGCCCGACGACGTGCACGGCATGCTGGCTGCGAAGGGGATCCTCACCAGCCGCGGCGGACGCACGAGCCACGCCGCCCTGGTGGCGCGCCAGTTCGGCAAGCCCGCCGTGGTGGGCGTCACCGACATGGAAATCGACCTGATCGAGCGCCAACTCCAGGTCGGCGACGTGGTCCTCCACGAGGGGGATTGGCTGAGCCTGGACGGCACGCGGGGCCTGGTCTACGAGGGCGAGATCCCCACGGTGATGGCGGATCTGGACAACCCGGCGCTCTCCACGCTGCTCTCCTGGGCCGACGACGTGCGCAGGCTGGGCGTGCGCGCGAACGCCGACTACCCCAGGGACGCGGAGCGGGCGCGCAAGTACGGCGCCGAGGGGATCGGCCTGTGCCGCACGGAGCACATGTTCTTCGAGACGGACCGGCTCCCGGTGGTCCAGAGGATGATCATGGCCAAGGAGGCCGGTGATCAGGAAGCCGCTCTGGCCGACCTGCTGCCCCTGCAGCGGGGCGACTTCGACGGGATCTTCCGGGCCATGGACGGGCTCCCGGTGATCATCCGTCTCATCGACCCGCCGCTCCACGAGTTCCTCCCCGCCCGCAACGAGCTCGTCCGTGACCTGGCGGACCTGAAGGTGCGCCTGCAGCACTTCCACACCCTGTCGGAGATCGATGGGGCGCTGGAGGAGGTCCGCACCAAGCAGCGCTTCCTGGACCGGGTGGACGCGCTCCACGAGGAGAACCCCATGCTGGGCACGCGCGGGGTTCGCCTGGGGATCAACATCCCCGGGCTGGTGAAGATGCAGGTGCGGGCGATCTTCGAGGCGGCCTGCCAGTGCAAGAAGGACGGCGTGGACGTGAAGCCCGAGGTCATGATCCCGCTCGTGTCCCACGTGAACGAGCTGAAGGTGATCCAGGCCATGCTGGTGGACGAGGCCAAGGCGGTCATGGCCGAGCAGGGCGTCGAGGTCCCCTACCTGTTCGGGACCATGATCGAGATCCCCCGCGCGGCGGTCACCGCCGCCGAGATCGCGAAGGTCACCGAGTTCTTCTCCTTCGGGACCAACGACCTCACCCAGACCACGTTCGGGATCTCCCGTGACGATGCCGAGCAGGGCTTCCTGGTGGAGTACCTGCGCCAGGGGATCCTGGCCCGGAACCCCTTCGAGACCATCGACGCCGAGGGCGTGGGCAAGCTGATGGAGTGGGCTGTGGAGCAGGGCCGCGCCGCACGGCCCGGGCTGGAGGTGGGGATCTGCGGTGAGCACGGCGGTGACCCGACCAGCGTCCACCTGTGCCACAAGCTCGGGCTCGACTACGTGTCGTGCTCGCCGTTCCGGGTGCCCATCGCCCGGCTGGCGGCGGCCCACGCGGCGCTGGACGAGAAGGGCGTGGCGTAGCGCGCGCTCCTTTCGGCGGAACACGAGGCCCCGCTTCTCCGTAGGGTAGGGGGAGCGGGGCTTCGTGCCCCGCACGGTCCACTTCCGAAGGGAGGCACCATGTTCGGCCTCATCGCCGCCGGCATCGCAGGCGTCGCCGCCGTCTACGGCCACATCGCCTCGCGGAAGTTCGTGGGGCGGAAGCTCCGCTACACCGACCTGGTGGAGAAGCCCATGCTGGGTGTGTGGGCCGGCGTGGTCACCACCGTGGTGGCCGCTCCCGTGGTGGCCATCCTCCCCATCGTGGGCGCCGGCACGGCCCTCGCCGCCGGCCTCGGGGTGGGGACGGGCGTGGCAGCGGGCGTGGGCGACGCGAAGAAGCCCGCGCTCCTCGAGGACTGACGCGCGCCCGCCGCAGGCGGGCGGCGCCGGTGCGCCCGGGAGGGAACCCGGCGCGGGGTGGGGGGTCCCTCGGTCGGCCCGTGTCCACCTCGTAGCCCCGACAACTCCCCATGCGTTTCCCCGTGGCTCCCGTCCTGGCCGCTCTGGCGACCCTCGTCCTCGCACAGCCGGCGGCCGCCCAGACGGCGACGCTCCGGGGCAGGGTGGTGGACGCGGTGACCCGCTCACCCGTGGCGGGCGCGGACGTGGTGGTCGGCGGAGCGCGCCGGGTGCTCACGGACGCCGAAGGCCGCTTCGCCGTGGGCGCTCTCTCCCCGGGGATGGCGGTGGTGGAGGTGGCTTTCCTCGGCTACCGCCCCGCCCTCGTCTCCGACGTCGTGGTCCAGACCAGCCGCCCGACCTACGTGGAGGTGCTCCTGGAGCGCCAGGCCATCGAGGTGGAGGGGCTGGTAGTGCGTGCCGGTGCGTTCCGCGTCCCCGACGCGGCGCCCACCTCCGTGCGGCTCCTCGCCGCCGAGGAGCTCCGGCGCACGCCGGGCGGGTTCCAGGACGTGTCCCGCACCCTCCTCTCGCTCCCCGGCGTGCTGGGCGGCGTGGACAACCGCAACGACCTCGTGGTGCGGGGTGGGGGCCCGGGAGAGAACGCCTACTATCTGGACGGGATCCGCATCCCCCAGATCAACCACTTCGCCACCCAGGGGGCCACGGGCGGGGCGCTGGGGCTCGTGAACGTGGACTTCATCCGGGAGACCGAGTTCTTCAGCGGCGCCTTCCCCGTGCAATACGGGGATGCTCTCTCCTCCGTCCTCCTGGTGGAGAACCGCCCCGGGAGTCCCGACGGCGTGAAGGGCGACGTGACGCTGGGCGCCTCCGAGGCGGCCCTTACCCTGGACGGGCCTCTGGGCCGCAAGGCCAACTGGCTCTTCTCGGCGCGGCGCTCGTACCTCCAGTTCCTCTTCCAGGCCCTGGGTCTCCCCATCCGCCCCGATTACTGGGACGCCCAGCTCCGCGTCGAGGCCGAGCCCACCTCCCGCGACCGCTTCCTCCTCGTGGGGCTGGGGGCGCTGGACAACTTCGACATCGTGACCCCGGACGCCGACGACTCCTTCAAGAACCGGGAGATCTTCGAGCGCGTTCTGGACAACGACCAGGAGAGCTACACGCTGGGCGTGTCCTGGCGGCGCCTGGTGGGCGACGGCTACCTGACCACCGCGTTGAGCCGCTCGGCGTCCGACTTCCGCTTCGCCGACCAGGGTACCGACGGGAGCACCGTCCTCTCCAACCGCTCGGTGGAGACCGACACCCGCTTCACCGTGGACGGCGAGGTTGCTCGGGGCACCACGTGGTCGTTCGGCTTCGGGGGTGGCATGGCCCGGGTGGGGCTGGACACGGACTTCTTCCAGCGCGCCACGCCGGGAGGCACCCTGCTGTCCGACCTGCGCTGGGACGACGTGCTGGGGCTGTGGAAGGGGTGGGGATATGCACAGGCCACACGTAAGGTGGCCGACGGGCGCCTGGCTCTCACCGCGGGGCTCCGCGCCGATGGCGTGAGCGCCCTGGACGAGCCGTTCGCGCTCTCGCCCAGGGCGTCGGCGCGCTTCGACCTGACCAGCACGGTGACGCTGAAGGCGTCCGGAGGGGTGTTCCACCAGACTCCCAACCTCATCTCGTTGGGCGTGCGGGAGAACGGCGAGCGGGTGAACCTGGATCTCCCCCAGCTCCGCAACCACCAGCTCGCCGCCGGCGCGGCCTGGCAGGCCACGACGGGGCTGCGCGTGTCCGCCGAGGCGTTCTGGAAATCCTACGACCAGGTGCCGGTGCTGGCGTCGGATCCGCGCATCGCGCTCCCCAACCTGGGGGGCGACTACGGGTTCGTGGGCGCCGAGCCGCTGCGCTCCACCGGCACGGGGCGCGCCCGGGGCGTGGAGCTCTTCGCCCAGCAGAAGCTCCTCGGCGCCACCTACCTCATCGGCGCGTACACGCTCTCGTGGAGCGAATACGCCGGCGAGGACGGTGTGCTCCGGCCCTCGTCGTGGGACCGGCGTCACGCCCTGAGCCTCACCTGGGGATACCGGCCCAACGCGAAGTGGGAGGTGGGGGCGAAGCTCCGGGCCCTCTCCGGGCTGGCCTACACTCCCTTCGACCTGGAGCGCTCGGCCCAGGAGTACGCCCTCACCGGGCGCGGCGTGCTGGACTGGTCGGAGGTGGGCGCGGCGCGCACGCCGGCGTACGCGCGCCTGGACGTGCGCGTGGAGCGCATGTTCTTCTTCGAGTCCTGGAATGGCGTGCTCTACCTGGACGTGCAGAACGTCACGGGCCGGGAGAACGTGGCCGGCTACGACTACACCGAGGACCCGGTGTACCCGGGGCGAGTCCGGCCCCAGACGAGCACGACGTTCCTCCCCACCTTCGGGTTCAGCATCGAGTTCTGATCACCTCGCCGTGTCCCGGGCCCTGGGAACGGAACCGGCGGCATCGTGCGGCGGTATGCTCCGCGCATGAGCCGATCTGCGTTCGCCGCCGCCCTGGCGGCTTGCCTCGTCCCGCTGGCTTCGACCCACTCCCTCGCCGCCCAGGACCCCTCCGCCCTGGGGGCCGCCATCGCCCGCGTGTGCGGGCAGGTGGTGGATCCCGCTTCCCAGGGCGTGCTGGCGGGGGTGATCACGGACTCGCTCTCCGGGATCCCGCTCCGCGGCGCCCGGGCGAAGATCGCATGGCAGGCCCCCGGGGATGCCATGGCCCGCACCACTGAGGTCTTGGCGGACAAGGACGGCCTCTTCGCGTTCTGCGCCGTGCCTGCGGATGTGGTCGTGCTCCTGTCCGCCACCCTGGGCAAGACGTCCCCGGCAGTGGCGGTCCCCATCGAGGCGGGTATGCTCCACATCGAGTCCATCCGCCTTCCCCTATCGAACCCGGGCAAGACGGGAACCTTGGTAGGGCGGGTGCTGGACGCCGAGTCCCGCTCGCCGGTGGACGGCGTCACCGTGCGCCTGCGGGAGGCGGGGGCTACCGTCGTCACCAACGAGCGGGGGTACTTTTCCCTGGGCGAGCGCACGGCAGGGGTGCACTACGTGGACCTGGAGCGGCTGGGGTACACCTCCCGCGAGGTTCCCATCCACGTTGCCGGCGACCTGACCCAGGCCGTGGAGATCGAACTCTCCCAGCAGGCCGTGGAGCTGGAGGGGATCAGCGTGAGCGTGGCTCCCCGGAGGGTCCGCCAGGACCTGGAAGGACTCATACGGCGCATGAATCTGGGCTTCGGGACCTTCCTCACCCGGGAGACGCTGGAGCGCCGCGGAGAGGTCCCTCTCGCCGAGCATCTGCGCGAGGTCCCGGGCGTGCTCATCTTCCGGGACGGCGTCCGCGCCTACATGGAGGTGCGGGGCCAAAGCTGCACGCCGGATGTCTATATGGACGGCCAGCTCTTCCCTCTGGATCCCGCCGTCGGGCTCAACGAGAACTTCGCCCGCCCGCTGGAGGCCATCGAGGTCTTCAAGGGCACCGAGACTCCTCCCGAGTTCATCCGTCCCGGGTTCCACTACCCGTGCGCGGTGATCCTGGTGTGGTCGCGTCCGGGGGGCTGAGGGGAACGACGCGCGACACCGTCGAGAGTGTTGCGGCGCGTGGCGTGCCGACATATCCATAGCGCCTCCCCCCCCAAGCGTGGTGCTCCGAGGAGAGCCGCACCGAACGGATGCTGTGGTTCCACACCTCCAGGCGGTGCCCCAAGTGTGGTGCCGCCACGCACCGCACACGCACCCGCTGGTACGCGCGCCCCATCCGTTGGGTCTTCCCGGAGCGCGCCTCCACGCGGTTCTGCCCGCAGTGCCTGTGGAGGGGGGTGGTGATCCTGCCGAGAGGGCGCTGAGGTGCTCGGCCCGGTGGGCGAGGTGCGAGCCCTGGGTCCCCGCAACTGCCAAAGGGTCCGCAGCGGCGCCGCTTCCGCCTCCGGCATGAGGCGGTCGAGTCGCGGGAGCTGCCCTTGAGCGGCGGAGGCGCAAGCGCCAGGTTGGCCTGGAGAAACCCTCTCCCGCGCACCCCGGGGCACCCATGACCACCACGCCGCCGTCTCCCCGCGACCTCCTCCACCGCCGCGACCTCCTGAAGCTCGGTGCCGCAGGGCTGGGGCTGGGGGCGGCCTCTGCGCTCACGCCGGGTCTACTCCAGGCCGGGGAGGGAGGTGAGCCGCAGGCGCGCCCAATTCCCGGTGCGGCTCCGGAGACGCTGCCGGCGGCGCCTCCCCTGGGGACGGTGCGCGTGGGTTTCGTGGGGGTGGGACTCCAAGGAGGTTCCCATGTGGAGAACTTCCTGAAGCTGGAGGGCGTGGACGTCGTCGCGCTGTGCGACATCAACCCCGCGCGCAACACCGAGGTGGCCGGCTGGGTAAAGGCCGCCGGACGCCCCGAGCCGAAGCTCTACGGGCGTACCCCCACCGACTTCGTGCGCATGTGCGAGACCGAGGACATGGACCTGGTGTTCACGGCCACCCCCTGGGAGTGGCACGTGCCGGTGTGCCTCGCCGCCATGGAGAACGGGAGCCACGCCGCCACCGAGGTCCCCGCGGCCTGCACGCTGGAGGACTGCTGGAAGCTGGTGGAGGTGGCGGAGGCGCGCGGTAAGCATTGCGTCATGATGGAGAACTGCAACTACGACCGTCCCGAGATGCTGGTCTTCCACATGGCGCGACTGGGGCTGTTCGGCGAGATCCTCCACGCCGAATGCGGCTACAACCACGACCTGCGGGCCATCAAGTTCGAGGACCAGGACGAGGGTCTGTGGCGCCGGTGGCACGCCACTCAGCGTGACGCGAACTTCTATCCCACCCACGGCCTCGGGCCCGTGGCCAACGTCATGGACATCAACCGGGGCGACCAGTTCGCCTACCTCGTGTCCATGAGCTCGCCCTCCCGGGGGCTCCAGGAGTGGCGTGAGGTCCACGTCCCCGCCGGGGATCCCAAGTGGCAGGAGCGCTACGTGCTGGGGGACGTGAACACGAGCCTCATCCGCACGGAGCGGGGAAGGACCATCTACGTCACCCACGACACCAACCTCCCCAGGCCGTATTCGCGCATCCATATGGTCCAGGGCACGCGGGGCCTCTTCCAGGGCTACCCGAACCGGGTGTACGTCGAGGGCCGCAGCCCGGCCCACCGCTGGGAGGAGATGAGCGCGTACCTGGAGGAGTTCGACCATCCCCTGTGGAAGGACCTGGAGCGGATCTCGCGGGGGGCGGGGCACGGAGGGATGGACTTCCTCGAGGACTACCGCCTGGTGAAGTGCCTCCGTGAGGGGCTCCCCACGGACATGAACGTCTACGACGCGGCGGCCATCTCCGCGGTCGGGCCCCTCTCCGAGTGGTCCGTGGCCAACGGGAGCCGGCCGGCGGCGTTCCCCGACTTCACCCGGGGGCGCTGGAAGACGTGGCCGCGCCTGGACGTGGTCCGGGCCTGACGCCCCATGGGTGATCCAATGAGCGATCCCCTGGTCGAGGCCTTCCGGTCACGGTTCGGCGTGGCGCCGACCCATGCGTCCCGCGCGCCGGGGCGCGTGAACCTCATCGGCGAGCATACCGACTACAACGGGCTCCCCGTGCTTCCCGTGGCGTTGCAGCGTGAGGCGCGCATCGTTCTCGTTCCCCGGGAGGACGACGTGGTGCGCCTGGCGAACACCGAGGCCGAGTTCGCCGAAGTGGAGTTCGAGGTGGGGGTGGCCATCGAGCCCGGACCTCCCGGGCACTGGGGGAACTACGTGAAGGCGCCAGCGCAGGAGCTGGCGCGCCGCTGCGCCGCCTGGCGCGGCTTCGACGGCGTCCTCTCCTCCGACGTCCCGGTGGCCTCCGGGCTGTCGTCCTCCTCGGCGCTCGTCAACGCCGTGGGGCTCGCCCTGGCCGAGATCAACCAGGTGGGCCTGAACGCCCTGGCCCTTGCAGATCTCATGGCCGACGCGGAGCGCTACACCGGCACCCGCGGCGGGGGGATGGACCAGGCCATCTCCATGGCGGCTTGGGCCGGGCATGCCGCCCGCATCGACTTCCACCCGCTCCGCGTCCGCCACGTCCCTGTACCCGCCGACTGGCGCTTCGTCGTGGCCGACACCGGCGTTCGGGCGGAGAAGTCGGGACCGGCCCAGGCCGCGTACAACCGCCGCCGCTCGGAGTGCGAGGAGGCGCTGGAGGCGGTGGTGGCGGAGCTGGTGCGCGTGAGGCGCCTGCGCCGGGCGGTCAAGGGGTATCCGGAGCTCCTCCGCTCTGTCCATGGCGCCGAGGCGCTCCAGGCCGCCGAGCAGACCCTGGACGCCACGCTGCTGAAGCGGTTCCGTCACGTTGTGACCGAGAACGCGCGGGTGGTGGAGGCGCAGGACCTCCTCTCCCAGGCGGACCACGCCGGGTTCGGCACGCTCATGGACGCGTCCCACGGGAGCCTGCGCACCGATTACAACGTGAGCTCGGCGGAGCTGGACGAGCTGGTGGCGCTGGCCAAGGAAGGCGGCGCCTCCGGCGCCCGGCTGACCGGGGCGGGCTTCGGCGGGTGCATCGTCGCTCTGGCGTCCATGGCGACGGTGGACGAGGTCCTGGAGACGCTGGTGGCCGGCTATTACGAACCCAGAGACATGACGGACCGTCTGAACCAGCGCCTTTTCCTCGCCGTCCCCTCGGGCGGCGCCTCGTTCGAGGCGCTCTGAGTCAGCGCAGCCCCACCCTGGGGAGCACCTTGAGGAGCCCCCACGCCGCCACCGCCGCCACCGCCAGGCAGGCGGCGCCGACCATCCACCTCCCGTAGAGCGCGTACCCCGTGCCGAAGAGGGCGGCGTAGATCACGGCGCACCCCAGGAACACGGACAGGAACCCGGCCGCGGCGCTCTCCGACGGGTCGGACGGGGCGAGGGTGATCCCCGCCCCGCGCCATCCCGGCCCCAAGGGACGGATGTGGTCGTAGAACGACTGGAGCGTTGTGCGATCCGCCGGAGGGGTGAGCAGCGTGACGGTGATCCAGCCCACGGTGGTGACGAGCACGCCCACGACGAGCTGGATGTGGGCGGGCATGGACTCGAAGCCCACTTGGGTGTGGCCGAACTGGAACCAGAGGGCCACGAGGAAGGACACGACCATGGCCGCCAGCTCGCTCCACGCGTTGATGCGCCACCAGAACCAGCGCATCAGGAACACGAGGCCGGTGCCCGCGCCGATCTGCAGGAGGATCTGGAACGCCTGGAGCGCGTTCTCGAGCCAGAGGGAAACCCCGCTGGCCAGCGCCACCAACCCCAGCGTGGCCACCCTCCCCACCCCCACGTAATGGCGCTCGCTCCGGTCGTGGGCGATGAAGCGGCGGTACACGTCGTCCACCATGTACGAGGCGCCCCAGTTCAGGTGCGTGGCGACCGTGGACATGTACGCCGCCGCCAGGGACGCCACCACCAGCCCCAGGATGCCGTGGGGGAGGAACACGAGCATGGCCGGGTAGGCCAGGTCGTTGCGCACGATGGAGGGGTCCAGGTGGGGGAAGGCGGTCTGGATGGATTCGAGGGAGGGGTAGATGACGAGTGAGGCCAGGGCCACCAGGATCCACGGCCAGGGCCGGAGCGCGTAGTGGGCCACGTTGAAGAAGAGGGTGGCCTTGAGCGCGTCCTTCTCCGTCTTCGCCGCCAGCATGCGCTGCGCCACGTAGCCTCCTCCGCCGGGCTCGGCGCCGGGGTACCAGGCACTCCACCACTGCACCGCCAGCGGCACGATGAGCACTGCTATGACCGTGCTCGTGTCGGAGAAGTCGGGGAGGAGGGACAGCTTCCCCTGGACCGCGGGGTTGGAGAAGAGGCCGGCCAGTCCACCCACGTCGGGGTGGGTGACGGCGAAGTAGGCGGCGGTGAACGAGCCCGCCATGGCCACGATGAAGAGGAGGAAGTCGGTGGCCACCGCGCCCCACAGCCCCGATGCCATGCAGTAGAGCGCCGTCAGGGCGCTCGCGCCCAGCGCCACCTCGTACTTCCCCCAGCCCAGGAGCACCCCGGCGATCTTGATGGCCGCCAGGGTGACGGTGGCCATGATCATGACGTTGAAGAAGATGCCCAGGTAGATGGCCCGGAAGCCCCGCAGGAAGGCCGCCGGCTTGCCCGAGTACCGGAGCTCGTAGAAGCCGATGTCCGTGAGCATCCCCGAGCGGCGCCAGAGCTTGGCGTAGAAGAACACCGTGGTCATCCCGGTGAGGACGAAGGCCCACCAAAGCCAGTTCTGGCTCACGCCCCCGGTGCGCACCATGTCGGTGACCAGGTTGGGGGTGTCGGTGGAGAACGTCGTGGCCACCAGGGACGTGCCCAGCATCCACCACGAGATCTGCCGGCCCCCGAGGAAGAACTCGGTGGTGCCGGCGCTGGCTCGGCGCGTGTACCAGAGCCCGACGGATAGGGTCACCAGGCCGTAGATGGCCACCACCACCCAGTCGAGTCTCGTGAGCGTCACGGGGCCACCCTCTCGCGGCGGAACGCGGCCGCCAGGTTGTCGGGATACACGCCTTCGGCGATGTGCGCGCGGAGCACGGCCACGGCCTCGCTCCGATCGGCGGCGTGGGTCACGCCGAACCAATCGCTCCCACCTGGGAGCACCGCCACGCGCACCGTGTCCATCTGCACCTGCTCGCCGAGAGCGGTGGAAAGGGGGAACTCGGAGGACGGGTCTCCTCCCCACCGCGCCAGAAAGCGCCGGAACTGGCGCCGCAGCAGCTCCACCACCGGGTTGGTGAAGCCCCAGAGGTTCATGGACACCACCTCGTTGCCCTCCAGCTCCACCCGTTCGCCACCGGGGTCCTCTCCCGTGACCCACCCCTCCACCCGGCGTAGCTCTCGTACCTCGGTGATCTGCTGCAGGAGGCGGTCCCGCCCCAGGATGCACACCCCCCGCGCCACCCCTCCCGACCCGGAGAGGGTGTCGGCCAGCGTGTACCCCACCATGGCCGCCTCCGTCCTGGGGGGGTGCGCCGACAGGTGGAGGAAGAGCTGCCGGAAGGCGTCGGCGCCGTAGAGATCGTCGGCGTTGCACACCGCGAAGGGGCCCTCCACGTGCGACGAGGCGCAGATCACGGCGTGCCCCGTCCCCCACGGCTTGCGCCGGTCCGGGGGTGTGGGGAGCTCTGGAGGCACCTGGTCCAGCGCCTGGTGCACGAACTCCGTGGGGACGGCACCGTCCACCACCGCCTCCACGTGCTCCCTCACCTCGTCCTCGATCTCCGGCCGGACCACGAAGACCACCTTCGAGAACCCCGCCCCCACGGCGTCGAAGACGTTGTAGTCCATGATGGACTCGCCGGCGGGCCCCATGGGGTCCACCTGCTTCAGGCGGCCGTAGCGCGTGGAGAGCCCGGCGGCCAGGACGACGAGGGCGGGGGCGCTCATGGTCGGCGGCCTTCAGGTTGGCGCCCTCTTGCCGACAGGCCGTAGATCTGGTGGATCACCAGCACCACCGGGGCGGCGGCGAGCACGGCGAGAGCAGAAGCCGAGAGCGCGGCGGGGACAGCAACCGTGCCGGAGGACAGGAAGGTTCGGATCGGGAGGGTCCGGGCCATCGAGGGTTCTCCTTCGGGAGGGGTTTTGGAAGCCCCGAAGATGGCGGGGACGCCTCGGGCGCGCGAGGTGGGGTCGTCGGTGGAGCGCTCTTCGCAGGGCGCGCGCCCCCGGGGGTCACGACCATGGGGGTGACCCGGCTACTCCTCCCCGTCGTCCTGGTGCGCGAAGTGGCGCCAGAGCGCCCACGTCCCCGCCGCGGTCACGAGGAAAAGGACGGCCGGGACCACCACCGTCCAGCCGGAGCCCCCGATGGGCGGCTCGGCGGGGAGCGGAGCGCGCGCCGCTTCCTGGGAGGCGAGGGCGAGCGCGGCGGCCACCCCCGCGGCGCTCATCGGTCCGCCTCCGCACCGTCACGGTGCCGCCTCTTCCAGCCGTACCACGCCAGCCCCAGCCCGATGAACGAGGCGACGTAGGCGATGCTCATCCCGATGAGCGTCACGAATCCCCGTTCCATCAGCCGAGCTCCTTCCCGCCGGGGCCGGCGGCACCGGCGTCGTCGTAGCCCTGCCACCGCATCTTGCGCTCCAGCTCCTCCAGGTGCCGGGCCTGCCGCTGCTCGTACTCCACGGACACGGCCCGGAGCTTGGGGTCGATGATCCAGAACATGAGCCACCCCAGCCCGGCGGCCAGCCCGAGCTGCGCCACCCCCGAGACACGCCCCAGGAAGAGGTTGGCCGCGCCCACCATCCCCAGGGCCATGACCAGGGGCGAGAGGACGATAGCCATCCAGTCCTCCCGGCTCCAGGCGTCGGCTTCCTCTGCCGTCCAGGTCCGGCGGACGAAGGGCCGGGGCGACGACGGGTCGGCGGCGACCTCCGGTGCCAGGAGCCCGCGTCGCCGCGCCTCATCGCGCACCGGCCCCCACCAGCCGAGGGGGCGCGTCTGCAGGTAGAAGCGGACCAGGTGGTCCATGGGCTCGGCCTTCGTGAGGAGCGTGAACGGGATGAAGACGACGGCTCCCAGCGCCATGAGGGACCAGAACTGGAGATGGTCGGGGAGCACCGGGATGACGCCAAAGGACGGGAGCACCCACACCACCAGCCAGGCGATCCCCAGGTTGGAGATCCACGACGCCAGGTACCCCCAGGCGTTGAAGCGCCACCACACGACCTGGAGGATGTTGGGGAGCCAGATGCCCGCCATCATGAGCCAGAGGGCGAAGATGAGCCACTGGGTGATCTCCTCCATCA
>Ga0315541_1002441_pt1 | contig 15561 bp, 13 predicted proteins | sample SalMarSW160190MG_FD_203095 | JGI IMG/M metagenome (GOLD analysis project Ga0315541, IMG submission 203095) | Salt marsh sediment microbial communities from the Plum Island Ecosystem LTER, Massachusetts, United States - Salt Marsh Sediment SW1601-190 ...
TTGAGGTGAAATTGATGCGAATGTGAGGGCAACGCCGATAGAGTTCCCTGGCTAAGCTCAATGTGACCAAGTTGGCGTCGTGCCAGCGCATGTGATGGGCAGGCCTGCAATAGATTCCCTGCGTGGGGTATCTTGTTGTGATTAGGTGATGAGCTCACTAGTCAACGGAAAGGTCTTTGCTTTCTTGATCCTTAACGTATTCCAGCAAAGCCTCTCGAATCAAGAAACTGACTGACCTCTTGCGCTTCTTGCCGATCTCACGTAACCGTTCCAGTACATGGTTATCATGCATCTCTTGGTTGACTCGTAAGTAGAACCTTTCAGTAGTGGGCATGAAGCGATGGTATGTAGCATGAGAACTACCGTCAAGGCGCCTACAGGGCACCTATAGGTATCCTAGTTGACATCCCATAGACGTCTAGTGTACACCTCTTTAGGAGGTGATATACATGAAACGTATAGCGTTGTTGTGTCTGTCGCTGGTTGCCCTGTTTACCTTTACGGTTCTAGGTAACTGTACATGTTGTTCCGTAGAAGCTTTCTTCGTTTCTTCCAGTGTTGATGGAGCGATCGAGTCTCGAATCATTGAGTTGTTAGATGACGGAGAGGATTAAATCTATATTGCTATGTACTCGTTCACGGATGATGAACTTGGCCAGGCTGTAATAAATGCTTATGGGCGAGGGGTAGACGTCAAGGTGTTACTCGACGATGGACAGGATAGTGAGGCGGGAGGCAGAGAGTGGCCTAAACTTAAAGAAGCGGGAGTTTCCGTTAAAGTAGAGCATAAAACAGGTCTTCTCCATCACAAGTTTGCCGTGATTGACTGCGATACTGTCATTACTGGGTCCTACAACTGGTCAGACAGTGCCGACGACAAGAACTTCGAGAATGCAATCATCATTAGCTGTGCGGCAATTGCTAAGGACTATATTAACGAATTCTGTCGCATGTCAGAGGAGATCGGAGTTAGCTGGATCTCTAAATGCCCGCTGGATTGTTCAGAAGACTGCGAGGAATGCTTGAGGCGGATTAACGAGGCTACCTTTGCAAGGCTTGAGAAGTGCGCAAAGATTGGGGACATCCTAGCTCAGCGAATCGTCGAACATCAGCCTTTCACGGTTCATACCTGTACACGCACAACAATTAGGACCGCTCTTGAAAAGCTCTGGTACATAGACTCTGTGCGCTCTGAGGCTGTGCTGGAATGTCTTTGTGGTGGTCTCGACTTAGACTGACCATTTACTCCTCTCCAATAGGTGGTCCAGGAAAGTAGTCCTTGTCAGTATGTGAGATATGTCGTACATTACAGAAGTGTACGACTCCTGATCGTCAAGAAAAGGAAGGAATCATGTGAGTTACGTGATTTTGCGTAGTAGCGTGATTTCCCCCCGCTGAAGGGGCAACATGCAGACAACTGCAGAAGTAAAGGAAGCAGTCGCCATCGCAACGGAGTTTCACGCCTTCCTTATGGGTGTGATCCCTGAAAGTGTTCAGAATATCGGCCTACATGTCTTCTTTAGACTCTTTTATGGCCCCGCAATCCTTAATATAGCACAACTGGCTAGGCAAACTGGCTATTCTAGATATACAGCACAAAATACAGTCTGTTTCCTGCTAAAGTCTGGCAGAATCACACGGATTGAGGAAGACCTCACAGGTAAGAGACGGCCATGTAAGTACAGGCTTATAAGGGAAATGAAGTAGTGAAGCTGATCGAGAAAGCCCGTACCATTCAACCTACTCCTCCATCAATACGACTAGAATTAGTAATCTCTTAGATTATTCCCCGTTTGAACGGCCACTACCACCGACCCTTAAGGCAATGCCAGCGGTGTAAGCTGGCTGACCTGATTACGTACAAATCACACTTCTCCTCGAATGGTTGCCATAGTGGTATAACGATAGGCCGAGGAAAGGTCGGCAGTGGACACACGTAACCCCTTTGGAGGTGATTGTAGAGAGATTCGTGAGGTATTCTTGAGCTCCTTTTGAGGCAATGTTGAGGTTCCTGAGAGATAAACTTGAGGAAGCCGAGAGCGGGGAGAGCGCAGATAGGGAGAAAGTAGTGAAAAGAAGGACATTGCCAACATGAATTCGAGGGGGCATAACCTTACTTCATTATCAATGGAGAAAAGATGTAGAATTGATCCAAGAACGATGAAGAGTGGTGGATGGAAAGATGGTACTGAAGGAATTTGCAGCGCAGGTTGCAGACCAGTGCCAATGCTTGTGTTGGACGCGTGGGCAGTGATCCCCAATCATGTACACGTATGATCACATACACGTTGGACTGTCGGAACGTTGTGACGCTTGAAGGCCGTTGGGCGACAAGGAAGATAAATGTCGGCTAAAGAAGCTACAGCCCGAATCAAGATTAACAAGCTGCTCGAAGCGGCAGGCTGGCGTTTCTTCCCGGAAACGGATGCACCTGCCAACATCCGCCTCGAGCCAAGCATCACCATCAAATCATCTGATCTTGACGCGCTTGGTAACAACTTCGAGAGGACCGGCAAGGGCTTCATTGACTTTCTGTTACTCGACACCAAGGGTTTTCCACTCATTGTCCTTGAGGCTAAATCAGAAGATAAGAGCCCGCTCGTTGGCAAGGAACAGGCCCGCAAGTACGCTAGATCCCAGAACTGCCGGTTCGTGATTCTCTCTAACGGTAACCTGCACTACTTCTGGGACCTTGAGCGCGGCAACCCTTATCTCATCACATCGTTTCCTGCGCCCGACTCGGTTATCAGCTACCAGCGGGTCACACCTAACCCGCAACGGCTCATCGAGGACCAGGTAGACGACGACTACATCGTCCTGACCCAGCACCCAAACTACCAATCTGAAGCAGCATGGCGCAACAAAGAGGAGCGTTCCAGTTACATCCAGGCCAATAGACTGTGTTTCTTGCGGCCCTATCAGTTGAAGGCGATTCACGCCCTGCAACGGGCGGCAAAGAATGGTAAGGACCGCTTCCTGTTCGAGATGGCCACGGGTACAGGTAAAACCCTTACTGCCGGTGCGGTCATTAAACTGTTCCTTCGCTCCGACAATGCCCGCCGCGTCCTCTTCTTGGTTGATCGTCTTGAACTGGAAGAACAGGCTAGAAAGACCTTTGTGGCGCTGCTATCCGCCGACTTTCAGACAGTAATCTACAAGGAGAACCGCCACGACTGGCGGCGTGCGGAAATTGTGGTTACTACGGTGCAGTCGCTTCTGTTCAACAACAAGTATCAACGCCTGTTCTCACCGACCGATTTCGATCTGGTCATCTCCGACGAAGCCCATCGCTCCATTGGTGGTAATGCTCGCGCTGTCTTCGACTACTTCATTGGCTACAAGCTCGGCCTCACCGCTACACCTCGGGACTACCTGAAGAAATTCGACACGGCCAGTCCCACCACCCGCGATCCACGCGAATTCGAGCGCCGTCTACTGCGCGACACTTACCGCACCTTTGGCTGCGAAGACAGTCAACCCACCTTTCGCTACTCACTGCTTGACGGGGTGAAGGATGGCTACCTTGTCAACCCCATCGTCGTGGATGCCCGTACCGCAATCACCACCGAACTACTCTCCGGTGAAGGCTTCGTCGTCAGCTTCACCGATGACACGGGCGAAGACCAGGAGGAGACGTTCAAACAACGGCAGTTCGAGAAGCGCTTCTTCGCCAAGGCAACCAACCTACTTTTCTGCAAGACCTTTATCGAGAATGCGCTGCGTGATCCGGTGAGCGGCGAGATTGGTAAGTCTATCATCTTTGCCGTCAGCCAGAATCACGCCGCGAAGCTAGCACAGATCCTTAACCAGATGGCCGATCGCATGTTCCCCGGCAAGTACCAGTCCGACTTCGCTGTGCAAGTCACCTCACAGATTCAAGACGCCCAGAAGTTCAGCATCAACTTCAGCAACAACAATCTACTTGGCTCGGGCAACTTCTTGCCCGCTTACAAGACGAGCAAGGCGCGTGTCTGCGTAACGGTTGGCATGATGACCACGGGCTATGACTGCACCGACATCCTCAATCTCGGCTTGTTGCGTCCAATCTTCTCACCGACGGACTTCATTCAGATCAAAGGGCGTGGCACCCGTAGGCACAACTTCCTCGAACAGCTTTTCGACGACAGCCTCAAGGATGGCGTCTTGCAACCACAAAAGACAGCTTTCAAGCTTTTCGACTTCTTTGCGACTTGCGAGTACTTTGAGGAGGAGTTCAACTACGATGAGGTACTAAAGCTCCCCTGGCCAAAGGGCAAAGCCGGAGAGGGAGACGGCAGCGAAAGCCCGGTAGTAATTGATGGCACCTACGAGCACCTGGGTGCCGACATCATCGCTATGCTCAAGGAAGAGACTATCGGTGATGAGGGGATGAAGATCGATCGGATGTTCTTTGAGAAATTTGAGGACACCGTATGCGAGAACAAGACCATTGTCGCCGCTGTCGAAGCCGGCCGATGGGACCAAGTTATTGACTACGTGAATCGCGAAGTCTTTGACAAGCCGGAGGAGTACTACACTCTTGATAAGTTGCGAAAGGCTGCTGCTGTGAACCGTCGCCTGAGTCTGCGCGAGATCCTGGAGAAGATCTTCGGTCTCATCCCACGTTTTAAGTCCAAGGACGAGCTACTGGAAGAGGAGTTCGCTAAGTTTGTTGCTGACTACAAACCCGAGGAGGCTGAGGCCATCCCTGCCATTAAGACCTACTTCAAGGCATACGTCATCAGCGATCGCGTGCGTCACATCATCGAGAGCAAGCAGTTCACTGACTTGGCCACCAACCCCGTCTTCTCTACCCGCGACTTTCGCGCTGTGCCGAAGAAGTACCGTTTCCTCATTCCCGAATACGTCAAGGATTACGTCTCATTGAACCAGTTCGTCACGTAAAGGAGACCCGATGCTCGACACCGATACCAAGCGCCGCATCGACACTGCGCGCGATATCCTCGTAGGAAAGGTGCCTGACCCGAAGTCTCAGGTGGAGCAGATCACCATTGCCTTGATCTACAAATTCATGGATGATATGGATGCCGGAAGCGAGGAAATGGGCGGGAGCCGCAAATTCTTCGCCGGAGACTTCGAACGTCATGGTTGGGCGAAGCTCATGCACTCCGGCCGAGGTGGCCACGAGACCCTGAACCTCTACGCCGAGGCCATTACGAAGATGCCGGAGAACCCCGGCATTCCGCCGCTCTTCCGCGATATCTTCAAGAACGCTTATCTGCCATATCGCGACCCGGAGACCCTGCGCTCCTTCCTCAAGATCATCGACGAGTTCGAATATGATCACTCTGAACGTCTCGGCGATGCCTTCGAGTATTTACTTTCCGTTCTCGGTTCGCAAGGCGATGCCGGGCAGTTCCGCACTCCGCGACACATCATTGATTTCATGGTTGAGGTCATCGACCCCAAGAAAAACGAGACCATCCTCGATCCTGCCTGCGGTACCGCAGGGTTCCTGATCTCGTCCTACAAACACATCCTTCACGTCAACACGGATGCCAAAGGGGACTCCACCCTTACCCCGGATGACAAGGGTCGCATCGCGAAGAACTTCAAGGGCTACGACATCTCGCCCGACATGGTGCGTCTCTCACTGGTGAATCTGTACCTGCATGGTTTCGCCGACCCACATATCTTCGAGTATGACACGCTCACCAGCCAGGATCGCTGGAACGAATATGCCGATGTGATCCTCGCCAATCCGCCGTTCATGTCACCGAAAGGTGGCATCAAGCCGCACAACCGTTTCTCTGTGACATCCAAGCGTAGCGAGGTCCTGTTCGTCGACTATATGGCCGAGCACCTGAGGCCCAATGGCCGTGCTGGTATCATCGTGCCCGAAGGCATCATCTTCCAGAGCCAGAATGCCTATAAACAACTACGCAAAATGCTGGTGGAGGAGTATCTCGTCGCTGTTGTCTCGCTGCCGGCGGGGGTGTTTAATCCCTATTCGGGTGTTAAGACCTCGATCCTGATCCTTGATAAGTCACTGGCAAAGCAAAGCGACACAATCGCCTTTTTCAAGGTTGAGAACGATGGCTTTGGCCTGGGTGCCCAGCGTCGCCCGATCGGGAAGAACGACCTGCCACAGGTCATGGCGGAGATCGCTAACTATCTCGGCAAGCTTCACGCCTGCGAATCGGTGGATGAATTACAACCAACGTGCGGCCTGATCGTGGCGAAGGGAAAGATAGCGGCAAATGGAGATTATAACCTGAGCGGGGAGAGGTACCGGGTGGGGATAGTCAGCAATCATTCGTTCCCTCTGGTACATCTTGGCGACCCAGAGTTGTTCCGGGTCGAAAGCGGAGGAACGCCGAAATCGGACGAGGAAGAGTTCTGGGGTGGCGGTATCCCATGGGCGACTCTGGTTGACCTACCGGCGACCGATTTCATCACGGATCTCAGATCAACTCAACGAACGATTAGCGAGAGAGGCCTACAGAAGTCCTCAGTAAAGTTGATTCCAGTAAACTCGATCATAGTCTCGACGCGTGCGACGATTGGACGAATCGCTATCAACCGCGTCCCGGTCGCCACGAATCAGGGGTTCAAGAACGTCATCATCAAAGAGCCAGATCGAGCCATCCCGGAGTATATTGCGCTTGCGCTAACCAAGATGGTGCCAACTATGGACGCCTGGGCGACAGGTGGCACGTTCAAGGAGATTTCCAAATCGAAGTTCTGCGAACTCCAAATCCCCCTACCACCACTGGAGATACAGAAGAAGATCGTGGCGGAGATTGAGGGCTACCAGAAGGTCATCGACGGTGCCCGTGCTGTCATCGACAACTACAGTCCCCACATCGCCATAGATCCCGATTGGCCGATGGTGTCACTTGCTGACTCCTGCGAGTCCATTATGGATGGCACACACATCTCGCCAACGAATACGAAAAGTGGTGAGCGTCTGTATATCACTTCAAAGAACGTGCGCGAGAATTGCCTTGATCTTACAAATGTGAGCTACATTTCAGAGGAAGATCATAGATCGATATTCTCCCGATGCTCGGTCAGACAAGGCGATGTTCTTTACATTAAGGACGGCGCAAACACGGGATTGGCCGCCATCAACACTTTGGATGAGGAGTTCTCGCTCCTTTCTAGTGTTGCCGTTTTGCGTGGGAAGCCCGATCTGTTGGACAACCACTACCTTGCGTATTACCTCAATTCGGAAAACGGGCGTCAGAGAATGCTTTCGCTGATCTCTGGCGTCGCGATCACGCGACTTACTTTGACGAAGATAAACAATGCTATAGTTCCCCTCCCGCCCCTTGAAACCCAGCACCAAATCGTCGCCGAAATCGAAGCCGAGCAAACCCTTGTTGCCGCCAATCGTAAGCTTATCGAGCGCATGGAGAAGAAGATCCAGGCGGTCCTCACCCGCGTTTGGGGGAAGGACGAACCAACTTTGGCGGAGGACTGAACCATGGAAGAAGCCGCCGAACTGGGCAACTATTTGCCGCTCTCCTTCAAGACCCCCAGCGAACAGGATTACATCGACTTCCTATGGGATGCCTTCGAAACCAACTACACGCACGGAAAGAATCAGTTCGCCTTCCTCGTGTATCACATGCTCACAATGAGCTTTGTCTACTTCAACATTTGGCAAATCAGACAGTCCTGGCCGGAAGACTTCGAGAAGGGACTGATCGGTTTCGGCAAAGACATCGAGAAAAACCTTCTCACGGCAACCTCGCCTTTCGGATTCAGCACGGTGAACGAGCGCAGCATCTTCCGTTTGCTTAAGCTCATCGACTGCGATAACGACAAGATCGGCACCTACGCCAAGTTGGTGGATGACCGCAACAACATCGCCCACCCTAACGGCAATATCTTCTTCAGCACGCAGGTGGCTCTGGAGCTCAAGGTCCACGAGATTCTGCGCGTGGTAGAACAAATCCAGAACCACTCAAGGCCAGTTATCAAGTGCTGCTACCGGGAGTTCCTACTCCAAAACCACGACCCAGAGGAACGCGAATACCTCGACGACGTCGACCAGATCCGTGAAGTGTTGATCCACGAGAATTACCTGTCTCAGGAAGATATCGACATCTGTCTCACATGCGACCTTGCTAGCCTGACCGGGTGCACGAACTACGCTAGCATCCGCCAACTGCACGACACGCTGATCAAGGAATACGAGACAGACGGTGTCCACACGGTGCGTCATATGGTTATAGCTGATGGCGTTTAGCGCCGCCACAGAACCGGGATGTTAGGCACACCCGAAAGAACTTCACCACCCATACCTTTCGCAACAGAAGAATCCTTCTGATGCGGAACACGGAGAGCATGCGTAACCTGACCTTTCAGCTGGCAGTAAGCTCGAGATGGAATGAAGAGGTTGTGGAGGGTTGGAAAGTAGTCCTCTACGGGTCCCAGGACCCTATAGTACCCACTGTCATGCCCTGCTCCCTACAACAAGCTCCTCAAGATCGCTCACGCTAGGCCACTTAAAAGTTCCAAAGTCGTCCACTAGCGTGACGGGGACGGGCAAGAGGATACCCGAGAGTTGCCAGATGAGTAGATAGTGAATAGAGTATTCATGACGAACCAGTGTGAGCAGGAGGTGTGAGAACGTGGAAGGACGAGTAGACCCGGTGTATGGATACTTAGAGTTTGATGATGAATACCTAGACTGGTGCAGAGACGTTCCCTTCCTGCGAAAGGAGAATGACCGTCTAAGAAAGATGCCTCAACTGGGCTTGGTAAGCAAGATCAACACTCTTGCAAGACATACTCGACTAGAACATCATGAAGGTTCCTACTACTTAACCCGGTCAGCCATAGAACATCTTCCTGGATCAATGTTCAAAGATGTCAATAAACAGACCGTTCGGTTCGCATCTCTGATACACGGAATAAGGCATTTGCCAATGGGCTACGATGCAGAAGACGCTGTTTTCCTGGTACTCAATTGGGATCTAAGATTTCGAAGCGAACTTGAGAAAGAGTTTTTGGAGGTCAGGGAGCGCATCAAGAAGGCTGGAATGAAAGGCGTTCCAGGTCCATTAAATGACTCTCCCTGGAAGTTCTGTCGGTGGCTCACCGCAGTGAAATTGCTTCGGAACAAGGGAGCAATACGGGACTATGACACAGATGTGCATATAGATAAAGTCATGAGGTTGCTCGTAGATGATCGATGGGAGATCGCTCGTTTACTACGATTGCTGGATAGGTTTGATCATGTGATTCGAGATAGCTACTATGCCGGTGAAATGGAAACAAGACTGGTCTTGCCTGCCTTTTTGAGGCGACTGCGTCAAGTAGAGTCCACTTCTCGACTTCCTTATCAAGACATGATACACGGAATGGACAAGGTTCTGCGGCGCAATGTGTACGAAAGTGACAATTGCGTTGCTCTCAGAGCAGCGTTTCAGTGTTCACTCATATCCGCGTTGAGAAATGCTCACGTGACACTCAGCGAGATGCTACAAAAAGACGATATGCGGCTGGAATCAAAACTAGAGAAAGAGAACAAGATGAACTGGTCTGTGGATCGAGAGGCAAGGCAAATTCGTGATGGAGGAGCCACTGAGGTATACCACGGGAAGATGCGGAACGTTACATGGCGAGATGCAAGAAGAATTGCCTGGCAAGTTCACACGGCTGGGTACAGGAAGTCACCGTTCCAAAGGCACCAAGAAGCAAGGGTTTTCTCGAGTTTTTGCGCTGATAGACAAACACAAGACCCACAGCACGCTGATACGCAAGTTTCGGTCTGGGCATTCGAAGAAGCGGACCTACAGGTCGCCCTGAAGGCTATCCGTAAGTATGAGAAGCTTGGATTCAGAAGCAGTAAGCCTGAACAAGTACTCTATGCCTTTCTAGGTCCAGTAAAAGTGAATTACGACAGGCACCTACCACTTTTCCGTGAGGCACTGTACAAGGCACAGATTCTTCAACCGGGGGACTTCTTCAAGATTCTTGATGCACTCGTTCCGAGTAGACACCTCTCGGAGGATTTCGATTCCTTCCTTAGAGCTATCACTCAGTGGGTCCCTCAGATTGCAGCAACAAAGCTGCTAGAGAATCTGGAAGACATCATAATTAGCCGGATCTTCCAGAATTTCAATACTGTGATGCCCGCTGTTAGGGATAAGGTCCTACAAGCACTGAGCAATGCCAGAGGGAAGAAGAAAGAGAAAGCCAAGGAATTGCTTCTCTATCTTAATAGACAACTAGAGCCAGTGCCCGAGATAAAGTCCAAACCGACGGGAAGCTGGGTTTTTCCTGAAGTCTCCGTGCAGACACACGGAGGGAAGCCAAATACGGTGGATTGCATAAGTCTGTATCTGTTCGGCTCACAGCGAAAGCCCGTGTTAGATCTTTCCGAATGCACAGTTGACACAAGTCGACGGAAAGAATTGAAGGATACAAAGAAACTCGAGACAATATGTCACTGGCTGAAGAACAGAAGAAACATGAAACACGTAAGGATTCGCTATTTCTTCAATGAGGAACTGAAAGCTCAAGTTCGACAGTCGTAGGCACATTTTCGCTTCTATGAACCAGCAAATGCCCTAGGGCTGCGAAGTGATATTGTCAGAACCTCGAAAGCTGTAGGCACACGATTGATCTGCTTCCTCTTGACACACCTGTGGTATATGTGTATAATGTGGGTATGTACATTAGGACTGTCACCCGTAAGAACAAGAATCGACCGGATGTTGCCTACATCCAATTGGCCCACAATGTGCGCGATGAGAAGAGCGGACAGGTAAAGGCGAACATTCTCTACAACTTTGGCCGGGCCGATCAGTTGGACGTGGCGGCGATCCGTCGTTTGGTGCGCAGTCTCAGTCGATTTCTCTCCCCGGAGGAGATGCTACAGGTTCAGGGAGAGGTCAACGGGGCACTGAGGTTCCTTTGGAGTCGTTCTATGGGCGGGGCATGGGCGCTACGCCGCTTATGGGAACGCCTTGGTCTTGACCAAGCGCTTAACCGAGCCCTTAGTGGGCGTGGGTTCTCCTCCCCGGTGGAGTGGGCCATCTTCGCCATGGTCGCCAACCGAGCGTTGGCCCCATCCTCCAAATTGGCGACCGAAGAGTGGGCCAGACAGGACGTAGTACTGGGTAATGATGAGTTGATCAAGGTGCAACACCTCTACCGGGCGATGGACTTTCTCTTAGCGCATGAAGAGGCGATCCAGCGGGAGGTGTTCTTTGCCACCGCTGATCTGCTCAACCTGGAGGTGGATCTGTTGTTCTTCGATACTACCAGTAGCTACTTTGAGTTGGATGAGCAGGACGACGAGCAAGGGTTACGGCGCTATGGACTCTCCAAGGACAAGCGCAAGGATCTTCCCCAGGTGGTGATCGGTCTGGCAGTGACCAAGGAGGGGATACCAGTAAGAAGCTGGGTCTTCCCGGGTAACACTACCGATACAACCACAGTGAACCAGGTACAGCAAGACCTGGTAGGATGGCGACTGGGCCGGTGTGTGTGGGTGATGGACCGCGGGATGACTAGCAAGAAGAACCGGATCATCCTGCGGCGTGCCGGTGGTCACTACATCCTGGGGGAGAAACTACGCAGCAATGAGAAGACAAATCAAGCTGCACTCTCCCAACCGGGGCGTTACCGCATGGTCAAAGACAACCTTAAGATCAAGGAAGTGTATGTAGGAGAAGGGACACACCAACGTCGTTACATAGTGGTCTACAACCCCGAGGAGGCTAAACGAGATACATACACAAGACAGAAGATCCTTTCTCGGCTAGAGCAAGAGATCGCCGCTCTAGGTGATGTTAAGGGAAAAAAGCATACAAAGGCGGTGTGCACCCTTGTTGCCCATCCTACCCTGGGACGTTACTTAAGACAATTAAAGGGTGGAGCCTTAAGAATCAACCAGGCCAAGGTCAGGGCAGAGAAGCGACTCGATGGCAAGTACCTGCTTAGCTCCAGTGATGAGGGTCTCACTGCGGAGGAGATTGCGCTGGGGTACAAGCAACTATTGGAGGTTGAGCGGGCGTTCCGCTCGTTGAAGCAGACCCTGGAGCTTAGGCCGATGTATCACCGTAAGGACGAACGGATTCGGACCCATGTGACCCTGTGTTGGTTGGCGCTACTGTTGATCCGGATCATCGAGAAGGTGACCGGGGAGTCCTGGGAGAAGACGCGGCAGGTCTTGCAATGGATTCACCAGGGAGAGTTTGCGACAAAAGATGGGCGTATTCTACAGCGGACTGAACTGACCAATGAACAGCAGCAAATACTAAAGCAATTAGGGATCAAGCCCCCTCCCAAGGTCAAGAAGGTAACGGTTAACAACGCATAATCTGTAGGCACACGGTTGTAAAACCCCAATGCACATAATGCATATCTCTACGGACTTTGCTGCTTTGTGTCAACCTACGACTGTCGAACGTGAGGACACCACGCGAGACTAATGCACGAAGGGAAATACGTGGCAGAGGTTGACATCGAACTCGTCGAAACCAATGAAGGCTGGTCTTCTTACCTATCATTGGAGAATGCCTACAAGAACTCGACGCGCCGTTCGCGAGGCGCTGCATTGAGGCGATGTTTGGAGAGTGCAGCGCGCCTCTCTCGCGTCCTTAGACTCGCACCTGTCACACCGTAGCCCCCCCAGAAACAGAACGTTGATGGGCTATTGCAGAGATGCTACACAGCTGCGTTCATTGGGGGCCGGAAGATTCCACGCGGATGGTGCCAAATCGTTCTTTACCTTGAGTGGTTCTTCACTCGGTATGGATTGTCCATATAGTACATGAGCACTATATGAAAACCAGGAGTAGCTGAAAGCAACTACATCCTACTATTAGCTTGCAGGACATGGACCTCTTGATTTCTTACCTTAACGGATCTTAGAGGCATAACGGCTCTCGTATAAGCCGCCTTACAGCTGGCATAGTGTGACCAAACTGCACACAAAACGCTTAGAAATCGAAAATGCCTCACTAGAATTCTCCACACCAGGGTCGACTTCATGCGCTGGTTAGGCAAGCCTCCTCAGAAATTGACCAACTGCCCGCGCAAAACTGTAACAGCTTTCCCTCCCAAGTATACTCTCTTGCCCGCCACTCGAACCTGTATTACACCCCCGCGGGCTGACGCCTGATATGCTACCATCTCATCTTTCCCAAGTCGTTCGCTCCAGAAAGGACCCAGGCAACAATGGGCCGATCCCGTCACCGGGTCCTCATCAACTCCCACCCCTGGTGCAAAGAATCGTGACACGAAATCGTACTTTCCAGACGAAGCAACACTCGTGACCATAATCCCACGAACTGACATTCCCTTGAGCCGCGCAAAGTCTGGCTTCAAACCCCGTACCACTTCCTCTGACTCCACTTCCACTATGTAGTCATACCGGCTCTTGCCAACGTATCTCGGCACTACGCCCAGCGCCTCAGCCAATCCCACAGGCACACTCGCCCTCGTGGGTGGCATCGCCGGGAAGTTCAACTCGATCTCCTCACCCCGGCGCTCTGCCCCCAGCAACCCGCTTCGGGTATGAAATCGCGCCCTATCTTTGGCAGCCAGTAAACCCATCTCCCACAATATGTGTGCACTCGCCAGCGTGGCGTGGCCACACAACTCAACCTCAACAGCGGGTGTAAACCAACGCAGGTTAAATGCATCCCTTTGCCTGTGAAGAAAAGCTGTTTCAGATAGATTCATCTCCCGCGCCACACTCTGCATCCAGGCCTCCTCGCCTGGTTCAAGTAGGATGCAGACCGCAGCCGGATTTCCTCGGAATGGCTTTTCTGCAAAGGCATCAACTTGATAAATCGCTATTCCCATGCTACTGCTCCTTCATCACTGATTCGCGTGCTGGTGGCCTGCTTAACATCGTGCATTACCCTCAAATCGAGCCGCCAGCGGCGGGTTTATTTGTAGGTATCGATGCATCTTGTTCAGCATTTCCGGACTTGTTTGCAGTTTCAAAGGGGACCTTAGGGGCAAAGAGATGTAATACTGTTTCATACTACCGGATATTCCCATGCGATCATGCCCTCTTTACTAGCATATGGGCAAGCTCCCACAGGGAGATAACTTGAATGTCGTGGCCTAATGGGTACGCTTCGACACCAGGATAGACGATGAAACGGCGAGCCGAGTTAAGATCAGAACAGGCCGAATGGAATCCGCGCTCCGGTCGCGGCCTCAGGGTGCGCTTTATCTCAATGGCCCATAGCTGCCCGCCGGGGAAATGTAGCAATAAGTCGATCTCCGCCCCGCCACTGCTCCGGTAGAAGTAGGCTTCCACGCCCTCCGGCGCTACGTTGAGTAGATTCTCGACCACGAATCCCTCCCAGCTTGCCCCGACCACAGGGTGGGAAAGGAGAGCGTCCTTGTCCGCAATCGCTAGGAGCGCGTGGACGATGCCACTGTCACGTACGTAAACCTTGTGTGATTTCACCAGGCGCTTCCCCACGTTCGCGCGCCAAGGAGGAAGCCTGCGCACTAGCAGGAGATCGGTCAAGAGGTCGATGTACGATGCAACAGTCTTGGACTCTACTCCGAGGTTGCGCGCCAACTGTGCTGCATTGAGCAGGCCTCCCTGACAATGGGCGAGCATTACCCACAAGCGACGGAGCATCTCTGCCGGAACCCGTCGGCCAAATTGCGGGATATCACGCTCCAGATACGTGCGGATGAAGTCCCTCCGCCAGCGCAGGCTCTGACCGTCATCCTCCGCGAGGAATGACTCGGGGAAACCACCCCTGCTCCACAACCGATCGACTATGGCATCATCCGATGACTTGGTGACCTCCAGGATGTCGAACGGGTTCAGCTCAAGATAGCTGACCCGACCAGCTAATGTCTCGCCAGACTGCTTGAGCATCTCAAGCGCAGCGGAACCCAGGAGAAGGTAAAGTCCGGAACGGCGGCCGGTGCGGCGTGCCTTGTCGATCAGGCCACGCAACGCAAGAAACAGCTTCGGTACACGGTGTATCTCATCTAAGATCACCAATTGGTCCAACCGATCAGCTAAATACAGCTCTGGCTCGCTCAGTCGAGCTAGATCCCCTTCTGACTCCAAGTCGAGGTAGACGCTCTCCAGCTGCTGCGCGATCTTCAGAGCAAGCGTAGTCTTGCCAACCTGACGCGGGCCAAGCAGCACAACAGCAGGCACCTCTCGCAGCCGCTGCATGAAAATGGATGTCAATCGTCTCTTGATCATCCTTGGAATTATGGAGTCTGCCTACCAGATTTGCAAGGTTAATCGTCGCCGAGAGGATTGAATCTCATCATCAGATTCGGGAAGATTGCGGCCTGCATCTCTCGCCGGGCAAATCCGCATCAATCGCTTTGTGTCCCAGTCTTGTGTAGAAGTGTGGAAGGGGTCTAGCATTGGATTTATGGATGTGACAACTAGAGCTACAGTTAGTAGCACGGTTCTAATGGGGGTGTAGCTCACGGAGTCACAGGTCCTACGTGGGATGCTGCTCGGCTCTGAAATGCCGCCCACGCATTCTGTTTCATCCAGTGCATCTGTAGCAGTGATGCGCATCCGTGAGGATAGTCGCTCTGCGAAGTAGACAAGAACAACCGGATGAGGTTTCATTACTCTCCAAGGAGGTTACA
>Ga0315541_1002442_pt1 | contig 15557 bp, 11 predicted proteins | sample SalMarSW160190MG_FD_203095 | JGI IMG/M metagenome (GOLD analysis project Ga0315541, IMG submission 203095) | Salt marsh sediment microbial communities from the Plum Island Ecosystem LTER, Massachusetts, United States - Salt Marsh Sediment SW1601-190 ...
CGACGTCCATGGTGGTGGTCTTGACGATCACCCGCTCCTGCTCCCGGCTGGGGTAGTCCACGTACACCATGAACATGAACCGGTCGAGCTGCGCCTCCGGCAGGGGGTAGGTCCCTTCCTGCTCGATGGGGTTCTGGGTGGCCAGCACGAAGAACGGCAGCTCCAGGTCGTGCCGCCGGCCGCCGGCGGTGACGTGATATTCCTGCATCGCCTGGAGCAGCGCCGCCTGGGTCTTCGGCGGCGTGCGGTTGATCTCGTCGGCCAGGATGATGTTGGCGAAGACCGGCCCGCGGACGAAGCGGAAGGCCCGCTTGCCGGTGGTGCGGTCCTCCTCGATGACCTCGGTGCCGGTCACGTCGGAGGGCATCAGGTCGGGGGTGAACTGGATGCGGTTGAAGGAGAGCTTCAGCACCTCCGCCAGAGTCGAGACCATCAGCGTCTTGGCCAGGCCGGGCACGCCCACCAGCAGGCAGTGCCCGCGCGAGAGGACCGCCTGGATCAACAGCTCGATCACCTCGTCCTGCCCGATGATGACCTTGTGCAGCTCGGAAAGCAGCTTGGCCTTGGCCTTGTTGAGGTTTTCGATGATCCGCAAATCCGCCGGCTGTCTGCTCGTGTCCGTCATTGGCTTCTCCTGAGAACCGTTGCGGCCGGTGGGGTGGACAGTGCAAACATCGGCCGCCGCTCAAGATTACGCCCGCCCGCGCGGATTTCAAACGCCAAAATGCACGGGCCAAATCCGTCCGGCGGGCGCAGGAGTGCTCGCCGAGCGGCTATGCTCTATCCGGGCGCGGCCGGCTGGGATTTCAGCACCTCCATCATGGCCGTGAGGTTCTCCGGCGGGACGTCGCGCGGCACGTCATGGGAGGGGGCGAAGATGTAGCCGCCTTCCCGGCCGGCGTCGAGCAGCCGGGCTGCCATTTCCCGCACCTCGTCGACGCTGCCGAAGGGGAGGGTCTTCTGGATGCTCATCCCCCCGTGGAAGGCCAGGCGCCCGCGGTAGCGCGGAATGAACTCGAACACGTCCATGACCTCCGGCTGGAAGGGGTTGAAGAGGTTCAGCCCGATCTCCACGAGATCGTCGAAGGCCTCCTGGACCTTCCCGCAGGAGTGCATGCTTAGATACTTGCCCGCCTGACGGACCGGGGCGAACATCCTCGCCAGGCGCGGCCTGATGAAGCGTTGCCAGCAGGGCAGGCCCATCATCAGCCCGGTCTGCATGCCGTAGTCGTCCCCGAAGTGGACGGCGTCCACGCCGAGGTCCAGCGCCCGGCGAATCTGGATGAGGTTGTGGTCTACGATGGCGTCGAGGAACTTCTCGACCCACTCGGGCCGCTCTACCGTGTCCATCAGCAGATTCGTCATCCCGCGCATGGTCCAGGCGCGCTCGTAGAGCGAAAAGCCGATCGCGTATCGGCTGAGGCGGTCCGGATGTGCGGTAAGCGTCTCGGCGCACCCGGCGTACCAGCTTTCGTCGGTCGCGTCGGGCCATTCGTACGCGTCCAGGTCTTCGGGCTCCTTGATCGGCCAGTCCTCGGGCGTTCCGATGTCCTGGTCGATCGACCGGTCCCACAGGACGCCGTAGCGGTCGCGGACGTGGGTCTTATCGACCACTTCAAACTGTCCGATCTCGGACCCGACGTCCACGAAATGATCGTCCAGGAACTCCGAGAGGTCGTCGGTCCCGAGGTGTTTCTTGAGCCGGTCGGCACAATCGATCGTCAGGCCGATCTGCCACGGCACGTACGCCGGTCGGCGAAACTCCATCGCGTCGATGATGACATCCCGCTTGGTCATGCCGACATGATAACAGGGCGCGGTGCCGTTGGAAACGGCGTGGCCGATTCAAGGCGGGGGGCGGCTACGGCTTGTCTTTCTTAACCTCTTTGCCCCCGGCCGGCTCTTGTCCGCGCCCGGGCGCGTGGACGGTTCCGAACGCCTGCGGAGTTCAAGCTCCAGTGTGGTCTTCTGCTCGCGCCGCTGGGACGGGTTCCTCCGCACCTGCAACACGCTGCGCATCTCCGAGCGGGCGGAGACAAACTCCTGACGGTCGAGGTTGAAGCGGACCTCGCCGCTCACGGCCTTCTCCGCCCGGGAGGCCGGAGGAGTCCGCTCGATCTTGCCCGTCAGCAGGATTGTGGCGATCCGGCCGGCGGGGGTCTGCTCGATGCGGATGAGCTTGCACTCGGTCTCCTCCCTCTCCGGGTCCTCTTGCCAGCTGCGCTGCACCTTCCAGGTCTCACCGACAGAGACCGCCCCGGGCGGCTGGTAGAACGTCAGCTCCTCCAGCAGCCCGCCCAGATTATTCTGCAAATGCTTCCTTCGCTCCTCCCTAAGCCCAGGGCGGTTTGCGTCGGCGCCCTTCAGCAGCTTGTCGAGACCGGCCTCGTCGACGCTGAATTTCCGCACCTTGCCCAGATCGTCCAGCTCCGCCACGCAGGTCAGCTTTCCCTCTTCGCGGCCCGGCAGGGGGTGGTCGATGCGGACGATGGTGCCTCCGCCGACGGGAGAGCGCGTTACCTTCAGCGCCATCCGACCCTCGTCCCGGTGCACGCGGGGCTGCTCGGCGCCGTCGGCCCCCATGGTCTTTTGCTCTGAGATCGTGGTCAGGACCAGCAGGAAATTGCCGGGGCGGAAGACGTGGCGAATCGTGTGTTTGCTGCCCCCGGCGGGGCGGGTCGGGGGGGAGGGCAGGTCCCGGAGCTCCATACTTACGGACTTCTTCATCTCGAAGCGGCCGTCGCCGGAGCTTTCCGAGGCCTCTACCTTCCAGGAAACGAACCGCTGTCGGTCAATGTTGTAGCGGGCCTGGCCTTCCTGCTTCTGCGTTATCCCTCGGCTGGCGGCATCCGGGTCGCCGGGCAGCTTGAACGTAATCGTGGCGATTCGCCCGGCCGGCGTCCGCTCAACACGGACGAGCTTCCACTCCGCTTGGGATTCTGCCTGGCCGTCCGGCCGCTTCGCCTTCACGGTCCAGGCTTCCCCGACAAAGACGGGCCCCGAAGGTTGATGGACGGTGAGGCTCTCGAAGAGCTGCAGGGTTCGAGCAAAGATTATGTTCCTGACGGAATCCTCTTCCACCTTCGCCCCCTTTCTAACCGCGGCGACCACCTCGTCGGGGATGGTCAGCTCACGGACGCCGCCCTTCTCGTCCACCTCGGCGGTGAAGACGGCTTTCAGGATTACCGGCAGTCGTTCACGCTCCTTCGGGCTCAAAGTTTCGGGTTTGCTCGAATCGGTCGTTTTCTTCTGCCCGCCATTTTTGGATACGGAGCGCCGCCGGAGCAGCTTAATGCGGACCAGGACCACCTTGCCGTTGTCGGCCGGGGCGGCCGTTAGTTGCCATTCAATTTGCCAGAGACATGTGTGGCTGCCTCCGGGTGCGCCTTCCTGCGAGCGGAAGGTCGACTCGGACTGTGTCTTCGAGATCAGCAAGAGCTTCTCTCCCGGGCGGAAGACGTGGCGGATGGCATACGTCTTCCTCCTCGGTTCGTCCTGGACGGGCCGAGTCGTCTGGGCGGGCGAGGAACTCGGCAGCATCAACGCTGCCAGGAAAAGGCTCGAACGTGCCGTCATGACGAATCTCCCACGTGGGCGGCTCGCACCAATGGGACTTCATTGAGTACGTGTGCCCCGTGCCCCGGCGTTCGCCGGCGATGCTGCCTGCAAGCCGGCACTTCTCAAACCGTCAGTGCGTCACGGCGTAGGCGAGGATGTTCACGCCCAGCCGGAGGGCGTCGGAGTCGCAGTATCCCAGGTTGTAGGGGTAGTCGATCTGCTCCCAGCCGTTGCCCAGCGCGTACGGCGAGTACACCACCGCGAGGGACCCGTCGATGGTGATGCCCAGCAGGGCGGGGCTGTTCAGGTCCGGCTCGGCCGCCTTGAGCGCCCCGGTGTAGTCGACGGTGCGAATCTTGAACGGCGTGGCGAACAGGGGGCTGTCCGGCTCAACGAGCTTGAACTCGGCCTTGGGCAGGACGCGCCCGATCTCGCGGCGGAAGGCCACGTCGAAAGCCTTCCTCCCGGCGGCGGCGTCGGCCACCAGCACCCCGCCGCTGGACAGGTACGTCCTCAGCCGGGCGATCTCGGCCGGGGTGAACTTGAAGTCCCGAAGCCCCGTCATGTACAGCACCGGGTGGTTAAAGGCCTCCTCCTCGGTCAGGCTCACGGGCACGCGCTTGAACTGCACGTTCAGCGTGGTGCTGCCGGCGAGGTACTTCATCAGGTTCGGCAGCCCGTGGGGGGTCGGGTCCCAGTCGCCGTCATGGACCACCTGGGCGATGACGAGCTGGTCCCGGGTCTGGAGGTCCTGCTGGTGGTAGATCTTCTCGGTGGCGAAGGTGCGGGCGTATCGGAGATTGGCCAGGGTGCAGGTGATGATGTTGACGCCCAGGGCGATGGCGTCGTCCTGGTGGTAGAGGATGCCGCCCTGAATGGGGTGGTTGACCACGTCCCAGCCGCAGTTCAGGTCGATGGGGGAGAAGACGACCGCCGGCCGGCAGCCGATGTACACCGCCTCCAGGTACGGCGGCATGTCCTGGAACGGCCGGTCGTCCTTGCGCACGCGCATCCGCGGAATCCGGTAGTAGCTGCGGAACAGCGGCGAATCGCCGTCGATCGCGGCCAGCCGGCGGTTGGGGAACAGCCGCCCGATCTCGCGCCGGGCGCTGTCGACGAACTCCTTCCGCCCGCACTGGGCGTGCACCACCAGCGTGCCGCCGTCAACCAGGTAGCGCCGCAGCTTCCCGATCATCTCCTTGGACAGCGCGGGCATGGGCGTCCAGCCGGTGACGTACAGCAGCGGCAACTCCACCGGGTCCCAGGAGAAGCTCTCCAGCGTGGTGGCGACGTAGCGGTAGCGGATGCCCAGCCGCTTGTTGGCGTAGCGCGTCAGCCGCTCGATGTCGATCTGGGTGGTGGGGAAGCTCTCCACGGCCACCCGCCGCCCGTCGCGAACGACGAAGCGGCTGCCGGAGAAGGTGATCATCCCCACCAGGGCCGGCGGGGCGGGCTGGCGCTTCCGCTCCGATCGGCGCAGGGGAGTGGCCGGAAGCGGCAGCGGCGGCAGGGACTCGCCGGCGCTGCGGCGCTGCGGCTTGGCCTGCGGAGGCTTCTTTGCCTTGGGGTTGTCGAAGTCGGCTTTCGCGGGGGCGGTCGGAAGCAACACGGCCGCCGCCAGCGCCACAACCAAGAGCTTGCCGGCCCTGCTCAGCATGTGCGTTCTCCCTGGTCTGCGTGGCGGCTCAGCGCATATATGTCAACCCACCTGAACTTCCATCCGATAAGTATAACGCTCATCGGACGAGGCCGACGCGGAAATTCACGATATTTGCCCCCCCGGCGTTGCCGGCCGGCACCAGGCGGGCTTTTTTCTTGCCGTTCCGGCCCCGGGGCGGTATCTGCTGTGCGGCCTGCATTGCGAACTTCAATCAACCACACAAGCAAGGAGCAGATCACTATGACCCGAAAGATCTCGTTGACTGTGGGCGTGCTGTTGCTGGCGTCGGTCGTATGCTCGGCCGCGGACCCGCCCAAGCCCTCCGGCCGGAAAGTCCAGCTCCGCCGGCTGTACGCCCCGGGCAATTACGTCCTGACCCAACAGGTGGACATGGACCAGGTGATCGGCATCGAAGGCCAGAAACAGAAGCAGCAAACCTCGCAGACCGTGGCTATGGCCCTGAGCGTGGAAAAGCCCGACCAGGCCGGCGATCGGAAGATGACCATCACCTACCGCCGCTTCAAGATGCGAATGGCGATGGCAGGACAGGTGATGTCCTACGACAGCGACCAGCCCGACGCCGCCGGGTCGTCCCCTCTTGGCATGATCTGGGGGCCCATGCTCAAGGTCAAGATCGTCGTCCTCGTCGGCGCGGACGGCCAGATCAAGAAGGTCAGCGGGCTGGACGAGCTGTGGGGCGAGATCGCCAAGAAGAACCCCGCGGCCGGGGCCATGCTGGGGCAGATGAAAGGGCAGTTCGGCGACGCCATGCTCAAGGGCCTGCTCACCAAGAGCTACGAGCTGCTGCCGAAGTATGCCGTCGGCCTCGGCGATAGCTGGCCGTTCTCGGTCAAGCTCAAGGCGCCCTTCGTCGGCGCGATGAAGATTGACGGGAAGTGCAAGGTCAAGAGCATCGAGAAGACCCCGGCCGGGCGGATTGCCTCCATCGACATCATCGGCGTCGTCCGCAGTGAAGAGCCCACCGCCTCGACCATGGGCGGGATGACGATAAAGATCAACAAGATACACTTCGACCAGGAAGGCAACATGCGCTACAACGCCGACACCGGCGTGCCCGTCAACCAGACCATGCGCCAGCGCGGGTCGTTGGCAATTTCCATGATAGGCCCGGACGGCCAAGAGAAGGCCATGAACTTGCAGCAGGACATGAAGACGCTGACCACCGTGGCCACGGAGACGAAGAAGCCCGCGGCAAACCCCACTTCGCCCCGATAGACCCGCCCGAGGCGACCTTGACACAAACAAAACCGGGAGCCGACTGGCGCCTGCCGGCCGGCTGCCGGTTCTTTATTTTTCCACTGCGAGCGCCGGGCGCGCGTCACTATTCCTGACCGGTCAGCTCTTTGATCCTTTGCGTCGCGAAGCTGAGGTTGCTGTGGTTGAACTGCTCGTGCTTGATCACCTCCCGGTAGAGCTCGACGGCCTTGCCGTAGTGAGCCAGGCGCAGGTCGTAGACCACCGCCGCCTGGAACCGCGCGGGCTTGAGGATGTTGGGGTCCCACTGCCACGCCCGCTCGTACCAGTGCACCGCCCGAAGGTCCTCGTTGAAGTACTCCTTGTAGATGTCGGCGATGTAGTAGGCCGCCAGGGCGATCTTGGTGCTGGAGGGGTGCTCGTCCACGAGCTGGCGGAACAGCAGCAGGGCCTGGCGCTGCTTGTTGTAGTCGGTGACCAGCGGCAGCGGCTTGCCCGCCCGGTGCAGCTTCAGGGCCCGCTCGAAGAGCCTGTCGGCCGCCTCATCGGGATGGTCCGGGCGCAGCGTCGCCGGCGGGATTTCGGCGTGCAGGAGATAGCTGTACGTCCGGATCGGATCGAACCGCCGCTGCACGCTGCCGATCATCGCCCGCTTGAAGCTCATGTTGTTTCGGTCGTACAGGTCGGCCAGTTGCCCCAGCGCGGCTTGCCAGGCCCGCCGGCTGATGACCACCTGCTCAGCCAGGGCGGCCTCCTCGGCCCCTTGCAGCGAACGGGCGGGCGGCGGCGCGGGCGGCGAGACGCCTTCGAACGTGAAGGTCCGGGCCCCGGCGAAGTTGGCCATCTCTTTTTCCGCCCACATCTGCTGGTCGAAGCCGCCGGTCTTGACGTAGTAGGCCTGGAGCACCTTCAGGGCGTACTCGTACTTCCCCGCCGCCTCCAGCAGGCTCTCCACGGCCGAGACCTCCTCGGCGTCGTTGGGATCGACGGCCACGATTTCGACCTTCTTCCCGTCGGCCGTTTTGGGCGGCGCGGGGAGAACGTCGCAGCCGGCCAAGCACAGCACCAATGTGGCGGCGACCATCCAGCCGAGGGCGTCCGACGCGATTGCCGTCCTGGTGGCAGTTGTCATTGCAGGCTCCTTCTTTGCATTACCGATTGTCAGCAGGTCGAGTTCGTGCCCGTCAGGCCAAACCGCCCGAAGCAAGGATCCGTTGTCTTGACTGAATACGTTCGTCCTGCCGCGTTTGTCAAACCTTCCTGAACGGGCAAACTCACTACCATTTGGCTTCGTCGAAGGGCCCGGCCGGGGCTTTCGGCTTGGGCCTGGGCAGCGTATTCACCACGGCCGCCGCCAGCGCGAGGTCGCCCGGCGTCGTGATCTTTACATTCCGCGGGTCCCCGCGAACCACGGTCACGGGCTCGCCCAACGCCTCCACCAGGGCCGCGTCGTCGGTGGCCGAGGCGGCGGCGCTGGCGTAGGCTCGCACCAGGACGTCTTTGCGGAAGACCTGCGGGGTCTGGGCCTCCCACAGCCCCCGGCGATCCAGCGTGGCGGCGATGCGGTCGTTCGCGTCTACTTCCTTGAGCGTGCCGTGCAGCGGGCAGGCGAGGATGGCCGCACCCGTCCGCTCCGCGGCGGCGAAGACCCGGTCGATCCACACCGCCGAGACGCACGGGCGGACGGCGTCGTGCACGCAGACGAAGTCCGCCTCCGGCAAGACCTTCGCCAGGGCGTTGCGGACCGAGTCGGTCCTCTCCGGGCCGCCGGGGACGAGCTTGACGCCCATGAAGCCCAGGTTGGCCGCGTATCGTGTCCGCATGGTTTCCATGTCCTCTTCGGCCACCACGAGCTGGACCTGACAGACGTCGTCGCGGCTGGCGAACAGCTCGACCGCCCGCACGAAGACGGGGCTGCCCTTGATCTGCTGGAAGATCTTCTTGGTCTTGTTGCCGAAGCGTTTGGACGCCCCGGCCGCCGGGATGATCACCGATACGTTCATTGCGATGCTAATCTTCCGGCAGCGCCGGCTGTGTGGTGGCGGGGATTGCGGGTCGGCTCGCCGGTTGGGAAGCGGGCAGAGGGCCGCCCGAGGGCTCCGCGGCCGCGCCGCCGGCTCGAAACGACTGGATCATGTAGGTGTGCGGGGCATTGGCCCGGCCGTCGAGAATCACGTCTCCCGGGCGGCAGACCTGCACGAATCCGGCCGGCAACTCCGCCGCGGGGCAGCGCCACAGGATGGTCTTGCCCAGGAAGCCCCCGCCCTGGCCCAAGGGGATCAGGTCCATGAGGTAGCAGTGCCCGTCGCGGCTCTGTCCCAGGAAGATGCGGCAGGGCAGCTCGGGCAGGTCGGCCTTCGGCACCTCGACGTTGGTGGTATATTTTTCGAGGAACTCGCTTGGCGGGACCGTCTTCGTGCAGCCGGCCAGCAAAATCCCGATCAGGACCACTGCCGTCGGGCCAAACCGCCTCGCCCGGTCCATAGCTCACCCTTTCCCTTCGACTTGCCGAGGGGCCCCGGCGCCGTTCTCTTACGACCTGGCAATACTAAGCCAAACGGCGCGGCAACACAACGGGTCGATTGGCGATTCGCCCAGTGACGGCACCCATGGCGGCCGCGGCGACGCGATCTCCCGTTGTCGGCCTCGGGGCTATTCCTTGTCTCCATCCGCTTCCTCGAGACCCTTTCGAATTGAGGCCAGCGCTTTGCGGGCGAGGCCCTTCTCGCCTTGCCCGTCCCGCTCGTGAGAGAAGATGAAGCCGCCGAGCTTGTCCTTGAGCGATTCCCCGGGCTTGAGGCCGGCGACGAAACCGTCCCACTCCTTGCCCTCCTTGTCCGTCAGGCCTTTCCGCCACAGGCAGTATTCCAGCAGGTCTTTTCCTTGCAGGACGACCTTGCCGAAACGCCGCGTCTGGAACTCCTCGTCCGGTTCGGACCAGAGGGCGTAGCAGATCTCCGGCGGCAGGTTGCCGGTTTCGCTCCTGGCCTGAATCCGGGCCGACCAGGCGACCCGCTTGGGCTTGGGGTCCCACTTGCCGTTGGTCACGATCGGCTTGCGGGGGACGGCGAGCGTGACCGCAAGCTCGTCGGCGCTGTCGGAGATGTCGAAGTCCGCCTTGACCAGACCCATAAGAAGCTCTTGCGGCAAGTCCAGCGGCTTCGGCTCCGGCAAATCCGGTTTTTCCTCTCGCTGCCTCCGCCATTGCCCAAGCCGGGCCTCGAAAGCATCGGTGGTTCCTATGTAGCCGGCGAATGCCTGCATGGCGACCTCGGAGGTGGAAAGGAACGCCAGGCAGTCCGGCACGGGCTGATCCGCCGGCACACCCATCTTCGAGGCGACCAGCCGCTGGGCGATCTTGACGGCGGCGTCTTCCCCGTCGTGGGCCGCTACGATGCGGGCGAAGGCAGGCAGGTCCTCCGGGGAGAAATAGCCGCGCTCGAGGAGGTACTGTCCGGCCCGGACTGCCAAGTTCTTCATGCCTTGGGAGGGGTCCTCCCGGCCCCAACTCCTGATTCCCTCCAGCCACACGTGGATGGCAAGGTTCTTCAGGTCCTTTCGCAGGCCCTTGTCCATGAACTCGCGCAGCGGCTTGAAGCTCGCCTCCTGGCGGAGTTCGGAGGCGAACCATCCGATCAGCAGATCGGTAAGCTTGTCCGCGGCTTCGTTAATCTCGGAGAGTTGACCGGTCAGGTCGTCGTTGCCGCGGAAGCGCTCGACGTAGATCGAAGCGGCGCCCATCCGGGTGGCAAAGTGCGTGTAAGAGCCGGGCCCGCCCACGCCGTCGGGCGTCTTGGCCCGGAAACGACCGATGAGGGTGTTGTCGACGGCCGGGCCTTTGCCGTACGCCTTTGCCAGGCGCCGCATCTCCTCATCGGGGACCTGCTGGGGGAGGTCGCCCTCGCCGTTCACTCGGGTAACGGTCAGCTTCCGCTCCATGACGCCGCCGGCCGGAATCATTTCGATGGCGTAGCGATTGTGCGGACAGCCGGCCAGCAAGACCAGGAGCACGGCGGTGGTCAGAACGATCGTCCGAGTCATGTCTGGTGTTCTCCTCATGGCGTCATCGGCATTGGCCGGTGTAAATCTCGGCCCCTTCGTCCGTCTTGATATTACCTCTCTGCGCAGGATTTTCCAGTCGGCAGGACGGTCCGCGGTCGCCCGGGCCGCGATCGGTCAATTTTCCTGTTGCGTATCCGCCGGCCGTGCCGACACAATATTCGCATCTCTTGGGTCCGCTGGCGCTATTGGGGCCGGGAAGGATATGTCTGGCATGCGGTCGTCTCGAACACATCTCTATGGGTGGCTGTGCGTTCTCGTGATTGCCGTCCTGTCCGGACGGGCCGCCGGTCAACGCACCGCCGACGAGCGGCGCATCTACGAGGAGCAACTGCGGGTGCGGCTGGACCAGCAGCAGCCGATCGCCCGCGAACTGGGGCTGGACGCGGGAGGGTGGTTCAGCTTCGCCTTTTTCAACTACGACGACGCGGCGCTCAGGAAGGAGCGGACGCTGCGCCAATATGACCTGCGGCTGTGGGGATCGCTCACGATCGAGGGCGTGCACCAATTCTACGTTCGGGGCGTGGCGGGCTACGACGACTGGAACAGCGGGGACAATCCGGACGGCCAGGGAGACGAATGGCGCGATCCCGACGTCGAGCGGGCGTGGTACCACTACGACTTCAACCGGCACGTCCGCAACCGCACCGGGCATGACCCCTGGGCCGGCTTTACCGTCCACGTCGGGCGGGATTACTACCAGATGGGCTCGGGCCTGGTCCTGGCGCTGCCGCTGGACGCGGTGGACATCACCGGCAATCTGGGCGACCTGTCCGTCCGCGGGCTTCTGGGAAAGACCATTCGGGAAACCGCAAACATCGACGATTCCAGGCCCGTCTCCGACCACATGGAACGATGCTTCTACGGCGTCCAGGTCAAGTACACCGGCTTCGACCGCCACGAGCCGTACGTGTATTACCTCTGGCAGAAAGACCGCACCGACCCCAGCCCGGAAGTGCCGACGCAGGGGTTCCGCTACGACAGCCGCTACCTCGGCATCGGCAGCTCCGGCAGCGTGCTGCTGCCGAACCTGCGGTACTCGACCGAGCTGGCCTTCGAAACCGGGCGGAGCTACGCCGAGGGCGTTTCCGACGAGCGCGAAAAGATTCACGCCATGGCCCTGGACGTACTGCTGGAGTACCTCTTCGACGTCCCCAGGCACCCCAAGCTGCGGTTCGAATACCTCTGGGGCAGCGGCGACAGCGACCGCCGGCTTTCCAGCAGCTCGACGGTCGGCGGGAACCTGCGGGGCACGCGGGACGAGGCGTTCAACGCCTTTGGCTTCCGCGACACGGGCCTGGCGTTGGCCCCGAGGATCGCCAACCTGCACATCTTCCAGGTCGGCCTCAGCGGCTTCCCGCTGGAGCAGGTGGAGCTGTTCCGCAAGATGGAGGTGGGCACGACGGTGTACTTCTTTACCAAGGACGCCGCCGGCGGGGCCATCTCCGACACCACTGGCACGGTGGACAGCAGTTGGGTCGGCTGGGAGTGGGACGTGCACCTCGACTGGCGCCTGACCTCCGACGTGTCCTGGACAGTTCGATACGGCGTCTTCCAGCCGGGGGCGGCCTTCGCGGACCGCCAATGCCGGCACTTTTTGTACACGGGCATGGTCTACAGCTTTTAGGCAGCAGCGTCGGCACGTCCCGGCGAGCAATACGAACGACAGGTAGGGCGGGCGGCGCCGCCGGCCGCAACGGCGGCGGGTCGGTGGATGCCCGGCTGGGCATCTACCGATTCTGAAATGGCTTATTGCGGCCGTCACCGGAGGCTGGACATGAATCGCGTCTTCCGCGTGCTGGGTGTGGCCTTGATGCTGGCAGCGGCCGGCTGCCAGCCCGCCGGACAGGTCGTCGGTGGCCAGGTCAAGCTGGCGCCGACCGATTCGGCGGCGTTCCTGGACCGGATCGCCGCCCGGACCAGCGTCACCGAGTCCGATGCGGTCGCCGGAATTCTGCTTATGCTCGACCGGCAGGAGGAAACGACCTTTGCCGAGGCCGTGGCGAAGCTGGCCGAAGACCGTATCATAAGTTCTAGCTGGAACTTACAAGCCGACCGTGCGATCACCAAAGGCAAGCTGGCCTACATGGTCTACCAGGCCTGCCGGCTGAAAGGCGGACTGACGGTGAGCCTGTGGGGGCCCTCCCAGCGGTATTGTCTGAAGGAGCTGCAATATCGCGGGCTTATGACACCTGGTGTGCCGTATAATGCGGTGACCGGTCTGGAGTACGTGGCCGTGCTGTCGCGGGCCGACGAGCTGCGGCAGACCGGGACAGTATCCAGGGTAATGTCGCCTGGGGAGGGAGTACGATAATGAGCCGTATCCGGAAGGGGCTGTTGAGCGGATTGGTGGTGGCCTGCCTCCTCAGCGGGGCCCGGGCTCAGGAAGCGACCACCCAACCGGCAGGAGCCGGAGCCGCCACGAAGCCGCGGCCGCTGGTGGCAACCGTCAAGGAGGTCAAAGGCGCTGCCCAGTACCTCAAGGCCGGCGAAGGCGAGAAGTGGCGGCCGCTGAAGGTCGGCGACAAGCTTGACGAGCTGGGCATTATCCGAACCGGCTTCCGCACGCGCGTGGTGCTGGCCTTCGCCGACAACTCCGAGGTGGTGATCAACCGGGCGACGAAGATGGGCATCGCCCAGTTCCGCAAGGTCGGCAAGGTCACCAGGACGAGGATCGGGCTGAAGTACGGCTCGATGCGAATGAACATTTCCAAGGCCCGCGGGCCCAGCGACTTTGCCGTCTCCACCCCGGTGGCGACGCTGGCGGTGAGCGGCTCGGGCAGCGACACCGGCTTTTCCGACTTCGGCCTGCTGCTGGGCGTGTTCGCCGGTGACTGGCTGACGAACATGGGCCCCAAGCACCTCAACGTGGTCGCCGGCGAGACCACCGACGGGCGGCTGACGCGGGCCATATTCCGAACCAAGCTGCGCACGGCGGTGCTGCTGGGAGACGTCTTCGGCGGCCTGGGCCCGGTCGAGCTGAACAGCATGATCTTCTACGGCGGGGGGCGCGGGTCGATCGGCTTTGCCGGCGCGGGGTGGGGAAGCCACAATACCCTCAGGCCGTCCGGTGACATGCTGCCCAGCACCATCAGAATTCCCGGCCTGGACATAGACATCGGCACGTCGAATACCTCACCCAACTGACCTGGCCGGGGGCAGGCGCAGGCCGGGTGCCCAGGCTCTGGACGCGGCAGGGCGGGTAGACTACATTTAGCCCCATGGCGGCCAGGCTATCCAGACGGGGCGGGGCGATTCGCGGCGTGGGCCTCGGCTTGGCCGCGACGCTGATCATCATGGCCGTCCACTGGACCCGCGTCGGCCAGACGGCCGAGGTCTGGTCGCTGGACCTGTGCTTTCGATACCTTCCCACGCTCCGTCCCAGCCAGCAGATCGTTCACGTCGACCTGGACGACAAGGCCCTGGAGCAGATCGGGCGCTGGCCCTGGCCGCGGCGCCGCCTGGGGCAACTGGTCGACGTGCTCAGCGAATGCGGCGCCCGGGCGGTGGCGCTGGACATCATCCTGCCGCACCCGCAGCAGCCGCGATTCGTGAAGGAAGGCGTCACCGACTTGTACGCGGCCGACACCAGCGCACTGGTGAACCCCGAGGCCGGGGCGGTGATGGTCCTGGACGACGTGGAGCTGGCCGAGGCCCTCACCGACAAGCCGAACCTGTACCTGGCCATGCACGTGGACATGATCGCGCCGCCCGCCCGGCCGACGCCACGGGAGCAGCATATCCAGAGGCTGACCGCGGCGGCAACCACGCGCCCGGGCATCACGCGCCGCCAGGCGGCGGACGAGCAGGGCATGGACCTGGCGCAGATCGAGCAGCTCATGCCCACCGCCAAGCAGCGGGCCTTCGAGCGGCGGATCGGGGCCCTGCTGCGCGACCGGGCGGAGCGGCCACTACGGGACGTGCTCGAGAAGCTGCTGGGAACGGACGAGCCCGGGGGTGAGGACTTTGAGATCGCCCGCCGGGCCTACCTGCGGCAGCGCGCCCTCCAGGTGATGCGGATTCGCCGCTTCGCCCTGCCCGAAGGCCCGCTCGCGGGCGCCCGCGTTCCCGCCGGCCGGGTCGTCCCGCCCCTGGTCACGCTGGCGGAGGTCATCGCCCACACGGGGTTCGTTACCGTCGCCCCCGACGACGACGGCATTCTGCGGCGGGTCCCGCTGCTGGTGAAAACCGAACAGGGAGTGTTTCCGCAACTGGCCCTGGCGGTGGCCCGGGACGTGCTGACGGCCGATCACGCCGGCGAGTGCGGCATCTCCGCCGAACGCGGCGCCGTCACGCTGACCTGCCCCGACGGCTTCGTCCGCCGGGTTCCGCTGGACGGGGAGGGCCTCTTCCGGGTCAACTGGGCCCTGTCCAAGCCGGGCGGAAAGACGCGCAAGCACATCTCCGCCGTCGCCGCCGCCGACGTCTGGCAGGCGCGGGAGAACCTGCGGCGCAACGGGAACCTGTTCCGCCTGCGATGCGCGGAAATGACCGGCATCATGGCCTTCGCCTTCGAGGGCAGGCCGCTGGAGGAATACTTCGCCGCCGACGATGCGAACTGGCAGGAGCTTCAGCGCGCCCGCCTCGACCGGCAGGCTGCGCTGCTGTTCAGCCCGGCCGGTGCCCCCGGCCCGCCGGAGGCGCTGCGGCGGCGGGCGGACGAGCTGAACGGCAAGATCGAGCGCGGCTGCCGGGCGATGATTGAGTTCGTGGACGAACAGCTCAAGACGGCCGACGCAGCCGGCGGGCAGCCGGACGAGGACGAAATGAAGATTCGCCGGCTGCGGAAACGAATCCGGCAGATCGAAGAGGTCAACGAGAGCATCCGCCGGCAGGTGGCCGGGTCGGTGGAGCGGCTGCGAAAGGAAGTGGCGGGGAAGATCTGCCTGGTCGGCTCGACGTCGACGGGCGCGGCCGACTTCGTGCCGACGCCGATACACGAGCGCACGCCGGGCGTGGCGGTGCACTCCCACGTGCTGGAGACCATCCTGACCGGCAGGTTCGCCCGCGTCGCCCCGCTGTGGCTGTCGAGCCTGCTGGTGCTGCTGGCCGGCGGGCTGGTGGC
>Ga0315541_1002444_pt1 | contig 15555 bp, 12 predicted proteins | sample SalMarSW160190MG_FD_203095 | JGI IMG/M metagenome (GOLD analysis project Ga0315541, IMG submission 203095) | Salt marsh sediment microbial communities from the Plum Island Ecosystem LTER, Massachusetts, United States - Salt Marsh Sediment SW1601-190 ...
AGAAAGGATTTTTCTCTCCCCCCTCCTGAAGAGACTGTCCTGGACATATTGAAGAAAAACAGCATCCCGGTAATCGGGATGGGAAAGATCGAGGATCTTTTCGCGCGGAGAGGTCTGACCGAAAGTGTTCACACCAAGAATAACTCAGACGGAATGGACAAGTTAGTGGGGGCGATGAAGAAATCACAAAGAGGCCTTCTGTTCATAAATTTGATCGATTTCGACATGCTGTGGGGACACCGGAACGATCCACAAGCATTTGCTTTGGGATTGAAGGATTTCGATCGAAGGCTGCCTGAGGTTCTGGATTTATTGGGCCCGGATGATCTGTTGATGATAACCGCAGATCACGGTTGTGATCCCACCACCCCAAGCACCGATCATTCCCGAGAATACGTTCCTCTTCTGGTATATGGGAGATCGGTAAAGAACAATGTAAACTTGGGAATCAGAAAGTCTTTTTCAGACGTGGGCAAGACCACAGCGGAGATTTTCAATATCGGTGGCACCAAAAATGGGGTAAGCTTTTTGAAAGAGATAAGTCGGTAGTTGCGATGTTATTTGAAGCTTTCGAAAGACCTCGCCAGAAGTGGAACGCTCAGCCAAGATGAAGGATTCTGAATTAATCAAGAAAGCGAAAAGGGCCAGAGAACGTGCATACGCTCCGTACTCTGAGTTTAAGGTGGGTGCTGCTCTTTTGGTAAAGAGCGGAAAGGTTTACACCGGCGCAAACGTCGAGAATGCCACATTCGGCTTAACCGTTTGCGCAGAGAGGGTGGCAGTCTTCAAGGCGGTTGCCAACGGAGAGAAGGACTTTGTCAAGATCGCCGTAGTTGCCGACAAACCGGACCCTGTCACTCCCTGTGGAGCGTGTCGGCAGGTCCTTTCCGAGTTTAGTTCTGATTTGAAGATCATCTGTGCTAATTTAGAAGGGAAAACGGAGAGATATACTTTAAGAGAGCTTCTTCCGGAGGCTTTCGAGAAGTTCAACCAGAACTTGCCAAAGCATTAAACGGATTTTGTCTGTTCCATCCGTTTGATCCTTTCACGGTGAATCCTTCGGGATAAGCTCTGAGGACAAGTCCGTTCAGGATGAATCCGTTGACCCAACTACCGGTAATCCAGAGAGAAATTTTTGCCTTTTAAATAAGAACCGAAGTTTTGTATTTTTTCATGAATCACTTCCAGACGGACAGGGCTCTGTGTAGGCAAGCCTTTATGATTTGCCAGCCAAGCCGTGAAGGCTTGGCTACGCGAAACTTAAGAAGGGAATTGCATCTTTTAAGTAAACAGTAAATCTTCTGTATGCTGAAAAAACCTATCATTGGCGTTACCATGGGTGACCCGGCGGGGATTGGGCCGGAGGTGGTGGTGAAGGCTTTGTCTGATAGAGTAGTCCAGCGGAGTTGTCATCCTCTGGTTTTTGGCTCCTACAACATAATCTTTTCAGCCGCCAGGAAGTTCCTGACAAATGTTAACCTAAGAAGAATAACCTGGGTTGAAGAGATAAGAGATTCTAAGGCGGTCATAAACGTTCTTGACTGCACCAGATTTGATCATACGAAAATCCGGCCGGGCAAAATCACCAAACTATCCGGAAGGATGGCGGCTGACTGTGTGATTTATGCTGCTCAATTCGCCCTTTCCTATCAAATAGACGCCATGGTAACCGCTCCTCTGTCCAAGAAAGGCTTGCACTTGGCAGGCTACGATTTTCCCGGACATACTGAATTTTTAGCCTACCTAACGGCCACCCGGAGATTCGCCATGATGTTTGTGTCCGAGAGATTCAAGGTGGTTTTGGTCACCACTCATATGGCACTCTCGGAAGTGGCCAAAGCTATTTCCAAAAGAGAAATCCTGGAAAAGATCATTTTAGCTGAACAGGCTCTCAAGAGATACTTCGGGATCAGAAAACCCAAAATCGGCGTTTGTGCTTTGAATCCGCATGCCGGAGAGGGGGGAATCTTTGGGACCGAGGAAAAGAGATTCATTCTTCCTGCAATCAAAGCAGCACAGAAAGAAGGGATAAAAGCCTCTGGTCCATATCCAGCAGACACTATTTTCTCCTCTCCGCCTTTAACGAGATCGTCTCCTCTCCTATTAGGGGAGAGGAAAAGGGTGAGGGGGACTTCACATGGTTTTGATTGCATTATCGCCATGTATCATGATCAGGGACTGATTCCTTTGAAGATGGGCGGCCTGGGTAATGCAACAAATGTTACCATCGGTCTCCCCATCATCCGGACCTCTCCTGATTTTGGGACTGCTCTGGATATTGCTGGCAAAGGCGTCGCCGATCCCAAGGGGATGATAAATGCAATTCTCTTGGCTGCACAAATGTCGAAGATCCTGCACTAGGCGGGGGCGAAACGTTGAAAGAAGGACTGGAGTTTTAAGCCTCAAGGCTCGTTGAAGAATCTCCTGTTCGTGCCGGAATTGGATTTTTCCCCTCAGGGGAATCGTGCTGACCCGCTCGAGAATGGTTCGGGAATTCTCCCGCAAAGCGGGATCCCGGCGACAATTCCCGAACCAACTTAAAAAGTGTATGATTTGTATTTGGTCTCTACAGAACAATTTGTCTCTCCCTTGACACTTCGTCCTAATAAATCTACGCCCGACACCCTTCGACCATGCTCAGGGTAAACAAAGGTCGGGCGCTACGGCAATTGAGACTATTAGATTCTTCGCTTCGCCCCGCAGCTGACGGTGCAGGGCTTCGCTCAGAATGACAACTACGTGTCTTTAAGCGTTGCGACAGAGCCCCCAAGGGGAGAGGGAAACTATACAGCTTCTCGTCGAGGGCGGGGGTTCATCCTGCCCTTCGGTCCCGAGACCTCACTTCGTGCCGAGTGCAGTCAGTGCGAGGCAAGGTCAAAGGAGAGGGATTCACCCTGAAGGGGAGTGGAGTTTCCCCGTTTTTTCGATCCCCACCCCGCAGACTGAAAGTCTGCGCTACCAACCCTTTAAAAAAAGGGGGATTAGGGAGACCCGTGCGGGAAACTAATGCCGATGCGACCAAAGCCTTGGGGGGCATAAAAACAACTTTGTATTGCCCTCACTCCCGCCTCTGGTGGTTCGACTTCGCTCCCTTCGACCCTGCACTTCGTCCCGAGACTCAGTGTCGAAGGAAGGCTCAGACCCGAAAGGATCCTGTCGAAGGGCGGGATTTTCAATCTGACCCGGCGAAGCATCCTGGCGATCTTTCTCCAATAGAGAGGGAGCTTCTTTTGCCCCTGATGTTTCTGACGTTTCTGACCTTTCTGACGTTTCTGACGATTGTTTTATCTCTTTTGAATCATCATGGAGTCTTGAGTCCTTGTTCTGAGAAGGGCATAGACGAGAGAGGAATTCCTCTTCCCAAATGATGGCCGAGGCTCCGCTTCCTGTTCTTCTCTTTGAGAATCCGATGGTGGATAAGGTCCGTCCAACCCGTTGATAAGTAAGCTGATTTTCTCTGGATCTTTCTTGATTGAAAGTGTCGGTGATGGTTTTAACCGGAAGAATGCCATTTTTTACCTGATCTTTCAGCGCTAAGATGGTCTTCAGAATTTGAGCCTCCAAGCTGTTAGGTCGGATACGTTCAGGATAAAGTTTTGGCAATTCCTCTCTTCTTATTTCGTCTATTTGTTGCCAAAAGAATTCTTCGGCTTCCGAGGTTTTGGCCACTTTCTGTTTGAGCTGGATAGCTTTCAAGGCATCCTGGATTTTGGGCTCACAGGAGTTTTCCTCTAATCTGTTAATGATCTTATCGATTAATATTTCTAGGAGCTTCAAGTCCTTAGGCTCTTCTTTTTGACAAGACCCAGGGTCGGTATCAATCAGACCGTTCATATCAAATATCCTTTCTGCCAGAATAGAGAATTTGTCAAGCAGGCTACGCCATGCTTGACCTACAAGACCATAAAAGGTTAGAGTATGTTTACCATAAGCGATTCGACTAAGCTGGTCATTGGGTGACCTCATAGTTGGTCTCCCATAAACAGGCGCTCTAACCCTATCACCATCAAAGTTAGAGTGATTTTGCCATCCCGCCTTTGGCGGGGCTGGCAAGCCGTGAAGGCTTGCGTACGCGCTTTATTTCAAAGAGTTAAGACCCTTCACTTCGTTCAGGGTGACACAAAAAAACATTTTTTCGACAGACTCACGGGTTCTGAGAACTCGGAGAACTTGTAATAATCTTTAACATCCCTTTGTTCACCTTTACAAAAGGGGGATTATGGCTTATCATAAAACAACTGCCTCTCTCATATATACTGCACCTATCTCCATCACCATCAAAGTTAGAGTGATTTTGCTATCCCGCGTTTGGCTGGGGAACAGTTTAATAGTCTTAATAAGTTAGAAAATCGAGATTCTTCGGCTAAAGCCTCAGAATGACATTATGACATAACCTCCATCGAGGGGGAGGATTCGAGTCAACCTGAGGTCGAGGGGGAGGGCACCCTCGATCAACGAGTAAGTCCGTGTGAGTGAATCCCCTAACCTGAAAAAGTCCAGGAATTCTCAAATCAGATATTGACAATTGTTAGAAAGAAGTTATATTATTGCTACAAGAAGAATCTTGCTGCAAATGTATACTGGTGTTTGTACAAAATTAGTGAAATAACCGCATTGTCTTGTTTGATCTTACCATGAACAATGAAGTATTAACTAAACAAACCGGAGGTATAAAATGAAATGCACCTTAAAAATTTCTTTGCTCTTGGGGGCGATGATGGCGCTTTGCGTTGCGTTTAACCCCGGGGCAAAGGCAGATACGACTTTTGTGAGCGGGACTATAGGCGCTAATACCACGTGGACACCGGCTGGAAACCCCTATATTGTTATTGGGGGAACGAGAGTGGATACCAATGTTACTTTGACGATTCAACCAGGGGTAATTGTGAACTTCAACCAAGGGATTGGGTTAAGAGTGGATGGCGCGCTTGATGCTCGAGGAACATCCACAGACTCAATCATTCTTACAGCGAGCGATGAGGCCGCTGGACGGGCTTATTGGATTAGTATAAGATTTACCAACTCAAGTATTGATACTATGTGCTTGGTGGAGTATTGCCGGATTGAAAAAGCAAGGGTTGGGATCGTTTGTGATTCTGCATCACCGAAAATCAGTTATAACACCATCAGAGAGAACGGCAGTGGTTCTTATATATATGAGGGACATGGCATCCTCATAGGCACAGGATCGTCGCCTGTAATCTCTTATAACACTATAAGCGGCAATGCCTGGACCGCTGGCCCATCCGCAACGTATGGTGGAGGGATTGCGATAATGGCGGGATCTGCACCTATGATAGTCGGCAATACTATATCGGGAAATTGGGTTGGGAGTTCCTCGCTTTATTCTTCAAGCGGTGACGGGATTTATGTGGAATCAGATTCAGCAATAATTACTAATAATGTAATAACTGGGAATGGGCAACCCTATAATTGGTATGGAGGTGGGATATATATTTATTATGTATCCCCCATTATATCTTGCAATACCATAACTAATAACACCGCCGCCAGGGGAGGGGGTGGTCTTTGCATAGGCGGTGGCCATCCCATCATTACTGGCAATACTATTAGTGGAAATTCGTCAAACGGGCCTCCGGTTACTGCGGGAGGTGTCCTCTTCGGCTCCCCGTATAGCAACCTTTACATGAATTTTAATAACATTCATGGAAATAGCGATCTTGTTAATTCAGTTTTTGAGGTCTCTGCTGGACCAGGTCCAACTCCCATTCACGGTGAGAACAACTGGTGGGGGACGACCGACCCCAATATGATTCAGTTACTAATTTATGATTATTGGGACGACCCAAGTCTTCGAGAATTTGATTATACGCCTTTTTCTACCGACGTCAACACACCACCAGCAGACTCTATTATAGTTATTTCTCCCAACGGGGGTGAGGAATGGTGGTCCGATGAAACATATTATATCCAATGGAATCCGTTCTGTTTCACCGACAATGTCAAGATAGAATACTCAACTAACAGTGGTTCCACATGGGAAAGTGTAGTAGAAAGCACCATAAATATTGGGTTCTATTCGTGGGAAGGTCCCCTTGTCCTTTCTCCCAATTGCAGGGTGAAAGTATCTGATGCTGCCGATGGCAACCCATCGGATGTCAGCGACAGCGATTTCACAATCTGCCCTGGACCTACTATTATTGTCACCTACCCCACCGGTGGTGAAACCTTGATTGTCGACTCAACTTACGATATTTCTTGGAACTCTTTATGTTTTGACAGCAACGTTACGATTGAGTATTCCACCAATAGCGGTGCTGACTGGCTGGTTATTGTTGACGATACCACAAATATCGGTTCCGTTGCTTGGATTGTGCCAAATACACCTTCTCCGAATTGTAGAGTGAAAGTGTCGGATGTATTAGATGGTGATCCTTTTGATATAAGTGATGATGATTTCATAATCTATTCTCGTGGGGACGCAAATGCGGACGGGGCAATCGATGTAGCCGACGTCATGTATTTGATAAATTACCTGTTCATATCTGGATCAGCACCTGACCCTCTCGATGCCGGAGATGCCAATTGCGACGGGGTGGTGGATGTTGCTGATGTGATGTATCTTATCAACTATTTGTTTTTGGGAGGATCGCCGCCGGGCTGTCCATGAATAAACCAGGGTCCAGGGGCAAGGGTTAAGAGATAGATTTGTTGAGCAGGCTTACGCCATGCTCGACCTACAAACCGGGCGGATATACCACCATGATTACCGAGCCAAGATTCCAAAAAGCGTTTGCCAGTTATCGGGGTGATTTGCCGAATTCAAAGAAGGGTGAAGAGGAAATTGTCGCAATTCATCATCCGTTTCTATTGGAAGAGCAGCATGTGTTGACGTCAGTGGTGCAGAAAATAAAAACCTTTCTTTCCCATTAGAAATGTGGCCTAACACGGGGTGTAATGTTTTTCTTCGCTGCTCGCTGCCAGTTGTGGCAGCGTAGCCTTACCGTGCCACATGATTTCTGGTCGAGGGTGACGGTACCTCCGAGCCCGATTTGAGCTTTTCCTTTCAGGGAGAGATCCTTCGCTCCGCCCGCCTCAGGCGAGGCTCCGCTCAGGATGGCACGTGGGTTTCCCCGCTTACTTTCACGTTACGTCAACTGACATCGATTTTCGAGTAAACTTATGGCATGGTTTATTTACGAAGAAGATTCAGAACATTATTAAAGTCTTCAGGAAGGCAAGACTCGAATTCTTTGTATTCCTTTGTTCGAGGATGTGTGAAGCCTAATTTTTTGGCGTGAAGTGCCTGGCGGTCGATTGAGGTTAGAAGCTTCTGGGCAAGGGGGCGATGCTTGTCGTGAATTCCCTTAATCCATTTCTGTCTCCCCCCATACTCTGGATCGCCTAACACCGGATGGTTAAGATAAGATAAATGCACCCTTATCTGATGAGTCCTTCCGGTTTTCAATCTTATGGAAAGAAGCTCACAGAGATCGAATCTTTCTTGAACCTGATACTCGGTCAATGATTCCCTTCCTCTCAATCGACTTACCGCCATTTTTTTGCCATCTTTTGTCGATCTTCCGATGGGTGCCTGGATAATTCCTTTATCAGAAGGCATATGTCCCCAGACAATCGCAACGTACTCACGCAAAAGCGTCCTGTTTTTGATCTGCTCTGCCAGGCCCTGGTGCGTGAAATCGTTCTTTGCCACCACCAAGAGGCCGGAAGTGTTTTTGTCCAGCCTGTGCACTATGCCGGGACGCAGCACCCCGTTAATCCCGGAGAGGTCCTTACAATGAAAAAGAAGGGCATTAACCAGAGTATGGGAATAGTTTCCCAAAGCCGGATGAACCACCATCCCCGGCTTTTTGTTCACCAGCAAAAGGTCAGAATCTTCATAAGGAATGTCTAAAGGAATGTTTTCAGGTTCCAACGAGAGTTCTTCTAAGGGAGGAACTTCGATGGTAATCCTTTCGTTCCCTCTTATTTTATACGAGGGCTTTGTGGGTCTGCCATTCACCAGGATGTTTTGATCAGAAATCAATTTTTGGACGCGAGATCGGGAAAGATCTTTGTTTTTAGTGGCCAGGAAGAGATCTAATCTCGTACCAGCAGCCTCACTGGGGGTGGTAAGCTCCAATTTCGTTACAGAGTTTCTCTCCATCAATCACTCGTGCTGAATTCCAGGATTTCGAGATGCGCTTCCCCGGGATTCCAATAGACACCTAACCATGCCCACCCATCGCTCCTTCGACCATACCCAGGGTGCTGATCAAAATCGAAGAGTCTTGTCAAGCAGCCCCGATGAATCGGGGGATGCATGACCTACGGCTGAGATGCACTTCTTGAAGATTTCAACAGGTGGACGATGATAAGGACGACTCCAATCAAGACGAAACTGTCGGCAAAGTTGAATACGGGCCAACGATCAAGATAGAAACCAGGGAAATCGAAAAACAAAACTCTGGAGGGAGGAAGGTTGACGTTTAAAAAATCGAAATCCAAAAAGTCCACTACCTCCCCGAAGCGTACCCGGTCGATCAAATTTCCGACCGCTCCACCCAAAACCATACACAACCCGATTCTTAACCATATTTCTCCGCTTCTGGTTCTGAAGAAGAACCAGGAAGTTACGATGAGTGCCAAAACCGAGATTGCAGTATAGAAGTTTTGGCTCCCCAATTGACTTCCAAATACCCCGCCGGGATTCAGAACATAGGTAAGTCTAAAAAAATTGTCCAAAACCGGCGTGGAATCACCGATTTGAAAATAGCAAACCACCGCCGTTTTGGACAGTTGATCTAGGAGGATAACCAGCAGGCTGATTATCAGAAGCCTGGATTTTTTGATCAGCTCATCCAAGTTTTTTTAAGTCTATTTACGCAAAGCCTTCTTCTCTTCTTCCTTCTCCTTGCAGTCGATACAGAGTCTGGCATGGGGCACGGCCTCCAGCCGGGCTGCGCTTATCTGCTCTCCGCACTCCGCACACTTTCCATAAGTCTTGTCATTGATTCGGCGCAGGGCCTCGTCGATGTGATAGAGCAGCCTCCCGCTTTTGGAGTGGAGCAGGAACGCTTTTTCTCTTTCATCAGCATCAGTGCCGTGGTCTGCCATGTGGGTGGAGTAAACGGATAGCTCCCCTGAGGCATCCTTCGCGGTACTATCCAAGGCAGATTGCTTAAGAAGCCCCATTTCCCCTATCAGGTCCCTTCTCTTTTCTAGAAGCAAGGCTTCATACTTATCCAGATCCTTCTTCTTCATCTCCCTCCTCCGCTATCTTTTCATCCTGGCAACAGATATCTGTGCCTTCTCTCCATTTATATCCCACTCTTTGGACAACTCCCCTTTTTCGCCGGATTTGGTGATCTTTTCTGCCAAAGTCTCAGTCTTGATGTATTGGTCAAAAGCTTCTATGGCCTGGTTGAGTCTGGGAGTGGTCTTTATGTCCGCTCTTATGCGGTCCATCACCTCGAAGTCGGCGCTTTTTCGCATATTTTGTATTTTGTTCACCAACTCGCGGGCAAAGCCTTCGTTCCTTAGCTCCTCGGTCAAAGTGGTGAAGAGCGCTACCTTATATTCATTTTCGGACTCGACAACGAAACCCTCCTTTTCCTTCTCCCCGATTTCCAAATCCTCCGTCTCCAGCAGCGCGGTTTCTCCCTGGAGTTCCAATTTCAGACTCCCCTCCTTCCTGAACCGGTTGAGCTCTTCATGACTCAAAGACCTTATCTTTTGTGCCACCAAGTCTGCCTTCTTCCCGAACTTGGGCCCCAACCGTCCGAAATTGGGTTTGGCGACCAGCTCGGTCACGCAAATGTCGTCTTCTGCGAAAGAAATCTTTTTTACATTGACCTCATCAAGGATCAAGCTAGATGACGATTCTAATTCCTTTCTATCCAGTCCTTTGGGGACTTTTGCCAATATCTCTGCCAAAGGCTGTCTGATTTTGATCCCCACCCTGCTTCTGGCTGCTCTGCTCAAGGAGGCAACTTTTCGCAGAACCTCCATTTTGTCTTCCAGTTTGCTATCGACATGTCTTTCGTTTACTTTAGGGAAGAACGCCAAATGGACGCTTCGGGCTGCACCATTCTGCGCGCCCCTCTGCGGTGAATCGGGATCACCCTGGGCCGAGAGCTCCCGATATAGCTCCTCCGAAATGAAGGGCGTATAAGGGGCAATCAGCTTGCAGAGGGTAACCAGGCACTCCCACAGGGTCAGATATGCCGAGATTTTGTCCTGAGTCTGGGCAGACTGCCAGAATCGCCGCCTGCTCCTTCTCACATACCAGTTGCTCAAATCCTCGATAACATACTCCTGAATCTGTCTGGCCACCCGGGTGAGATCGTAATTGTCCAGACCAGAGGTAACCTTCCGGATCAAAGAATTGAGTCGTGAGATGATCCATCGATCCAGATCCGCCCTGTCCTTCAGATCAAGTTTATGCTCCACTTGATTAAATCCGTCAATGTTGGCATACAGCGCGAAAAAGGAATACGTGTTCCTCAAGGTGCTCAAGAACTTCTTCTCCACCTCGGTTATGGCGTCCTTGATGATGCGGGTGGGAAGCCAGGGGTGGCTGACGGAGAGCAGATACCACCTCAATGCATCCGCCCCCTGGACGTTAAGCACCTCCCAGGGATCCACCACGTTCCCCTTGGATTTGCTCATCTTGAAGCCATCCTTATCCTGTATCAACTCGATCACTATCACGTTCTTATAAGCCGGCTCACCGGAAATGAATGAGGATATTGCCAAAAGGCTGTAGAACCATCCTCTGGTTTGGTCAATTGCCTCGGAGATGAATTCGGCTGGAAACTTCTCCTTGAAGTCGTCCTTGTGTTCAAAAGGATAATGCCACTGGGCGTAAGGCATGGACCCGGAGTCAAACCAGCAGTCGATCACCTCCGGAGTGCGGTGCATAATGCCCCCGCATTTGGGACACTTCAGGGCGATAGTATCGATCACCGGTTTGTGCAGGTTTATACACTCCTTGAATGACGAGAGAGCTTTGTCCGGAACTGCCAAACCGAGTAATTCCTCGATGCTGGAGACGGATTTCTTCTCCCCGCACTGGTCACAAATCCAGATGTTCAAAGGCGTCCCCCAGAATCTCTCTCGGGAAAGCGCCCAATCTACGTTATTCTCTAACCATTCCCCAAAACGCCCTGAGCGGATCTCCGGCGGATACCAATTGATTTTCTGGTTATCTTCTAAAAGCTTATCCTTGTAAGCGGTGGTCTTAATGAACCAGGATTGGCGCGCATAATAGATCAAAGGAGATTCACATCGCCAGCAGAAAGGATAAGTATGAAGATATTCCTCCTGTTTATACAACAGGCCTCTTTTCTTAAGGTCCTCAAGAATGCTTTTATCTGCGTCCTTGACAAAGAGACCCTTCCAGGGGGTCACCTCATTGGTGAACTTGCCCCTGGCATCCACGGGCTGAACCACCGGCAGCCCGTATTTTTGTCCCACTTCGTAGTCGTCTGCTCCGAAGGCGGGAGCAGTGTGGACGATGCCGGTTCCCTCCTCCACGCTGACAAAATCCGCCAGGATCACATAAAATCCCTTTGATTTCTCGGTTTTCACAAAACTATAAAGCGGTTCGTACTCAAGCCTTTCCAACTCTTTCCCTTTGAATCGTTCTTTTATCTCATATTCCCCATCCAAGGCCTTATCTGCGAGCGCTTCAGCCAGGACCAAATCCTGGCCCTTATGTTCTACCCTGACATAGTCGATGTCCGCACCCACAGCCAAAGCCACGTTGGAAATCAGAGTCCAGGGAGTGGTGGTCCAGACCAGGAAGTAGGTGTTCGGCTGGTCAAGTAATTTCATCCTCACGTAGACTGACGGATCAGATACTTCCTTATAACCTTGTGCCACCTCATGGCTGGAGAGTGCGGTTCCGCATCTGGGACAATAAGGGACGATTCTATGTCCCTGATAGATTAACCCTTTCTCCCAGAATTGAGATAAAATCCACCAGACCGATTCTATGTATTCATTGGAACAGGTGATATAAGCTTTGTCCAGATCCAGCCAGTAGCCGATTCTTGTGGTCAGATCGTCCCATTCCTTTTTGTATCTGAAAACGCTTTCGTGACATTGCTCACAGAACTTGTCAATACCGAGCTCCTCGATCTTGGCTTTGCCATCCAACTTCAGTTCCTTCTCCACCTCGATCTCCACCGGAAGCCCGTGTGTATCCCAACCCGCTTTTCTCTCCACCCTAAACCCTTGCATGGTCTTGTATCGACAGACCAAGTCCTTGATGGTGCGGGAGATCACATGATGGATGCCAGGCCTGCCGTTGGCCGTGGGAGGTCCTTCGAAAAAGATGAAGTTGGGAGAGCCTTCTCTTATCTGGATGCTTTTATGGAAAATATCCTCTTTATCCCAGAAGGAGAGTATCCTTTTCTCCATTTCCGGGTAATTGAAATCTTCTTTGATCTCTTTAAACATCAGCGAATTCTTCACCTTTCGTGTTAGAATCTACCAAGAATTCAAATGTCGAACATCGCGTAGGCCCAGATGGACAAGCCAAGCCATGAAGGCTTGGCTACGCGTAACAAACTTACCTAAACTTTCATTTCCTCCACCGCCGCTGTCATGATCTTTTTCAAAACCGGTTCGGATTTTGCCGCTGTCCTCAGTATTTCTGCCAAGTTGCACGGCTTCAATGCGTCCGGCAATCCCATATCGGTAACCAAGGAAAATCCTAAGACTTTCATATCCTGATGCCTGGCCACGATAACCTCCGGAACGGTCGACATGCCGACCACATCTGCCCCAATCGTGCGCAAGAATCTGTATTCGGCGGCGGTCTCCAGGTTCGGACCCGCCACAGCTACATAAATCCCTTTTTGCAGCCTGATACCCAAATTCAAAGCTACATTCTCGGCTACGGATACCAACTCCGGATCATAGCAAGCACACATGTCCGGAAATCTGGGACCCAGGCTTTCGTCGTTGGGGCCAAACAAGGGATTTGAACCCAACAAATTTATGTGATCCGTGATGGCCATTATGTCTCCGGCCCTAAACAGCGGATTCAATCCTCCGCAAGCGTTGGAGACTACCAAGACCTTCGCCCCCAAAGCCTTCATCACCCTCACCGGAAAGGTGACCTGCTTCAAATCGTAACCTTCATAATAATGGAACCGTCCCTGCATGGCAACCACTTTTTTCCCGGAAAGCTCGCCGAAGATCAGCCAGCCCGCGTGACTTTCCACGGTCGAAACCGGAAAGAATGGTATCTCTCTATAAGATATCTTCGCCTCCACCTTGATCCCCTCAGCCAAAGAGCCCAATCCGGTCCCAAGGATTATCCCAATCTGGGGGACGAATTTTGTCTGCCCTGCAATGAACTCCGTCGCCTGCTTGATTGCCCCTTTAAGATCAGCCGTTTCTGCAGCATTTTCCATTCTTAGACCCTCATTTTTCCGGTACCTTGTCCGAATTTATGCTTCCCACCTAAGAACCTTCTTCTTGCTCAAGCTCGTCTGCAGTGCCAGGTTCTCCTTTGTACGGTTCGTCTTCCTTTTCCATTGATTCCAGAATCTTCAGCTGGGTACCCAGAATCGATTTCAGCCTTAATATGTAAGACTTTTTTGAATTTTTGAGCTCGATTATCTGCTTTCTTAAGTCCGAAAGCACCGCATGCGTCTCTTCCAGCATTCTTTCGCTTTTGATCCTGGCTTCCCTGAGCCGAAGCTCTGCCTCCTTTTCTGCATTCTTTTTGACCTCCTCGGCAGACTCTCTGGCGCTTAAAAGGAGTTCCTGGATGACTCTCTCCACGTCCTTATGAGTGCCCGCCTTCGACTCGAACTCGAGGAGCCTTTCCTTGATGCGGTTATTCTCCTTGCCTAACTCGTCTAAGTCTCCCGCTACTAAGTTCAGGAATGCATCGACCTCCGCTTTGTCATATCCTCGGAGGCTTTTGTTGAAATTCTGATTCTTGATATCTGCCGGGGTAATCTTCAAGTTCTTCCTCCTTTGAGCCAATGAGCCAATTCAAAGCGCAGAATCTCGAACTCTGTCACTTAGCAAAAACAAACCTGAAAGCGCCTTGAGGCGACCGATCCTGAGATCAGTTGGTTTTCAATCTATTATCGGCAACAAACTTAGGAGTTTATCCTCCGAGAGAGCGATTATCGTAAACTCGCGCTCAGGTCATAAAGACTTGACACCACAAAATACTGAACAAACATCAAGGCAAAGATAGCGATGATGGGCGACAAATCCAGGCCCACACCGCTTAACGGCAAAAACCTTCTTATTCGATGAAGCACCGGTTCGGTGACTCTGATCAAAAATGTCACTCCTGGACTATAAGGATTGGGATTAAACCATGATAACACACTCCTTACGATAATTATTATTATGTACAAACTAATCCCCAGGTCCAGTATTTTTGCGATGGCAAAGACCATATTTCCCAGCAAAGCCTCTTTCTCCCAACTTGAAAAATCAGTTCCTGGCGCCGAAGATTCCGGTCCCCACCCTGACCATATTGGATCCCTCCTGGATGGCTACCTCGAAATCGCTGGTCATCCCCATGGAAAGATAGGTCATTTCAGCATTGGGAAGGCTCTCCGATTTCACTTGGTCAAATATGGCCTTCAGCTTCTTGAAACAGGGACGCGTATCCTCCGGATCGTCCGAAAAGAGCCCGATGGTCATTAAACCTTTTATTCTGATCCCTTCCAGATCTGAGATCGACTCGATTAAAGGCATAACCTGGTGAGGCTCGATCCCGAATTTGGTCTCCTCTCCGGAAGTATTCACCTCGACCAAAACCGGCATCACTTTGCCCATCTGAGAAGCCCTTCCGGATATCTCCTCTGCTATCCGCTGACTGTCGACCGATTGTACGAAATCAAACAGCTCTACTGCCTTTTTGGCCTTATTGGTCTGCAGGTGTCCGACCAGGTGTTTTTCCACCTCTTCGGTGACCTGAGCGAATTTCGATTCAGCCTCCTGCACCCTGTTTTCACCGATTATTTGAATGCCGCAGTTAATCGCCTCTTTTATCCTTGCCGGTTCCACCGTTTTGGTCACCGCCACCAGTGTTATATGCTCTTTCCCTCTGCCTATCTTTTCTGCGGCTTTTTCTATGCGAGACCAGACGTCTTTTATGTTTTCTTCTATACTTCTCATATTGACAGCCTTATAAAATATCAGCATCGCCCCAAAAAAGCAACTGTTTTTTCGTTGACCACCTAAGATGATAAAAAAAGGGAGCCCCGAAAACTCGGGACTCCCTAAGCTCCCTCAGATTTTTTTCCTGATGTTTTACTTCATCAGGACCATCTTCGCAGTTGCTTTGTTCGGTCCTGCGTTCACCTTGAAGAAGTAAACACCACTGGAGACGCTGCTGCCAGCATTGTCCTTACCATCCCAGGTGATCAGGTTCAAACCAGCAACTCCCATACCATCATAGCTTCTCACCAGCTGTCCGGCTACGTTGTAAACGTTCAGCTTGTAAGCGGTAGCGTTCGGCAAGGTGAAGCTTAGGTTGGTGTATGGATTGAACGGGTTGGGATAGGCAGGATGTAGAGCAAACGCCGACGGTGCAACCTTGGCGGTGAG
>Ga0315541_1002445_pt1 | contig 15553 bp, 10 predicted proteins | sample SalMarSW160190MG_FD_203095 | JGI IMG/M metagenome (GOLD analysis project Ga0315541, IMG submission 203095) | Salt marsh sediment microbial communities from the Plum Island Ecosystem LTER, Massachusetts, United States - Salt Marsh Sediment SW1601-190 ...
ACAGGAAACGGCAGCGTCAGATTTTATGAAAAGACGATCTGGGATACGAAGGAGGGAGGATATGGAAAGCTGACTGTTAAGGAAGTGTTTGAAAAATCATCGAATGTAGGAACAGCTATACTTATTACCGATCTGTACAAAGACAAGCCTAAAGAGTTTGTCAACCGGCTTTATGCTATGAAGCTTAATGACAAACTTGGTATACAGATCAAGGGAGAAGGAACACCATTGATAAGATATCCGGGTGATAAGTTCTGGTCTGGTCTATCATTACCGATGATGTCGCATGGGTATGAAGTTCATATGACGCCATTACAGATACTTACATTTTATAATGCTGTTGCAAACGATGGGAAAATGGTCCGTCCGCGGTTAGTAACAAAGGTACTCAGAAATGGTAATACTGTAAAGAATTATGGTCCTGAGATTATTATTAATTCAATAGCATCACGTTCAACCATCAGTAAGGCAAAAAAGATGATGGAAGGTGTTGTTGAGCATGGGACGGCTATAAACCTCAAAAATGCCAATTATAAAATTGCCGGCAAAACCGGCACAGCACAGATTGCAAAAGACAAAGGAGGCTACAGGCAAGGGGCACAGATATCATACCAGGCGTCTTTTGTTGGTTATTTTCCGGCTGAAAATCCTCTCTATTCCTGCATAGTGGTTGTAAATGCTCCATCGAATGGAGTCTACTATGGAAACCTGGTTGCAGGATCAGTTTTTAGAGAGATATCGGACAAAGTATATTCAACAAGCTTCTTCAGGGATTATGAGTCAGATAACAAGGTAGACAAGCCTGTTTCAGCACCTGAAGCCGGAAATGGGTACAAGCCCGACATTAATAAGGTGCTGTCAGAACTGAGGGTAAGAAACAGACAGGATGTTGATAGTGATTGGATTGCAACACGTGAGAGCGGTGATACAGTAAGGTTCATAGGTGTTGATCACAGACAGGGACTTGTTCCTGATGTCCGGGGAATGAGTCTGAGAGATGCAATTTTCCTGATCGAGAATTCAGGTCTCAGGGTTAGATACAGTGGCAAGGGTAAAGTACTGAGACAGTCACCTGAACATGGTGCAAGAGTTTCACAGGGCACAATAGTGACACTTGATTTACACATGTGATATGGTTGTACTAAAGGATGTTGTCAAAGATATTGGTCTCATCTCCTTTTCAGGAGATATGGATAGTGTAATTTCCGGAGTCGCATTCGATTCCCGCAAAGTTGCTTCCGGAACTCTTTTCTTAGCAGTAAAAGGCACAAAAACCGACGGACACAACTATATCGGGGAAGCAATCAAATCAGGTGCTTCAGCTGTAATCTGTGAAACCCTTCCGGAAGTTGCTGATGCAGGTGTTACATGGATCAAAACAGATGATTCAGCAAGAGCGTTAGGGATCATTGCATCGAACTACTATGGAAATCCTTCCTCCTTACTCCGTCTTGTTGGAGTAACAGGCACAAACGGAAAAACCACTATTGTCACACTCCTGCACAGATTGTTCACAAATCTTGGTTACAGGTGTGGGCTCTTTTCAACTGTATGTAACTATATTATTGAGAAAGAATTTCCGGCAACCCATACTACACCCGATCCGGTACAGATTAACAGACTTATGAGTGAGATGGTAATGGAAGGATGTGAATTTGCATTTATGGAAGTGAGTTCCCATTCCGCTGACCAACAAAGGATCGCAGGTTTGAAGTTTGCCGGAGGTGTTTTTACCAATCTTACACATGACCATCTCGACTATCATAAGACATTCGATAAATACCTTCAGGCCAAGAAAAGCTTTTTTGACTCATTGCAGTCCGGTTCCTTCGCCCTTTCAAACACAGATGATAAAAATGGCATGGTAATGCTACAGAATTGCAATGCCCATAAATATACATATTCAGTTGGGGGAATGGCTGATTACCGATGCAAAATTATTGAACAGGGATTTGAAGGAATGAACCTGCGAATAAATGGAGAGGAAATATGGACAAGATGCATTGGTGAATTTAATGCTTCCAACCTTCTGGCTGTTTATGCTGCATCAGATCTTCTCAATGCTGACAGAAAAGAAGTACTTCCAATCCTGAGTGATCTTCGTCCTGTAACTGGCAGGTTGGAACTAATTGAAACACAGAGTGGGAGACTGGGGATAGTTGATTATGCTCATACACCTGATGCGCTGTTTAATGTTATTAAAACATTAAATAAGCTGCGTGAGAAACGACAGAAGTTAATAACTGTCGTTGGAGCAGGAGGAGACAGGGATCGGATTAAACGTCCGCAAATGGCAGCTATTGCAGCTGAAGGGAGTACACGACTTATTCTTACATCTGATAATCCCAGAACTGAAGATCCTGAAAAGATACTGGATGATATGGAATCGGGAATAACTCCTGAGATGAAAAGTAAAACGCTTAGAATAGCCGATAGGAGGGAAGCCATAAAAACAGCTGTAATGCTTTCGGAGCCGGGAGATGTGATCCTGTTAGCCGGTAAAGGTCATGAAACGTATCAGGAGATCAATGACGTAAAACATCATTTCGACGACAGAATTGAACTAAGGCTCGCTTTATCAACTCAATAGGAATGAATAATGCTTTACTACCTGTTTGAATATCTTAACAAATTGAATTTCCCTGGCGCAGGGATGTTTTCCTATATCTCTTTCAGGTCAGCCATGGCAGTTATTACATCACTCATTATTTCACTTCTTATAGGTAAACGTGTTATTGGATATCTTCAGAGGAAACAGGTTGGAGAAGTAATCAGAGAACTTGATCTGGAAGGTAAGTACCGGAAAACAGGTACTCCTTCCATGGGAGGGATAATAATTCTGACTTCAATAGTAGTGCCAACCCTTTTATTTGCAAAACTGGATAATGTCTACGTCATACTTATGCTTCTTACAACCGTCTGGTTGGGAATAATAGGTTTTCTTGATGACTACATCAAGATATTCAGGAAGAACAAAGAAGGACTGGCAGGCAAATTTAAAATTGTGGGGCAGATAATCTTGGGACTCATAGTTGGTCTGACACTTTTTCTTAGTGATGATGCTATCATTATGGAAAAAGTAAATATCTCCGACCTCTCCAGTCGCGAAAAGGTTGAGCTTCTTGATGTGGCTCCTCCGTACCCTGACCAGGATGAGGTTGCTATGGAAAGAAAATCAACCAAGACCACTATCCCTTTTGTAAAGAATAATGAATTCAATTATTCATGGCTTGTTGCATTTGTTCCCCGAAACCAACGTCAGATATGGACATGGATCGTGTTTGTTGCAGTTGTTATATTTATCGTAACTGCCGTTTCAAATGGAGTAAATCTGACTGATGGTCTGGATGGACTTGCAACAGGTACCTCAGCAATAACAGGAACTGCTCTGGGAATTCTTGCCTATGTATCAAGTAATGTCTTTTATGCTGATTATCTGAATATTATGTATATACCCCATTCAGAAGAGCTGGTGATTTATGCCAGTGCATTTATCGGGGCAACAATTGGATTTTTGTGGTATAATTCCTACCCTGCACAGGTTTTTATGGGCGACACAGGAAGCCTGGCACTTGGAGGTATTATTGCAGTGTATGCAATTATAATACGGAAAGAGCTTCTTATACCAATACTTTGCGGGATATTTCTTGTAGAAAACCTGTCAGTCGTTCTGCAGGTTGCATGGTTTAAACGAACAAAAAGAAAATACGGGGAAGGGCGGAGAATATTCAGGATGGCTCCCCTGCATCACCATTACCAGAAGAAAGGGTATCCCGAACCCAAAATAGTTACACGGTTCTGGATTGTGGCAATAATACTTGCAGTAATAAGTATTGTGACACTAAAAATCAGATAAAGGTATGAAGAAGAAGATTGTAATACTAGGAGCCGGAGAGAGCGGAACAGGTTCAGCAGTGCTTGCACAGAAGCAGGGCTTCGATGTATTCGTTTCTGAAAAAAATATGATTAAACAGACCTACAGGGAAATTCTTGAAAAATACAATATCAAATGGGAAGAGAATACTCATACTGAGAAGGAGATTCTTTCAGCAGATGAAGTTATTAAAAGTCCGGGTATCCCCGAAAATGCTACGGTGGTCAATGTAATTCGCGCAAAAAATATTCCTGTGATCTCCGAAATAGAGTTTGCGGGCAGATACGTAAAGGGGATAAAAATATGTATAACTGGCAGCAATGGCAAGACAACAGTAACAAATCTTATTTACCATATTCTGAAAAAGGCAGGAAAGAATGTCGTTATGTCCGGTAATGTCGGAAATAGTTTTGCAATGTCAGTCGCAGGAGGAGATTATGATTATTATGTTATTGAGCTGAGTAGTTTTCAGCTTGACGGGATGTTCTCATTCAAGGCTGATATTGCCATCCTGATGAATATTACGTCTGATCATCTTGACAGGTATGATTATCAGCTTCAGAACTATGTGAATTCCAAGCTCAGAATTACACAAAACCAGGCAAGCTCGGATTTTTTTATTTATTGGGCTGATGACCCCATTATTAAGGCTGAATTATCAAAGAAAGATTTCGGGATGACCCATCTTCCGTTTTCTGTTACAACTGGCAGGGGAATGGCAGCCTATATTGAGGAAGATGAAATAATTATTGATTACCTACATAAAACCAACCTTATGACAATTCACGATCTGGCACTTAAGGGCCGTCATAACATTTTCAATTCGATGGCTGCAGCCATTGCAGCCAAAGTTCTGAATATACGTAAGGAGATCATCCGGGAGAGTTTATCGGATTTTCAGGGAGTTGAGCACCGATTGGAGCCGGTAATAATGGTTTGCGGTATCAACTTTATAAATGATTCAAAGGGTACTAATGTTAATTCAACCTGGTATGCTCTTGAATGTATGGATACTGATATAGTCTGGATTGCAGGTGGCATAGACAAAGGGAACGACTATTCCGAACTGTTTCCTATGGTAAGGCAAAAGGTCAGGGCCATAGTCTGCCTTGGCAAGGATAATAGAAAGATTATAGAAGCATTCAGGGATAAAGTACCAACCATCGTTGAAACCACCTCAATGGAGGAGGCAGTAAGATCCGCTTATTACCTGGCCAGGAAAGGACAGACAGTATTGTTATCGCCAGCCTGTGCAAGCTTTGACCTCTTCAGTAATTATGAAGACAGGGGAAGGCAATTTAAACAGGCTGTCAGAAATTTGTAAATAAGGATAATATGCAGAATAGCTGGTTTACAAGAACATTTAAAGGTGACAGGATCATATGGGCTCTTATAGCTATTTTTATGATCTACTCATTGCTGGCTGTCTACAGCTCATCAGTAGGTGTGGCCTTTACAAAATACGGAGGCAATACAACCTATTTCCTCAGGAGCCAGTTTTTCATGCTGGTTCTGAGCCTCTTTATAATCATTATTGTACATTACCTTCCCTACAGGATTTATTCATCACTTGCCGGATTGATACTACTGTTTGCCATAGGCTTGCTCATACTTACCCTGATATTCGGAGCCAGATTAAACGAGGCAACACGTTGGCTTGAAATACCAGGTACAGGATTCAGGCTGCAGACATCTGATGTGGCGAAAGTAGCTCTGGTTTTATACCTCGCCCGTGTATTATCCCAGTATCAAAATGAACTTAAGAATTTTGCCCTGGTTACAAAATACCTGGTTGTTCCTGTAGGTATTGTCTGTGGATTGATACTTCCTGAAAACCTGTCCACGGCATTGATGATCTTTGGTATAAGTATGATAATTATGTTTATCGGACGGGTACCTTTTAGGTTTCTGCTTGCCTATACCGGTATGGCTCTTATCGGGGTCCTGATATTTGCCCTGGTTATCAGCACATTTACAGAAGATAACCGGGTTGAGGTATGGAAAGACAGGCTTGAAAGTTATTTCTCGGGAAGAGCTGATGAAGATGCAGATTATCAGTTGAATCAGGCAAAGATTGCTATTTCAACAGGAGGATTGATCGGAAAGGCTCCAGGCAAAAGTACCCAGAGAAATATGTTACCTCAATCTAATTCCGATTTCATTTTTGCTATCATAATCGAAGAATACGGACTCCTGTTCGGAGCAATCCCTCTGATAATGGCATATATGATCCTGTTGTTCAGAGGAATAACCATTGCAAGAAAGTGTGAAACCGCGTTTCCTGCATTTCTGGTGATGGGTCTTATAATAATGATAGTTGTTCAGGCAATGCTTAATATGCTTGTGGCAGTGGGATTATTCCCTGTTACCGGTCAGACTCTTCCAATGGTAAGCTGGGGCAGGACTTCTGTTCTGGTTATGAGTTTTTCGATAGGAGCAGTACTGGGTGTAAGCAGGGTGGTTAATGCAAGGATTAAAAAGGAGGAATTGTCTGAGGAAGGGATTACAGATGAAGGAGACAGAATACATGAACCTTCAGCAGCATAAAAGAGTGATTATCAGTGGTGGTGGTACCGGAGGTCACGTCTTCCCGGCTATATCCATCGCCAACGCACTCAGGAGAATCAATCCTGAAATAGAAATTCTGTTTGTTGGTGCGGAAGGTAAAATAGAAATGGAAAAGATACCTTCTGCCGGGTACAGAATTGTCGGATTACCTGTTGAAGGTTTGAAGAGGAATAATCTGTTGGGTAATTTCATTGTATTTATAAGACTTCTGAAAAGCCTCAGACAGGCTGGCAGAATCATAAAAGATTTCAGACCTGATGTTGTAGTTGGTGTTGGCGGTTATGCCAGTGGGCCGATCCTCCGGCAGGCAGGGAAAAGGGGAATTCCCACACTCATACAGGAACAGAACAGTTATGCAGGCATAACAAATAAACTCCTCGCAAAAAGAGCCTACGTAATTTGTGTTGCTTATGACGGAATGGAGAAGTATTTTCCTGCTAATAAGATCATTAAGACAGGAAATCCAGTTCGCCAAAGTTTTAATAATCTAGATATTCTGCGGGATGAAGCCTTTGATTTCTTCAAGCTTAAGAAGGAATTACCTGTAATCCTTGTTCTTGGGGGATCGCTTGGAGCCGGGACAATAAACAGGGGTCTCTCACAAAACATTCAAAGAATGGTTGATTCCGGATTACAGTGGTTATGGCAAACAGGCAGATATTATTATGAAGATGTCAAAGCGCTTGTCTCTCTCTCATTGACCGATCACATTTTTGTTTTAGATTTTATTAACAGGATGGAGTATGCGTTTGCAGTAGCAGATGTAATAGTCTCAAGAGCAGGGGCTGGTACTATATCAGAGTTATGCCTGGTTGGGAAACCCGTGATACTTATCCCTTCTCCTAATGTTGCAGAAGATCATCAAACTATGAATGCAAGAGCTCTTGTTGAGAACGAAGCAGCCGTTATGATACCTGATGATCAGGCAGTGACGGGAGTTGTAAATGAGGCAATCAGACTTGTGGGTGACGATGACAGGAAAAGAATGCTTGCAGAAAACATAGCAAAACTGGCATATTATGATGCCGATACGAAAATTGCAAAAGAAATACTTAAACTGACAGAAGAATGATAGATATTAAAAATTCAGATGGTATCTATTTTGTCGGGATCGGTGGTATCGGCATGAGTGCTCTTGCACTATATTTTGTTAATGCTGGATACAGAATAGCAGGATATGACAGATCTGAAACCAGCATTACTAAGTCTTTATCTGAAAAAGGATGTAGTATTTCCTACGAAGATAATGTTGAAAGCATGCCCTTCCTGTTCAGAGATCTTTCAGGTAAAAATAAAATACTTGTGGTCTATACACCGGCTATCCCTTTTGAAAACAGGATACTGTCATATTTCGGGACCAATGGCTACAGAGTGCTTAAGAGATCTGAAATACTTGGAGTAATATCTTCCCAAACCGACACTATTGCTGTCGCAGGCACCCACGGTAAGACAACTATTTCTACAATGATTGCTCATATACTTAAGCAATCTAATGTTGATTGTTCCGCATTTCTCGGAGGAATATCAAAAAACTATGACTCCAATTTTTTACAGGGAACAGGAAGGTACACTGTTATGGAAGCTGACGAATTTGATCGTTCCTTCCACAGATTAAGTCCGAAGATAGCTGTTATAACCTCGCTCGACGCTGACCATCTTGATATTTATGGTGATTATGATACAATGATAAGGTCTTATAATGAATTTGTAAATAAGATCAGACCCGGAGGCATACTCATCGCTAATAATAGAATCTTTTCAAAGATAATCATCCCTGACGGAGTTACCTGCTATACATACGGCACTGATCCCGGAGCTGATTACAGAGCATTTGAGATTATAAGGAAGGATGATTTTTACAGCTTCAACATACAAGTACCTGGAGGAATTATTAATGATTTACATCTTGTATTTCCGGGAGTTATAAATGTAGTGAACCTGACAGCTGCCATTTCAGTTTCTCTGATATGCGGTGTAACAGAACAGGAGGTACGCGAATCCGTTGTTTTATTTAAGGGAGTAAAGAGGAGATTTGATATACGGATAAACATGCCTGGACTTGTTTACATTGATGATTATGCCCATCATCCGGAGGAGATAAAAGCATGTGTTGATTCAATTAAGGAAGTTTTCAGCGGCAGAAAGATAACCGGAATTTTTCAGCCACATCTTTATTCGCGTACACGTGATCATGCTGAAGGATTTGCCAGAGTACTGGACAGACTTGATGAAGTGATCATTCTGCCGGTTTATCCGGCAAGAGAAAAACCTATCGAAGGAGTGTCGTCTGAACTGATATTCATGAAAATGAAATCAGATAAAAAACAACTTGCGGAAATGGATGAAATTCCCGGGAAACTGGATGTTAATAATCTCGATATACTTTTAACTATCGGAGCGGGAGATATTGAAAAACTGGTAGAACCAATTGAAAAGAAGCTTAAGATGGAATTCAGAAGATGAAAAAAATTCTGAGGATATTGTTGATAGTACCTGTATTATATCTGCTTTTAGTGCCTGCATATTTTGCACGGACTTCATATTCCAGGCCCTGTAGCGGTATTGAGATTATTATAGCCGATTCGGCAGAGTATAACTTTGTAACAAAGGGAGAGATTCTCAATCTCATTAACAGAAGCAGTAACAGAATTCTTGGAACACCGTTAAAAGATGTTTCAGTGTCAGAAATTGAGAAGAGAATTGATGTTCTGAGGGAACTAAGAATAGCTGAGGTTTATATGTCCATTGACGGGACTATTCATGTTTATGCAGATCAACGAAATCCGGTTATGCGGGTAATGGCTGTTAACGGGGGTGATTATTATGTTGATGATGAGGGTTTTGTGATCAGGAGAAGACATCTGTATACACCAAGATTACATATTGTAGGCGGTAATGTGAATATTACTTCAGCCATGCTGAACGGAGTCAGTGTACTTGATACGACTATAAAAAAGACAATATTACGAGATATTTTTTATCTGGTTGATTATATAAGAAAGAACAATTTCTGGTCGGCACAAATAGATCAGATATACGTCGACAACTACGATGAGATCGACCTCGTTCCCAGAGTCGGAAACCTCATGGTACATCTTGGCACAATTGATAATTTCGAAGGAAAACTGAAAAACCTGGAAGTTTTTTATAAAGAAGTGTTACCGGAAGTTGGATGGAACAAATATTCTATCATTAATCTGGAATACAAGGATCAGATTGTTTGTAAAAAGAGATAAACAGGAACAACTATATTTATAACTATGAACAAGACAGAACAGTATGTAGCAGCGATCGACATAGGTACTACAAAAATTGTAGCGATTGTCGGCACAAAGAACGAGAATGACAGAATAGAGATTCTCGGTCTAAGTAAAGCGCTTTCCAAAGGAGTTAAAAGAGGCGTGGTTCTGAATATTGAAGAGACCGTCAACGCCATCCGGACAACCGTTGAGGATGTACAGAGAAGATCAGGTATATTGTTTTCGGAAGTCTTTGTTGGTATAGCCGGACAGCATATTAAAAGTATGAAAAACAGAGGCTATATCATGCGTGATTCATATGAGGATGAGATAAAGAAAGAGGAAGTCTTTAAGTTGATTGAAGATATGCATAAAATACATATTGAGATAGGTGAAGAAATAATTCATGTTATTCCCCAAAATTTCATAGTTGATAATGAGACAGGCGTTAAAAGTCCAATAGGTTTTTGTGGGAGGAGGCTGGAAGCTAATTTCCATATAGTTATTGGCCAGGTGGCGGCCGCAAAGAACATCGAAAAATGCATAAGGAAAGCAGGTCTGGTAGTTAAGGACATGATTCTTGAACCACTTGCATCAGCCGATGCTGTCCTCACAGATGATGAAAAGGAGGCAGGAGTGGTTCTTGTCGACATCGGAGGAGGCACTACCGATGTTGCGATTTACTATGATAATATACTACGTCATACAGCAGTTATCCCGTTTGGAGGTAATGTTGTAACAAAAGATATCAAGGAAGGTTGTTCTATTCTGCAGCGGCATGCAGAGCAGCTTAAAATACAATATGGCTCTGCTCTTGGGGATATTGCTCCTGAAGATAAAGTAGTATCTATACCCGGAATAAGTGGAAGGGAGCCAAAAGAAATCTCTTTTAAAAGTCTTGCTTATATAATCCAGTCGAGAATGGAGGATATAATTGAAATAATCAACTTTGAAATACAAAATTCCGGTTATACAGATAAGCTGGCTGCAGGAGTTGTAATTACCGGGGGTGGTGCCATGCTGAAACATCTGATACAGCTTATGAAGTTTAAAACTGCCATGGATGTCAGAATAGGTATACCGAACGAACATCTATCTGGTCATGCCAGAAACGAAATTAACCAGCCCATGTACGCTACAAGCGTTGGTCTGATAATGCGTGGATTTGAATATCTGGATACTTACAAAAAAGTATTCAGCGCGGGCAAAAAAGATGAATATGTTAAACCCATGATAAGCGAATCTCTGGTTGAAGAAGCAGAAGAGTCAAACTCCAGGGTAAACGAAGAGGAAAAGATACCTCTTACTGAAAAAATCAAAATTATGCTATCAAAAATTTTTGAAATTGAGGATCAAAAAATAAGCTGATATGAGGATATGGTTGGATTTAATAGATTACTGTTCATAAACATTTAAAAATCAACACAATGGAGGATGAAATAATGGATTTTGATCTGCCTGTGGAAAGATCATCGATTATAAAAGTGCTGGGAATAGGTGGCGGAGGCAATAACGCTGTGAATCATATGTTTGAAAAAGGCATCAAAGGTGTTAACTTTGTAGTCTGCAATACAGACCATCAGGCTCTGGAAAGGAGTCCGGTTCCCATAAAAGTACAAATTGGCGAATCACTTACCGAAGGACGCGGTGCAGGAAGCAAACCGGAAATTGGCAGGCAGGCTGCCATCGAAAACCTTGATGAGGTGATGAAGGCAATCTCGGGTAACACAAAAATGGTGTTTATAACCACAGGAATGGGAGGGGGTACCGGGACAGGAGCCATACCTGTTATTACAAAAGCCTGTAAGGATTCCGGATTACTAACAATAGCTGTGGTTACTATTCCATTCAAATCGGAAGGTAAAATAAGGATCAGATATGCTATAGACGGAATTGTCGAGCTCAAGGATCATGTGGATTCCTTACTGGTGATAAACAATGAAAAGCTAAGGGAGATTTATGGTGACCTGGGCGTTTCAGCTGCATTTGCAAAGGCCGATGATGTGCTGGCTACAGCCGTAAAAGGAATTGCGGAGATAATTACTGTTGCAGGATATATTAACGTTGATTTTGCAGATGTGGAAACAGTGATGAAAGATTCAGGTGTGGCCATAATGGGAATGGGTGTAGCAGCAGGCCAGAACAGAGCAATTAAAGCAATTGAAAATGCTCTTGCCTCACCACTACTGAATTCGAATGATATAACTGGAGCGAAAAGTATATTAATTAATATTTCTTCCGGGACAGGTGAACATGAGCTGACTGTGGATGAACTTGGGGAAATCACTGATTATATCTACGATGCAGCTTCCGAAGATGCTCTGATCATAAGGGGTCTATCACAAGATGAAGTCCTTGGTGAGAGTATAAGTGTTATAGCAATAGCCACAGGCTTTGAACCAAACAGTATCTTCCAGCCATACAAACGAAAACCACCCCAGAAGGTTGAGCTTGTAACAGATAGAAATCCGGTTCCGGCAGGTAGTATTCCTGAAAAAGGTGAAGATATTTTCACTGTACACGACAGGAAACAACGATCTATAATTACAAGTGTTGACTCTGAAACACAGGGTGAGCTCGATTTCGTTTACGAAAATACTCAAGAGATGAGCGAGATACGGGGTGACAAATCAGACAAGGATGGTGAGTTTAACGAAGAGCCTGAAATAAAACTTCGAAAAGTCAAGCATATTCAGAGCCTTCTCAAGAAAGAGGGTCTTTCAGGGAAAACAATCAAGGAAAATATCGATACATTTGAAGATGTCCCGGCTTATATAAGAAGAAATATGTCTCTTGGTTCCCATGATAATAAGAAAGAACGCAAGGTGTCAAAATTCACTCTGACATCAGATGATGATGATGAACCTGTTCTGAGGGAGAATAACGCATACCTGAATGATAATGTGGATTAGAAACAACATTTTGTATAATAAACAACATGGTAGGGACGTTGCATGCAACGTCCCTACTACTATGCTGACATATCTTTCAGTTATTCCCGTAATGCCGAGCGTAGTTTTTAACACCGCTCGACGTAGTTGTAGACTATGCCGAACTCATTAAGTGTGGTTCAGTATCCTTTTGTAATAAACTCTTCCATATTTTCTATATTTGCTCCTGATGATCAGACATCTTTCTATATTATTGCTTCTTTTAATCACTTCTGGTTTGTATTCACAGGAAAAGGAAAGCCTGAAGCCCAGGATTATCAAACAATGGAGACTTTCCACTGATTTTACTGAAGAGGTAGTTATTCCATTCGATACAGTCTTTTCATTGTTCAACCGTTACAGGATTACAGATAAGTATTCATCGGTGAATGCCTACCCGGGTAATTATGGCCTGCCATTTTATCAGATCAGGTTCTTTGACAGGATAAACGACCACGACCGATTTTTTTGTTATTACTATTATCCTTTAATGTATTTATCTGAAAGGACAGTTTTTATGAATACTCAGGTTCCGTTTACTGAACTGGTCTGGACTTTCGGAGGTCCCCGGAATATAGCTGAACAAACATTCAGGGTCAGGCATTCGCAGAATATTAACCGGTTTCTCAATTTTGGATTAATATATGATATTATATATAGCTTGGGACAGTACAGTTACCAGCGATCAGACGATAAAAATTTCACTTTCTATACTTCATATACCGGAGAAAAGTACAAACTCTATTTTTCAGCTGGCATTAATAATCTGACATCCTACGAAAATGGAGGGATAAAAGACAATAGTCAGCTTGCTCAGTTTGAAACACGGGATGTTGCTGTAAACCTTGGCGGACTTAATACGGCGAATAGTATTCTTAAAAACAGGAGCCTGCTTCTGGTCCAGCGATACACTCCAGGCAGAAAAAATACTTCACAACCAGATTCATCAGGAAAGAAGAATACCCAGTCATTCAGGTTAAGCGGAACATTTTCACATATTATTGTGCTTGAAACCAACAGGAGAACCTATTCAGATAATTCTCCCGGTTCAGGATTTTACGACACAGTGTTTATAGACCAGTACATTACATTTGACTCTTTATCTTCACGCAGTCTTAAAAACACTCTCAGGTTTGATTTTACAACCGATACGTCGCGTAAATTCAGGCTTGGGGGCGGTTTTGGCATCAGAAATGAATTATTCAGATATAGTCAGATCATACCAACACACGATCTGGATAAAGCAGATACTGCTGTGTGGAAACGCAGCAATAATGTGCTGGTAGGGCGTTTGTATAATGATATAGGAGAAAAATTCAGATGGATAGCCACGGGTGAATTATTCCTCAATGGCTATAGATCCGGCGATTTCAATATTAACGGTGAAATCGCCAAATCGTTTGATCTGAAAAATGGAAGAGCGTCATGGATCATCACGGGAGGATTCACCAGTTATCAACCCTCATTCTGGTACGGGCAGTGGGGAAGTAACCATTTTGAATGGCAGAATAACCTCAACAAGGAATTCAGGATTGATATCGGGACCAACCTGTCATACCCTGCGCGCAAGACAGAAATCAAGTTTAACTATGCAATAATTGATAATTATACTGACTTTGGTTACGATGCACTTCCTTCGCAGCATACAGGAGGCCTTTCCGTAGGTGCTCTCACCATAACCAAAGAGTTAAGAGCATGGAAATTTCATCTTGCCAACGATATCATTCTGCAGCAATCCAGTAATCCTGATGTTCTTGATCTGCCACTCATTGCGTTACGTACTGCTGGTTATTTCGAGCATCTTTTCTTCTTTAAATCAACCAATGGCAGGTTGAATACACAAATCGGGATCGATTTAACCTATCATACCCGTTATCATCCTTATTCATATATGCCTTCCACAGGCAGGTTCTACAGACAAAACCAGGTTTCAACTGGCAACTATCCCTTTCTTAATGTTTTTCTGAATATTAAGCTTAAAAGGACAAGAATGTTCCTTATGTTTGATCATGTTAATTCGGGGCTGACAGGGTATGATTACTTCTTAATACCATCTTACCCATTGAATATCAGGATGTTCAGGTATGGAATCGCATGGACGTTTTATGATTAAAAAATTGTTGTATCTTTGCACCTTCAAATTTTTAAAGGTTTATTAACGAATACAACGATTTTGAAAAGAAAATTTTTAATACTATTCTCAATAATTATCATCACACCGATATCCTGTTTTGATAACTTAAGGATAACACAAGTGAATGATTCTGTAGCAATCGATCTTAACGAAATTAAGCTGAGAGGTAAACTGATTGCTATTACAGATTTTAATTCTACAAATTATTTTATTTACCGTGGTGAACCAATGGGCTTCCACTATGAGTTACTGAAGGCTTTCTCGGATCATCTCGGAATCGATCTGGAGATTATTACCGAAAATCATCTTAAGCGTGCTTTTGGGATGCTTAAATCAGGGAAAGCTGATATTCTGGCTATTGGACTTACTGTGAACGAGTCCAGGAAAAAGGAGATTCAGTTTACTGAACCTGTTGATGTAACCAGGCAGGTTCTGGTTCAGCGAAAACCTCATAACTGGAGGGAGATGACACTGGAATCACTTGATAAGAGCCTGATCCGGAATCAACTCGACCTGGCACAAAAGACTGTTTATGTACAGGAAGGATCATCACATATTGAAAGGCTTCACAACCTTGCGGGGGAAATAGGTGATTCGATTGCTATAATTGAAGTTCCATATGATGCGGAGAAATTAATTAAACTGGTTGCAAACGGTGAGATCGATTATACTGTTTCCGACGAGTATGTAGCACAGGTTATTGCAACCTATTATCCTGGTATTGATGTAGGCACCCCGGTAAGTTTTCCTCAGAATATAGCATGGGGTTTAAGGAAGGAAAATTCTGAAATGCTTATGCAGGAATTGA
>Ga0315541_1002446_pt1 | contig 15552 bp, 16 predicted proteins | sample SalMarSW160190MG_FD_203095 | JGI IMG/M metagenome (GOLD analysis project Ga0315541, IMG submission 203095) | Salt marsh sediment microbial communities from the Plum Island Ecosystem LTER, Massachusetts, United States - Salt Marsh Sediment SW1601-190 ...
GCTCCTTACAAACGACATCAACACCGTTTGCGATACATGCTTGAATCGTTTCTCAAAAAAGTATGGTTATACGGCGATTCGCAAAGGGAATTTCGTTTTGGGACGATAAAAGTAATCAGGAAAAATATTGTATATAATATAAATGTAGCATTGGCCAAAGAGCGATTAGGTTTGCCATGAAAAACTATATTAAGATAATCTGCCAGTTGCCGGTCAGCTTCCTTTTATATGCAGTTGTTCTGTTGGAGCGTGGTTTAACCTGGTGCTTAGGAAGGCTCAGTAATCCATTGTGTCCGGTTGCCTTCTCTGTGCTTAAGCGAATCGTCAAAAAACGGGAAGCGGAAAAAGATACTTGCTCCAAAAAAGATGTGTTCGACGTTCGCTCTAACATATCGGCGTTTAGGGATTGGCTCAAAGGCCAGGACGATGATTTTATTGAGGTGTATCGTTTCTCTATAGAAAACGAGTTTGGCGTCCCTGCTCATTGTAAAGAAAAGGACTCGCACCTATACGCAGTGTGCAGGCCCAGCAGGGACGAAAATATAAAACGGATAGCTTACTCTTTAAGCACGATGAACACTATTGAATTACAGCATTGGTTGTCGGAAAAAAGGGAGCTATTACAATAACCACATAAGCCTTTGGTGATTGCTTTTATTGATAATTTAGGCAATATGGCTCGTGGATTTTTTTTGCATTTTTAGGAGAATTTGACTTTTTCCTATTCACCAAGTGTCCAATATTTAGTCCCACTTTCATATATTAAGTCCCGCTTTGACTGATAAACTACAAAAATACGTTTATATGGCGGATAAAGCTCATTCAGAGTCGTTAATCAACGATGGCGTTTACAATAATCAACATCAAATATAACTGTTTCTACACAAAACCGTTATACATAGCAGGAAAGTTCCGTCAGTCCTTCAACGTTGATTTTTTACAACGCAGGTTTCTAATCCACATAAGAGTCGCTGTTTTCAAAGTAGAAATAAACCTTAAGGGTAATACAAAAGGTTTGCCTGATTGGCCATCTCTTGCATACGAAGATTAAATTAGGTAAAGAGCTAGTTTTTGGGCGTGTGGGTATGATTTTTGCCGTATTATCATATATTCGGCTTCGGGGGCCTTCTAAATTAGGGTGATTTGAATGGACGAGACAAACCTGGAACACAAACTTAACGAATTGGTCAGAGAATTCGGAGATGCGGCTGACCCACAACACAAGAAACTGGCAGAGCTTGCCAAGCAAGCACAAGACAACCGCAAAAAGCTTGAGAAAAGCATCAGTAGTCTGCAGGAATCACTGGATTACCTGCGGGTATGCATTAAATATCAGCTTTTTGACCTTGAAGCAACTCGCCGGGAAAACGCATATCTGAGAAAACTGCTTGAGGAAAACGAAAGTTGAGGCCGCTCGTCATGGCGGAGTGTACCGCAGCCGGAAAAGCATAAGCTCACGCAACATTTCAATTACATTCCAAACATCAAGATATTTTCAATAATTTATGTAAAAGAACGTAGTATAAATGCAGTGTTATCTACAGATGAGCCGGCTGTATTTCCGCTATCTGCCAGAACTAACGATGCCCTTTAGAACAGCCCTCTTAAATCGAAATACACCAAATTTTTCCCGTCAGGCCTTTTCGCAGACTGGCTCAGAATGTCCGTTCAACAGATTCAGCTTTTTTATTCCAAAAACGTGGTTTTTTAAGATTACACTATCAGAGCTTACATAGAATACGACCGAAAATGTAACCTAAAGAGTCGATTGAAACGGCTCCCGTCCATAATTGGGTGGTAGTAACAAAGTTAGCAGCGTTTTTTGTCGATAAAACTATAGATTATGGAAAATAATCGTCCAAGAAAACCGAACATCCGTTCAAATTAAGGCATACATAAAAATAGTTGTTTATATTTCTAACACACTTGATTTAAGTATTAGAGTTGATTGACAAACGGACTAAACGTGATATAATACTGTTTGTTGTCCGATATTTGCTATTGATTGTGTTTTTTACAGGCGAGCGGGATAACAGAAGTAAAATTTGATTTTTTCTGAAAAAAGTTTTGAGGTAAGAAATGTTTGAGCGTTTTACAGACCGTGCTCGTAAGGTTATGGCCCTGGCTAACCAGGAGGCGCAGCGGTTCAATCACGAATATATAGGCACTGAACATATCCTGCTTGGTCTGGTCAAGGAAGGAAGCGGCGTCGGGGCTACTGTTCTAAAGAACCTTGATGTGGATATAAAGAAGCTGCGGCTGGAGGTAGAAAAGCTGGTCAAGAGCGGCCCGGATATGGTTACGATGGGCAAATTACCACAGACACCAAGAGCCAAGAAAGTTATCGAGTATGCGATTGAAGAAGCACGGTCGCTTAACCACAATTATGTGGGTACCGAACATATTCTGCTGGGTTTACTGCGGGAGAGTGAAGGGATAGCAGCTCAGGTCCTTATGAACCTCGGCCTTAAGCTTGAAGACGTACGTCAGGAGGTTTTGAATCTGCTGGGAGCAGGAGTGGACGATGGACCAAGCGGCCTTGGCGTTCAAATGGGGCCAGCGATAGGTCGAAAGCCAAAGAGTAAAACCCCGGCACTGGATAGCTTCGGCAGAGACCTAACCCAATTGGCATCCGACAATGAACTTGACCCGGTAATCGGCAGAAAGCGAGAGATTGAACGGCTGATCCAGATACTCTGCAGACGAACAAAAAACAATCCGGTCCTTTTGGGCGAAGCAGGTGTCGGCAAGACAGCCATAGTCGAGGGGCTGAGCCAGCAGATAGTCAACAAACAGGTTCCTGAACTACTCAAGGACAAGCGAATCGTGGTGCTTGATTTGGCAATGATGGTGGCCGGAACAAAATATCGCGGGCAGTTTGAAGAGCGAATAAAGGCCGTTATTAATGAGGTTCAAAGGGCAAAGAACGTTGTACTATTCATTGATGAACTGCATACCCTGGTAGGAGCCGGTGGGGCCGAGGGTGCCATTGATGCCTCAAACGTTTTGAAGCCGGCTCTTTCCCGTGGAGAAGTACAATGCATCGGAGCTACTACTCTGGATGAGTATAGAAAGTATATTGAGAAAGACGGAGCCCTTGAGAGGCGCTTTCAAACGATAATTGTTGACCCCCCTACCAAGGAAGAAACCCTGAATATACTCAGAGGTCTTCAGGACCGCTATGAAGCGCACCACAAGGTACGATTTAGCGATGAGGCCCTTTTCCAGGCGGTAGAGCTATCGACCAGATATGTCACCGGCAGGTGCCTGCCCGATAAGGCCATAGATGTGATCGATGAATCCGGTGCGAGAGTCCGGCTCAAGAATATGACCCCACCGCCGAATTTAGCACAATTAGAAGAAAAGATTGAAAACCTCCAAAGGGAAAAAGACGATGCGGTCAGAAACGCCGACTATGAGCGGGCGGCGTCCTTAAGGGACGAGGCTCAACAGTTGGTGGATGAGAAAACACAATTGCAAAAAAAGTGGTACGAGGAGAATAAAGACGCAACCGGCGTAGTGGACGTCGAGATTATTGCAGAGGTCGTGAGCAATATGACAGGCGTGCCGCTGACAAAACTGGAGAAGAAGGAAACCCAACGACTTTTGGAACTCGAAGCTGAGCTTCATAAAACGGTTGTTTCACAGGATGAGGCAATCACCGCTGTGGCCAAAGCCGTAAGACGCAGTAGAAGCGGTATGAAAGACCCGAACCGACCGATGGGATGCTTTATATTCCTGGGTCCCAGCGGTGTGGGTAAGACGCTTCTTGCACAAGCTCTGGCAGAGTTTCTGTTCAGCGACAGGAATTCTCTCATACGGTTAGATATGAGCGAATTTATGGAGAAGCACAACGTAAGCCGATTGGTAGGTGCTCCTCCGGGATATGTGGGCTATGAAGAAGGAGGACAATTAACCGAAAGGATAAGACGCCGGCCTTACGCTGTGCTGCTCCTGGACGAAATAGAAAAGGCGCATCCGGATGTTTACAATATGCTTTTACAAATTATGGATGATGGTCGGCTGACCGACAGCTTCGGACGAAGCGTGGACTTCAAAAATGTCATACTTATTATGACCAGTAACATCGGGGCAGAGCTAATTAAAAATCAAGCAGGTTTCGGGTTCGGCAAAAAGACCCCTGAGTCGAATTACGAGAAGATGAAAGATACCCTGCAAAAGGAGGTCGAGCGTCATTTCAGGCCTGAATTCCTGAATCGAGTTGATGATACAATAGTTTTTAAGGCGTTAACAAGAGAAGACCTGCAAACTATCGTAGATTTTGAGCTTTCGAAGGTATTCAAACGCCTTACCGAACACGGATTGAAGCTTGAACTGACCGACCAGGCGAAAGAGTTTCTCATCGACAAAGGTTACAATCCCGAATTTGGGGCAAGACCCTTACGAAGAGCCATCGAGCATTATATAGAAGACCCGCTTTCAGAAGTAGTACTGGCAGGCAAATTCAAGAACAAAAATCTTATAAAGATTGATGTGCAGGACGAAGAGCACCTGAAATTTGAAGGTGTTAAGGAAAAAGAGCCAAAGGAAAGCAAATCCCAACTCGCCGCCGGCGGAGCCGGGCAGGTCGGGGTTACACAATCACAATAATAGGGGCTACAACTGGTTGGGATAGCCAAAAAACCTAAAGTGAAATAGTCAGATATCAATCCGACAAGTACATTTCTTCCGACTACTTATACTGCATTTCAATTTCCAAAGGGCTTTGCTGCTGAGCCAACAGGTCTTCAAATTCCTTCTTGTCTATCCACTCTATGTTTACGTCAATGTCTTTATCCTGGGGTCCAAGGTCTCTTTCCAAGACTTCTTTCAATCTTAGTACAAAATATCCGTCAGTAAATAATATTGAGCGAGATTTTTTCTCAGTATAAGTTAAAATCTCATTTGGGTCTGATTCAAAGTCGATCCATCTGGCTCTATAATTCAATTCCCCGAGCCGATCTTCGCCCGGCAGATTATCTCTCTGCCCCTCGACCCAGGATTCAGAGGGTATAAAGCCGTATTCGGCACGGTACATCTTAATCCTGTTACCAAGCACTGTCATTGCTAATTTTGCTGCTCGACGGTTGAAGTAATCCCTCAGATTAAGTATTGCCGCAACCGCAACCGCCGTAACGAGAATTACAGTTATAATCTCTACCAATATCGCCTTCTGCTGTTTGTTCACCCTGTCAGAAACCTCCCTTTTCAATACATTCTTTTTGCTTTTTTTGTCGCTTGTAATTCGTCACACAAGTGCCGATTTTATTTTTACTTTGCAGTCTTGAACTACTATTCTATCCTCAGCAAATAGCTTTATTGCCTGAGGATATGCGATACACTCCTGCTCAAATACCCTTGCCGCGAGTGTATCGGGATTATCGTCGTCTTTGACCTCACAAGCTCGCTGTACAATAATCGGTCCTTTATCATATTCATTTGTGCAAAAATGCACAGTACAGCCACTCACCTTGCATCCTGCTGCAAGAACTGCCTCGTGGACGTAATGGCCCCACATGCCTTGACCGCCGAAGCTCGGAAGCAGTGCGGGATGGATGTTCATTACGCGATTTTCGTAACGTGGCGGTATTTTCCACAGACATAACCAGCCGCCCTGGATAACGAGGTCAACGTTTGCGGCGACAAGTACTTCTTCAATGTGTTTGCTGAATTCATCCAGCCCCTCCGAGGGGCGGGATTCATCGATGTCAGTGTAGTTTTTTTTACAAATAATTTTCACATTTAATCCAGCATTCTTCGTTTTTTCGACGCCGGCCACGGTTGAGCGTGAGCTTATTACGACGGCGACTTCGGCATTTAGACGACCGTTCTTTATGTATTCGATGATATTCATCAATGTTGTGCCGCCGCCACTGATTAGCACACCAAGGCAAATTGGTTTTTTATTTTTTGCAGGAGTTTCCATTTTGTCCTCGATATCACGTTGGAGATTCAATGCCTGGTTTACGAGTTTGTCGGCTTGTTTATTTTTATCCCTGGTAATGTGTTGAATATTGCAATTTTCAAATTCGTCAAGCAAATCGATGGCTTGGCGAAAAAGAGGGCTGATTTGCTCACTTTTGACCTTATATTCCCCTTTAAGCTGTCTGACAAGCAACTCGCTGTCACTGTAAACTTTTATTTGTTTAGTACCGAGCTGTTTTGCGGCTTCAAGGGCTTTTACCATAGCAGTGTATTCAGCAACGTTGTTCGTGGTTTGACCTAAAAAGAAGGCTTTGGCCTGTATTTGATTGCCGTCAGCGTCTTCAAAGATAAAACCGGCAGCAGCCGGACCGGGATTTCCTCTGCTGGCACCATCTACGTAAGCGACTATTTCGTGTCTCGTATCTCGCATGTCGATTATCAGGCATCAAACACTGAGTATCAGATATGCTCCTCACTTTCAAGTACAAGTATTCTTGTACAGTTAGGACAGCGAATAATATCATCCTTAGTCATCAGCAGATTAACACTTTCAGCAGTAATTCCCATAAAACAGCCACCACAACTATAGGCCCCAGTTTTGCCCTCCTGTTGCTCAATCACCGCTACTGCCTGGCCGTCGAACGTCTCAGCGACTCGCTTGAAAATTTCCAGAGGTTCTTCGGGAATGGTCTTTGCCACCTGATTCCATTCTTTCTGAACTTCTTTAATTTCGGACTGATACTTGACTGACAGCTCCTCTGTCTCTTTCCTGATTTTTTCGAGCTGTTGTTTTTGCTGTTCTATTTGCTTGCGGATATTCTCACACTCGGCTTCGTCGACCTCAATATCCTTTAGCAATTCGAGAATTTGTGTTTCGATTTTGGAATTGTCGGCTTTTGTTGTATTAAGCTGGGTTAGTACGGTGGCGTATTCTTTGTTCGTTCTCGCGGTATTCAGGGAAGCTCTTAACTTGGCTATTCGCTCATCTTTGCTCTTCAGTTCCAATTCCAGCCGGTCTGACTGAACCCTGGTTAGCTGAATCTCCTCTTTCTTGGCTTCGAGGGCATTTTGGAGGTTTCTGACTAAATTTTCCTGGATAATTACATTTCTTCTGCATCTTGCAAGTTTTGCTTTGGCGGCTCGCAGGCGATTTTCAACACTTTGAAGCTTTACAAGGCCATTTAATGCAGGTCCCATTTACACTCCTTCTTGCCGGCTATAAATTTTTAATCCTTTATTATCTTCATTTAAATTTATTCTTCAATAAGAATTTTATTATTTTATTATTTTTTCACTGCAGAATCCCCAGAACACAGAGATAATACGGAGACCGGTAATTAGTAAGGTTAACTATTTAACCAATTATCATTTTCAGCCATCAATCTTAGTGGTCGGTCATTGGAAACTGTGGCTGCTGATTATATAATTACAGGGCAATGAAAACGTTATTGAAAAAACTCATTCAAGCTGATACGACCCTCGAAAAGGGCGAATTGGCCGCGGCAGAGATAATTGCAACTGAGCTTGGCCGCTTTGGCGTAGATGCTCATATAGACCGCTGGGAAACAAACAGAGCAAATATCACCGCACAGATAAAGTCGTCTGGGCAAAAAGATGCGCTTTTATTCGTCTGTCATCTTGATGTTGTCGGACCTGGCGAAGCAAGCTGGGAAAAACCCCCTTTTGAGGCAATCGAAAGTGATGGCAAAATCTATGGCAGAGGCGCGGTAGATATGAAAGGAGCAATTGCTGCAATTGTTACTGCTATCGGCCAAATTATTGAATCAGGCACAAAGTTGCAAGGTGATATTATACTTTTTGGTGCTGCCGGTGAAGAAACTGATAGTAGTGGAACAGAGAGATTTATTCGCGACTGCAGCGGACAATTGCCCGAGCTTGCCGGGGTGGTTATCACCGAGCCGACAGACTTCACAGTTGTCACTGCCCATCGAGGAATGCTGTGGCTTGAAGTTACGACCAAAGGCAAAACGGCTCACAGCTCGGCACCTCATTTGGGAATAAATGCGATATCCTCAATGAAATCTCTTTTAGACGAACTTGAACACTACGAAATCGCCGTCGAATCTCACAAATTATTAGGCAATTGCTCTATGAGCATCAATACAATCTCCGGCGGCAAGGAAATTAACGTTGTCCCGGATAAATGCAGCATCGGCATAGATATTCGCACCTTACCTTCGCAAAATAATCAGCAAATAATCGCTGATTTTGAAAAAATCATTTCAAAATTAAAACAAAAGAATCCTAAATTCGATGCACAAATCAGCTCTGTGCGTGCAGTGCAGGCATTAGAAACGGACAACAACAGCGATTTTGTTAAGGATTTTTGCGCCTGCCTGGGAATTAGCGAAACCAAAGCCGTTGGTTTTACTACAGATGGTCCATTTTTTGCGTCGCTGGGTTCACCAGTGATAATATTCGGGCTAGGCAATCCAGAACTTGCTCATCAGCCGGACGAATATATCGAAATCAGCGATTTGAATAAAGCCGTTGAGTATTACAAGAATACTATCCTAAAGCTTTTGACATAATTGTATTTCTGAAAAACGGCTCATAATCAAAATAAGCTTATAGATTTTTGTATCTATAGCGATTTTACTACCTATATTCAGCCTTGATTTTAAGCACACAGAGCCTTATAATAATTTATACTGCTTTAACTATGTAGAGTCTTATTGATAATGACTCAAATCAGATATACAAAAGCATTTACTTTAATTGAGCTACTGGTTGTCATCGCCGTGATTGCCATATTAATGGCGATTCTGATGCCGGCTCTATCGGCTGCAAAGAAGCAAGCTTACGGGTCAGTATGCCTGGGTAACCAAAAAGGCCTGATACTCGCATACGTGGCATATACCATTGATAATGAGGACAAGATAACAAGCGCCAACACCTTCCCGCCCGGTGCCTGGAATCCACCTCCACCGGATGAAATTCCCTGGGCTCGAGCACCTATGGATTCAAGTACCTATTATTGGAGGGCAGGTGTGGAAGTAACCGATGAACAGCGGTTTCGCGGTATTATGAGAGGCGTACTATACCCTTATTGCAAAGATGTGAAACTATATCATTGCCCAGGTGACAACCGCCGCAAAAGGAGGACGATTATCAATGGTGTTCCGCACACTACCCTGGCTTACAAAATGTATCGCAGTTACGGGATTCAAGGTGGTCTTAACGGAGAAGAGAAAAAGGACTGGCTGAGTGACTTCGCTATCACGAAGCTCTCGGATGTGAAGTCGTCGGGCACGACTTACGTCTTTGTAGAAGAATATTACGATGGTTGGGGCGCCAACTACAATGGTGGCTCATGGCTGATTGATAAATCTAATAACGGTCAGAGCTGGTGGAATATCATGGCAGTTTGGCATGGCGACAGCTCGACTTTGTCGTTTGCAGATGGTCATACCATTCGAAAAAAGTGGAAGGACAAACAAACATTAGCATTTGCTGAAGAACGTGGCAATTACACCCAAGAAGATAATCCCGACCTTATGTATATGATAAAACACTATGCAGTCCCCCTACCTCGAGCGAATTCCGGTGATTAGCAATTCAGCGTATTATAAAAACGCTACACTTCATTTTTTAATGCGACCACATTTTTGAAAAAAGGTTTGCAGTTATAATTGAAGCCCACAAAAAAATTCTTTTAATTTATAGCAATTATTTTATATTTGTGCTTGACGCTGAGTTTTCAAATCCTTAGAATGACACAATATTAATTGAGTGGAGTTTATTAAATGGCCCAAATTAGGGAAAACAAGCAAAAGTATCTGACAGGTTACACAGTGACCACGGTGCTTTTGCGCCCATGCCTCCCTGTCCGTACAATCATAACTGCTGTTATTGTACACTTGAGAAAGGAGGCTGCTCCCTAAAAGGACCTGATAATATATTACGAAACCCAGAAAGCCTTTCAGAGAGCGGTAATCCTGAAAGGCTTTTTTTATTATTAGCTATATCAGCAAAGCAAAGGGCTTTGCGAGAATGAAGAAGGTATGTGAAATTATGAAAGTAAGAGAAATGGACATTGAATTCTACAGACAGTATATGGCTGAGCTTGAAGCAAAGGCCGGGCCAAAGTGGCAGTACAATGAAATGAAACCCTGTGGTGTTAACTTCAACGGCATAGCCAGCGGCTGGTTTTATGACAGACACCATCAGAAGTTCAGAGATTATAAAGCCGAAAGCGAAGGTATAATCGCCACACTCGGTCTGGATGCGAATCGGACGGTAATCGATATGGGATGCGGCACGGGTGCCTTCGCAATTCATGCAGCTGCACATTATAGAAAGGTTTACGCAGTCGATATATCAAATTCGATGTTGAAACGTGCCCGCAGGAAAGCCAAAAAAGCTAAACTGAACAATATAGAATTCCATCGCGGCGGATTTCTGACCTATGAGCACCAAGCACAGGCCGTAGATGCAATCGTGTCGACGACCGTACTGCACCATTTACCTGACTTCTGGAAGCTCATAGGCCTGAGACGCCTGGCGCAAATGCTTAAGACGGGAGGAAAGCTATATCTATTTGATGTGGTATGCTCATTTGACATTGCACGGCACAAGCACTACATTGAGGTTTTTACGAGGTCAATGGTTGAGCGAATCGGGCCAGCAGGCAGCAGAGATACATTTTAGCCAGGAGTACAGCACATATGGCTGGATTATGGAAGGTTTACTTGAAAGGGCTGGACTCAGGATAGACAAAGTTGATTATAAAGACGACTATTTAGCGACGTATCTTTGTACAAAAAAGGTTAAATAAACATGTATAAAATAGTAGTTGTATTATTAAAAAGCGACAGCAAGTGAAAAAATGCTTGAGCAAATCGCTGTAATAAACTTAATTACTATGAAATGGAAAAAGTGCTAACAAAATATAAAAACTAATTCGTGATTTCTATTATGCTAAGGTGAAATAATATGAACAGGTTAGAAGATATATCAAAATCTCGTGAAGCAGCACATAAAAAGCTGATATCACTAAAGTCAAAAGTTTATGAAGCTTTCCTTGAAATGGAAAAAGCTGCTTTTTCAGATGGTACTTTGCCAAAGAAAAGCAAAGAACTGATTGCAGTCGGTATCTCTGTAGTAATTGACTGTGAATCGTGTATGCAATGGCATATCGAACAGGCAGCCAAAGCCGGAGCCACGAAGGATGAAGTTCTTGAGGCGGTAGAAGTAGGAATGGAGATGGGCGGTGGCCCGGCAACCGTGTCAGCAAGATTCGCTCTTGAGGTGATGGATAAAATATACAGGAAATAGCAATCAGTGAAGAATAAAAATATGCAGGTAATCCAATAGAACTTCGCAAACTGTGAGATAATAGTACGGAAGCACTATTATGAGAGAAAACAAAGAATATACGGCGTATTGTTGATTGTGTTGTGGTGACTGTATTCCTTTTAACCAGGGATTATCCGAAACAGCAAAGAAACTAAAAGAGCGATTGCAGGAAGTACAGTTTGATAAATACACTGAGCTAAAGGTAAAAGAAAATCCTGTACTTAACGATTACGAGACCTTCGTTAGAGTATTATCCGCGTTAACAGAACTAAGGTGTACTAAGACATGTCGCGAGAATGGCGGTAAGCCAGACTGTAAAATTCGTGACTGTGCTCGTGACAAAGGATTGAAAGGTTGCTGGGAATGCTCGAATTTTGAAACTTGTGAGCGATTGGAACCATTATCAGTTTATCATGGGGATACGCCCAAACATAATCTTCGTTTAATCAAAGAATATGGCATAGAGAATTGGGCAGATAAAAGAAGGAGACATTACATATGGAACAATACAAAATAGATTTTGATTCAAAGCCGTGGGAAACACCAGCAAAAGGTGTTAGATTCAAAGCCTATGAACAAGGTGGAAGAAAGCTGCGTTTGGCAGAGTTTACTAAAGAATTCGTGGAACCTGACTGGTGTACGAAGGGACATATTGGATATGTCCTGGAAGGTCAAATGGAAATAGACTTCGACGGAAAGGTGATTGTATTTAGACCGGGTGATGGTGTCTTTATACCCGCAGGCGAAGAACACAAGCACAAAGCTAAAGTTCTTACTGATAAGGTAAAAGTAATCCTCGTGGAAGATGTCTAACTTTTCGCTGTGAGATTAAGAGGCCGTGCTAAAAATTCTTTCTGCTAATACAGGTGAAAATCTTGAGCAGGTTCGGATACTGTGGCAGGAATATGCTGACTTTCTGAAGATGCGCTTTGCATGGCGTTCCCACTTGGCTTCATTTAAGGAGTATTTTAAAAATTACGAAGAAGAAATCGCCTCACAGTTGCCGAGTAACTACAGTCCTCCGAAAGGCTGTTTATTGCTTGCCGAGTATCAAGGTAAAACTGCAGGTTGCGCAGGTCTGAGGGATTTTGGTGATGGAGTTTGTGAGATGAAACGGTTATTTGTCAGACCCGAATATCGTGGATTGGGCATAGGAAAAGCCCTTACAAAGGCCGTCATCGAACAAGGACGAAATATGGGGTATAAATCGATGTGCTTAGATACTAATCGTAGAATGACCGAAGCAAGTGGGCTTTATAAGTCTCTTGGATTTAAGGAAATTGCACCTTACGAGCATTTTGACATAGAAGGTATGCTTTATTTGGAGCTTACATTGTAGTTATACATTTGGAAATCGAAACAAAAATCAACTGGACTTTATGTCCGGAGTCAGACGATTAATAAAATATGTCTTACATAGAGGCGATATTAGCTTTGTTTGCCATTGTTGACCCGATAGGTAACATCCCGATACTACTCAGTGTTGCTGAGCACACACCAAATGGCCAAAGTCGAAAGGCCTTTAACACCGCCGTAACTGTTGGCGTAATTATCCTTCTGGTCTTTTCATTTGCAGGTAACTGGGTATTGAATCGTGTTTTTCATATTCAATTGGCAGACTTGCAGCTTGCCGGGGGCATATTGCTGCTGATTATCGCCATCGACCATCTGATATTCGGTGTGCTTCGTCGCTCAGTGGAGGTTAAGGGAACCTTTAGCCCCTATGAGATTGGCTGTGTGCCGTTAGCCTGTCCGCTTCTGGCAGGGCCTGGGGCGATGGTAACAAGTTTGACAACGCTCGAAAGTTCCGGCCCGGCAAAGGCAGTAGCCGCAATAGCTGTGGTCTTCGGGACGCTGTGGCTTATAATGCGGTTCATCGAGCCCATACACAAAATTCTCGGCAGAATGGTCTGCACGGTATTTTCAAAAGTGATGTGCCTGTTTATCGCCGCTATCGGCGTGCATATGATAATGTCCGGCCTGCAGTATTATTTCGCTAATCCAAAATAACGCTTTAATATTTTCAGTTCACATCTCAGTTTTGACGTGACATTAAAAATTCATGGATTGTTATGTGGTAAGTTACTATATTCTTCACTCTATGGGACAAATATTTGAACAAATCTGAAATAAAAGCGTATAAGAAATTGTAGGAGGGGTAAGGAGAAAGCTATGAAAAGGCAACGTCACCCTCTATGGATTTGTTTCTGGGGCAATTCAATCATTTTCATTTTATTAGTCATTTACTTTTTCTTTTTACCCTTTGTGTTTATTATGTTCTGTTTGAACGACCGTGGTCTAAAGGGAGAGGGAATGCCTATAACTGCTCTTTATATTCACCACCGTCTATCTGGTAAATATGAGAGGTGGGCATGTGAGCGCATTGGGTCTGCTTCAGCTGAGAAATTGAGTTTGGAAGAGATTGGTCCGACGGAATGGCCGCTTTTTGGGTCTGTCTTTTATCTCTGGGCCACAGAGGCCCTGCAGGATGCCTGGGAGCAGAACAGAGACCTTTGGCCTGTAGCTCCTAAGGTGTATGCAGCTGGCGCTATCGAAGCGGCAGCTGCTCTTGTTACAGACCCTCATCATGCAAACTGGGTTAAAGAACACTGGGGTGAGAATTATCTTCATCGGGAGAATGTGTTCTATCGTATGCTTCTTATTGCAGGTATGACAAGCTATCATAAGTTGCTTGGTGGCGACAAATATCTGGATTTTCTCCGTGACCAGGTCGAGACGCTATCTACTGAATTAGATAAATCACCTTACGGATTGCTTGATGACTATCCCGGACAGTGTTATCCGACAGATATCGTAGCAGCAATTGCAGCTATAAAACTATCAGATTCGTTGCTTGGCACAGACCATTCGGAATTTGTAGAACATTCGATACGTGGTTTTGAAGGCAATTTGGTTGACTCAACCGGACTGCCTCCTTATCGAGCCGATTCACGATGTAGAGTTACTGGCATAAGCCGAGGTTGCTCCAGTCAGTGGATGACGGTCTGGGCCCCGGAACTTTGGCCGGCAAGAGCAAAAGAGTGGTATGAAAATTTCGAGAAGCATTTCTGGCAGGAAAGGTGTACGGCTGTTGGTTATCGAGAATTTCCTAAGGATTATCAGAAAATGGATTGGCACTTTGATGTTGATGCCGGTCCGGTTGTACATGGTTATGGGGCTGCTGCCTGTGCCTTTGGAATCGGGGCGGCGCGGGCAAACGGGAGATTTGACCACGCATACCCTCTTAGCATAGAGGTACTTTTACTTTCCTGGCCTCTTCCGGATGGGACTCTCTTTGTTGCAAGGTTCCTTTCAAATGCGACTCACGCCCCATATCTTGGTGAGGCAGCTCTGCTCTATGCACTTACTTGAATGCCGGTTGGAGATGTTGAAATAAAAGGACCTGGGAGACTCCCTGCTTTCGTATATATAGTTCTTTGTATATATTTAGGCACAGGTCTTTTAGTAGTTGTGGCGGCCATAATATCCCACCGAAACAGGCAAAAGCAAATCTTCAAGAAGAATTATCCCCTTGTGAAAGTACAGCTTGCAACGTGGGCAGTGCTTGTTACCGGAGGGATTATATTGTCTATTGTATATCGATTGGATATAGGGCTATTGTTAATTTTATTGGCTCAATTTCTACCCAGAGGTTTTGCAAAAAGTGCCTCAAAAGAAGATAAATCCGATGTTACTTCAGAGTTAAGTAGTTGACCTTGCCAGTTTTATCGATTCTATTAGTGTTCTGATGAGAATGCTTATTCTTTGGCATTATCTCACCGCTCTCAAATATTGGTTCGGCGTCTCCTAAGCAAATGGTGATTTTCAAAACTCGAATTGGTCTTTGAAGACGGTTTTGAAATCGTAAACATCGTTGAAATCATCGATTGAATCGGTTGGCTGAGCAGTCATCAATTCGTGTTTTATCAGCAGAAAAACGATTTCACCAAAATCATTTGTTATTTTGACACCCCAGTTATTTAGCACCAACATTGCCAGTCTGCCCCATTTCTCAATAGCCAATTTTTTTAAACCCTCGCAGAGTGCCTGGCCGCTAACGTGGCGAGGAGTAGTAGAACTTTGTGCCGTATAGCCAAGACCTTCATAGATGAACCTGACCGCATCAGGGCTATATCGGCCATCTTCTTTGGTAATTTTTTCGAGATTCTTTTTCATTTTTGCCATAGAAAGCCCAGGGTCTAAACCTGCAATAAAACGGCAGGCTAAATATTTATTCCTATATCTCCTGCGGGATTTTGTCAAAGTACCTTTTGACCAGGTTTCGCTCCGGAATCGGCTGAGAGAATA
>Ga0315541_1002448_pt1 | contig 15542 bp, 14 predicted proteins | sample SalMarSW160190MG_FD_203095 | JGI IMG/M metagenome (GOLD analysis project Ga0315541, IMG submission 203095) | Salt marsh sediment microbial communities from the Plum Island Ecosystem LTER, Massachusetts, United States - Salt Marsh Sediment SW1601-190 ...
AACGCCCATATAAAGGCTTCACCAGAGCGGGAAACATAGAACCATCCACATTTTCTAAAATTTTTTCCTTTGAAGCAAATACTGTTCTCGGTACCTTCAAACCCGATTGTTTCATAATCTCATCGGAGATTAGCTTATTACTACTAAGGCATAAAGCCCGGTAGGAGTTTATCACCACAGTTCCCATTTCCTCAAGGTATTGGGCAAGCCACAGATACTCGCGCTCACGAATCTTTACTATGACAACATCGTAGTTCCTTAACGAGGAAATATCAGGATTAATCACGCAGGGACTAATTATTTGAGAAACTATGCCTTTGCTTAAAAGGTAATTATTTAAAGATACGAGTAGGGATTTCGATGATTTGATTTTTTCTGAAGTGAGAAGTCCTACTTTCATATAATCTCCTTTGTTCCTTTGGACAATGAATGTTTTCTCTACCCTTGTTTACTATAAAAGTAACCTGGGTTTCTTGCCCCCGAGCCACTCTGCAGCCGATTAATTTATGAGTGTCTCTTTTCTTCTTTTTGTTCAGCGGCTATAATCCCACGCAAAAAAGTCTGGGTAATAAGTTCTGCCTTATCCACAAAAGGTCCCTTTCTTTCATTGATTATCCATTGGGAAATAAAACCGATAATGATGCCGTGAAAAACATACGCTTGATTTGCTGAATTAAGTGGTCGAAAAACTCCCTTTTTAATTCCATCATCGAGAACATCGGCTAAAAAACTTATATATTTTTTATAATTACTCTGCATCTTTTGTGTGTATTGGCTTTCAAAATCCTTATGTAGCGCTCCTCTTATGAAGAAAAGAACATTGAAAAGAGCCCTTTTTTTCTCAAAAAAAGTAAAATGAGCATTGACCAATTTCTCGATTACCTCATGAGGATCCTCTATCCCAGCTATTTCTCGCTTACAGTAACCGAGTAAATCATCAATACTCTTTTTGGTTAAATACGCCACAAGATCCAACTTATTTTTAAAATGGTAGTAAATAGTGCCCTTTCCCACATCGGCTTCTTCAGCAATCTCGTCAAGCGTAGCCCGAAAGAGACCTTTTTTGTAAAAAGTTTTGTACGAAGCACGGATAATTTTGTTAAAAGTATTGATTTTTCTTCTCTCGCTTCGGTTTAACACCTGGGTCATTTTTCTCCTCCGATTCTCAATTATTTAATAAAAAGTATCTTTCTATCAGTTTTGACTATTTAGTCATAATCGACTTAATCGTCAGATAATTATAATCGTTTTTAAAAAAAGTCAAGGGGTATATTCGACTTTTGCTGAAAAATTCATATAGTTTTCCCGGGATCCTGAATCGAACAGGAATTGAGAAAATAGCAAAGTGGAAAAGGACTTTCTGCGTGACAAAGCTTAAGATTTTGGATAGAATTTGGGGAAACTCCCAAAAACAAGAAGGGACCTACCACTATGGCTACCCAAAGTAAGACAGCAGGAAAAATAAAGAGTCAGATAACCCGATTTTCCAAGAGGCTCTCTCCTGGCCTAAATAAACCAAGAAGAAGGTTCCTTCATCAGATGATATACGGCATTCAGGCCAGCAAGGATATAAAGCTGTCTAATATTGGCCGGTCGTTAGGAGAGGACATTCCTCTCAAGAAGACCGAGAATAGACTCTCTCGACAAATAAACGATGCCGATCTTACTGAGTTTATAGGCAGAAAACTTACAGAAGAGGCTAAGTACTGGATAAAGGATGAAACGGTTCTGGCTCTGGATTTATCGGATATATCCAAAGAATATTCAAAAAAGCAAGAATTCCTAGCCCTAGTAAGGGACGGAAGCCAAAAAGGAAAGATAAGAAAGGGATATTGGACCCTGGGAATCTTAGGTGCTGATCCCAGGGGAGATAGGGTGGTTCCTCTTTATGGAGAACTTTACTCCCAAAGAGCGGATGATTTTCAGAGTGAAAATAAACAAATCCTTGCCGCTATAGATCTCGTAAGAGAGGTTATAGGAAAAAAGGGAATATGGACCTTAGATAGAGGTGCAGACAGAGGAATTATCTTCAAAGGTCTTTTAGTAAGGAGGCTTAGGTTTACCATAAGACTAAGAGGTGATAGAGATCTTATTCTCATAGACAAGAAGGGAAAAGAGGGAAGAAAAGGAAGTTCTCTAACCTTAGCCAAAAGTTGTCCTTGTAGGAGGAAGGTAAAGCTCAATATTTGTAAGGAGGGAGAGATTCCAAAAACAAAGGATCTTTACCTGGGATCAAGGACGGTGAAACTTCCTTTCAGCAATACTCATCTTACTCTGGTGGTAGTAAAAGGATATGGCAAGAATCCTCTTATGCTTTTAACTAACGTTGAGGAAGCAGAAGATGATCCCTTAAGTATTTTAGAGATCTACCTTACCCGCGCCAAGTGTTGAGGAGAGTTTTCGTTTCATAAAACAAAGCTATAATCTCACAGGATGTGAGGGTTCAGAGTTATATAGCCTTAAGGAACACGGTGTCTTTTGTTACGGCGGTATTCTTTTTTGTTAGCGTTGTTCTGGCAGTAGCCATGAGGCTTAGAATACTTCTTAAGAAAGTGTATGAGAAAGCAAAAAGGTTATTCGAAATACCACCCTTCAAACAGTATGCTATTTGCGACGGGATCTATAACCTTCTTTGGGGAGGAAAATTTTCGAGCTCGAAGGAGTTACTTGCTAGTCAAACACCTCAACTGACTTTACCTTTCGAGATTTCCTCCTTTTAAAAATTTTGGGAAAACTCCTGAAAAGGAGGACTTGACTGAAGAACAGAAAAACTTACAATATGCACTGAAGTGTCTCAAATGCTAGTCATCTCTTCCTTTTAAAAGCTTGGTACTGAAACATGAAAGTGTTCATAAGTTCAACGGTTGAAGACCTGGGACCTGAACGGAAAAAGGCGATTACTATCGTTCACCGGATCGGCGAAGCCGTGGCAATGGAGAACTTTTTCGCCTCGAACTACCAGCCTAAACATGTGTGCCTGAAACGACTACAAGAATGTGATGCTCTGGTGCTGATACTCGGATTCAAATACGGTTCAATAGACAGCGATGAACAAATCTCTTTAACGGAGATAGAGTACAATACGGCTAAGGTATTTGGCTTACCAATTTTCGCATTTTTGAAGTGTGATCGTCAAGGCAACTGGCAATCGCAGGAAGCTAACAAGGAACGATTGAAAAAGCTTCTGGCTTTCAAGTCCAGGGTGGATAAAGACAGGTACAGAGCCCGATTTGTGTCGCTTGACCAGTTAGCCGAAGAGATCCTTGGAGCCTTTCTTCAATATCAAGTCGAAAACGGCATAATTGGTGTCCGTGTGTCGTCGTTTGGTCGCTGCGAGGATTTTTTCGAACCTTTCACTGACGAAACGAAACTGTTCAGCCATCTTCACCCACTGGTCGGTCGAAACCGTTTTCTCCAAGGGCTGAACGCTTTCGTGAAGTCTGACAAGAGGATAGCGCTGTTATATGGGCGGGGAGGCATTGGTAAGAGCAAGATTCTTTTCGAGTTTGGCCGCCAGTTCGAGACAAAAAACCAGGGCTGGCAACTAAGGTTTCTCAGGGAAGGTATTCCGGTGTCCACGGATGCAATTCGTCAATTACCGGCTCAGAAATGCGTTGTGGCGGTCGATGATGCGCATCGGAGGGAAGACCTGACCACTCTTCTTGCTTTGGCTGGACAAAACCGTGATCGCGTGAAGATCATTTTCTCGATCAGGCCTCAAGGACTGGAGTACATAAGACCTATCTTGACTAGAGCAGGTTTCGATTCCCGGGAGGTCAGCAATCTTCCCAAGGTTGAAAACCTCCGAAAATCTGATCTGGAAGAATTGGCCAGGTCGGTACTTGGAAAAAACAACCTACGATTTCTTCAGTCTCTCCTTACGGTAGCCAGGGATTCGCCTCTGGTAATGGTTATAGGGGCGAGGCTGATTGCACGAAAGAAAATCGCTCCGGCGGTGCTGGAGCACCACAGTGAATTTCATAGGGCGGTCTTCGATAGATTCCAAGATGTGCTATTGGGTGGGATCAGCGAGAGACTCGAAGTCGGAGCGTGCAGAGATCTCCTTTCGCTTGTTTCCGCGCTGTCCCCGATCAAACCGCATGTACAATCCTTCCAGGAAGAAGCCTCAAGATTCTTACATATGAAGAGAAGCAAACTGATAGATGCGATCGGTATTCTCGAGAGCGCCGGTGTTCTTCTTCGCAGGGGCTATTCGCTCAGAATTACTCCCGATGTCTTATCTGACCATATACTGTACAATACGTGCCTCACTCCTCAGGGAGAACCCACGGGCTACACAAACGAAGTTTTTGGCGCCTTCGGGGATGTGTTTCTGGAAAATCTCTTATTTAATCTATCTGAGTTAGATTGGCGTATTACCCGAGAAGGAAAATCCGTGGATCTACTAGGTACGATTTGGCAAACAATAACGGATGAATTCATCCGAGCTTCAGATTTCCGGCGGATACAAATATTCAAGCACCTTGAAAGAGTGGCTTACTTCCAGCCTGCTAGAACGCTGGAATTGGTTGAGTACGCCGTCCAACCCTTCTCAGGCAATTGAGGATAAAGAGCGGTGGCTTCCCCGCGAGTACGGCCATGGGGATGTCCTTTGCTCCTTACCCCCAATATTGAGAGGGATTGTCTTCAATTTCGAGTACTTACCCCGTTGCTGCGATATCCTTTGGCAATTGGGAAGCGGTGACGAAAGACCGACAAATCCATACCCTGAGCATGCCATGAGGGTGCTTTGTGACCTAGCGAGCTATAACATCAACAAACCCATCAGCGTCAACTTCGCAGTCGTTGATGCCGTGGAAAAATGGTTGAAACAGCCTGATGTCCACGGGCACAAGCATTCACCTCTGGATGTTCTTGACCCACTATTGGCGAAGGAAGCAGAGGCGCAAAGGTCTGAAGGCTATCGCTTTGTGCTTCAATCATCTGCCGTCAATTTCAGGCCTACTAAGCCGATCCGAGAGAAGGCTATGACCCTTCTCTCGAAATGCACTAGGAATCCATCAACAAAGGTGATCCTGCGTGCACTGAGAAGCCTTTTTGATTTCTTGAATCCCCCTCGAAGTCTTTACGGGCGTATTGTCACCCGTGACGAGGTAAACCGATGGTTGCCGGAACAGATGAAAGCACTCAGAATAATCGAAGATCTGGTTAGAGGCACAGAAGACCCCATAGTGCATCTTCAAGTGGTCTCAAATCTGCAGTGGTATGCTAAACGGAGTGACCAGACGGATCTGGCAGAGAAAGCGAAGTCAATTGTGGGAGTCATTCCCGATTCTTTTGATTTACGTATTTACGGCGCCATTTGGCAAAAGTATGATCAAGATTGGGACGATGAAGACCTCAGTAGCTACCGGGCGCGAGTCAATGAAGAATTAGAACGAGTGGTGACGAGTTTTTTGGCCCGTTTCCATGACGGGAAAAATGCCTTTGATTTCCTAAACGGCGTCCTGGGGCGCTTCCATGAGTGTGGAATCCAAGTCCAGCCAAGTGACTTTCTGCACCTGCTCGCCTGTGCTAGCCCCAAAGTGGCAACCGAAATCTGTAGACTTATAGTCTCTAAGTTCTCTTCTCATTTGTCAGCTCATCTGAATTGGCTACTATCCGGGCTACGAGAAAAGACATTAACTAAGGCCATGGAAATAATTGATTTGGTAATAAGGAGTGGCATCCCAGTACTTTGCTCTTCCGTAGCGTACGGCTCGCTCAGCAGAGATGGGCGCGAGCGATACACGACGATGAGGTTGCTGTAATTGAAACTCTGCTTGCACATTCGGACAGAGAAGTGAAACACCAAGCAGTGCAAGCGCTGGGCAGATTTCCCGATTCTCTTAGAGGCAAAGCCATACAGTTAACGCTAGATTTTGACATTAATGAAGACAAAGATCTAGCTGATGCTCTGTGCGGCACTTTCAATTCTAACCCTCAATATGGAATACCGCCCGCACAGCTAGAGGAACAGGATCTAAAAGCTATTCTTTCGAAACTCATCGCTGTCAAAAAGTTCACAAGTGGACTGCACTACGTGAACCAGTTCTTGAAATATTGCAGCTCTCTGATCCCCGAAGCGATTGTGGATTTTTGGCTCAAGAGACTGGATATTGCTGAAAAGAAAAGCAGAACTCCAAGTTCTGAGTATCAACCAATCCCTCACTTGTTCTTTCTCGACGGATTGAAAGCTATTTCATCGAATCCAAATTACTTGGATGAGCTCAGAAGAGTCAGGGATCGTGCATTGCATCCGACAATGACCAATCGTTTTTACCTCCCAAGACTCTTCTCCCAAATGTCTAACGACTTCTCGCTCCCATGCCTCACGGTTCTAGATGAGTGGATGGAGTCAGACAATGTGGACAAAATAAAGGGCATAGCACTACTTCTAAGAGAAACACCTCGAGGATTTGTCTTCTCGAACACAGATTTCGTCTCGAAACTGATCGAGAAATCTTACGCAGCTGGCCCGGACTGTTATCGCAGTGTAAAGAGTGGGCTTTTTAGCTCAGCTGCCTATGGGTCTAAGAGCGGTACTCCTGGACAGCCAATGCCCGAAGATATAGAACTTCGCGATCAAGCAAAGGAACTATTTTAGAGATTCCAACCAGGCTCACCCACTCACAGATTTTATCTTTCACTAGCAAAGGACGCCGAAGAGGAAATACGAGACGATCTGGCGCGAGATGAAGAAGTATTTGAGGAATGATCATATTCCCCTCTCCGGGCCGTTGGAATCAAAGATTTTTGCCGAAAAGCCAAGAGTTTCAGGTATATTGCAATTCAACAGTGATTTAACGTGGGCACTGAAGTTGCACTAGTACCGTGCACCGAATCTGCAGAATTAAACTGCTATTTAATTTACCCTGTTTTGTATTAATCTGAACTTTTCTGCGCCTGAGAATTACCTTCTGTTGCGCCGAGCAAGTTTGACAAAAGATCAGGGTGCACTACAATACGACCAGGGTAAATTACAGCCTCGAGTAATTCCACTTACCGGTTGTTGATGGAAAAGAGAACCTAATGGGGAAAAAGAACCCTTGAGTCCCCACGGATAATGCCACTGTCTCCCCTGCTGACTCATATCGTAAGAGTTCTTCCTTCAGGAAAGCAAAAATCAGAATCATAAGCTCCACTACGTCAAGATCGCTTCGCATACTGGTTTTCCAGAATGCTAAACCCTAACAAACGAGGGCTTAGGTATTGATGTATGCTCCTTCAGGCACCTGGGCCTCAGGGTATACCATCCTTATGTCCATGCCTGGGGGACCTCCGTTAGTTTCAGGTTTGCCGTATCGTTAACACAATTCGCAGATTGCTTCGCAAGATCGTCACTGTGTCATCCGCGATGCAATCGAAGGAGTCGGAGCACATGAATAGATTAATTTACACCTATTCGTTAGTAAAAACCCTTTACGAACAGGGAAAAGATTACATTGACTCTTTTTGGCCGTTTGTACTCAAGGTTATGCCGAGGGATAAGACTACCCTTAATCTACCTGCGATTCAAAAAGGAATTCGAGATAACTCTGGGTTGGATATTCCCCAATATTCACTTAAGTCTATCATAACTCGAGCGAAGAGAAAGGGTTATATGACCCAAAAAAAGGGACGATTCTGGTTAACAGCGACAGGAGATAACTATCTTGATGCTCTAGAACCTGAATCTACGGTGGAACGGAGAATCAATGAACTACTTGAAGATATAAGGAACTATCTGAATGAGCAATTGGGGTTATCTTTAACCTTGAGTGGAACCTACGATATCGTCTTGTCCTTCATACATGAAAATATTGATCCGCTTTTAGAGTTCTGCAACCCAGATAGTAGCATAATTGAACTGGGTCTCTCGAAACAAGGCAATAGTAGATATAATAGTGTCTTGGTAAATTACTTTGAAATTGCAAAACAAAGAAAACCTGATCATTATCAGACACTAACAGATATTGTCTACGGTTCCGTGATTGCGACGGTAGCAAGCAACCGTGACGTTGCTAGAATAAACAAGAAATTTGCGCATACCAAGATCTTTTTGGACTCAAACTATCTTTTTAGTCTATTGGAGCTCCACTTCCCCGAATTCACTAAGCCAGCCAAGGAGCTTCTTAATTTGCTTGAATCGTACAAATTCGAACTTAGGGCTTTCGATTTCACTGTGGATGAAATAGTTAGGGTTCTCAGGAGATACTCAAGAGAACAGCACCTATTTGTGCCAGGTGTTCGAGTAGACTCAATTTTCAGCAATTTGAAAAATCAGGGGTTTACTACTGAAGATGTTAGAGAATTCATGGCCAAAATAGAAGATAGAATATGGGAATTAGGAGTCAAAATCGAACCAACGGCCGTAGAACTGAAGGAATACAAACCTCCAAAAGATGAATATCGGGCCAAGCTTTCTTACTATAAGCCTGATCAAGACTTACATGCCCAGAATCACGACCTTGCCGTAATAGAAAAAATCAGAGAAATTAGGAAAGCACCAAAAAGGGAGATAGAGAATTCAAGAGCTCTTTTTCTTACCTCCGATTTAAGACTATCTAAATTTGATTTCTTCGAAATGAGCCATAGAGAGAAGGCTACGATCTGCGAGGTAATCCCAGACAAACTTCTCACAAATATTTTGTGGCTTAAGAATCCTACCATCATAAAGGATATCCCTTTGAAATCAATTATCGCCATTCACTCACATGGGATGTTTATTGATAGAAGAATTTGGCGACGTTTTTGTGAAACCATAAGGAAACTAAAACAAGAGGAGAGGATAGGCGATAAAGATATCTCAATGCTTTTCTATGATCATCGCATTGAGAAAGTACTGGAAGTTTACGATGGCTCACAGACTGACAAGATCACCTCTGAGCTCATATTAGAGCAAATATAAAGCGCCTGGAAACGGTAAACTGAATTCCCAGTACTATGGTAAATAGAATTCCCATGGTAATGGTAAGCAGAAATCCTATAAGGATGGTAAATAGAATTCCCATTTCGGGAGAGCTCCTGTATAGTTTTAGAAAACTCTACAGGAGAGGAAATGATAAGAGAAAAAATGTACGAAAAAGTTCAATTTTTTAAGAGACTGGGGCATTCCAAGTCAGAGATAACATCTGTTCTGGAAATAGACCCCAAAACCGCAGCCAAGTATTACGCCATGGATGGCAGGGAATTTAAGACTTACCAAAGAGAGCATATGTTTCGGGATAGGGTGTTTGAAGAATACGAGAAAGATATCTTAGAAGTCTACCAGATGAATGAATTCGGCAAGCTTAATATGAGTGCGGTGTATGACTATCTGGAAGAAAAATATGACACTCTTTCTGGCAATGAACAAACCTTGCGCAACTACATAGGTTATCTTATCCAGACAGACAAGCTGAGGTTGAATGAGAAGATAAGGCTCTATACAAAAGTTCCGGAACTTCCCTTTGGACAGCAGATGCAGCTTGATTTTGGCCAGTACCGGTGTAGAAGCGGCCTCAAGCTCTACATATTTGCCTCTCTTCTTTCGGCGAGTCGCTATAAGTACGTCATTTTCCAGGACCATCCCTTCAGGACCAAGGAGGTTATTTGTCATCTACTTAACTCATTTGATTATTTCAAAGGAGTACCGAAGGAGATCGTCATTGATCAGGATAGCTTAATGGTGGTGAGTGAGAATGCCGGGGACATAATCTACACCGGTGATTTTAAGTATTTTATTGAGGAACAGGAGCTAAGAATGTATGTCTGCCGGGCCTCTGACCCGGAGACCAAAGGAAAGATTGAGAATCTCATTAAATATGTTAAGCACAATTTTCTCTCGATACGAGATTTTGAGAGTGTAGATGAGGCCAATGAACGTGGAGTTACATGGCTGAAAAGAAGGGCAAACGGGAAGATATCCCAGGCCACCAAAAAGATACCGGCCCTCCTGATTGAAGAGGAAAGAAAGCACCTGAGGCCTTTAGAAAACTCCATATTCAGGAAAGACTCTCATTTAGGTAGAGAAAAAAGGATTGCCAACGAGAAAGCCTATATATCAGTAGGAGCATCAAGTTATCAGCTGCCTTTGAAATACCGGAATAGAACCGTTGAGATCTACCTCACCAAACGCAAGCTTTTCGTCTTTGATCTCTACACACAAAAGGAAATTATTGCGTATGAGCTTTCTCCTATTCCCGGAAGAACAGTCTCTAAGAGAGAGCATGAAAGGGAAATGGAAAAACCAGCCCAGGAGCTGAAAGCGCTTGTCTCTGAGATGTTTGAATCAGAGAACTGGAAGAGCTTTACCGAAAGGAATTTTAAAACCTTTTCCCGATATGTGAGAGACCAATGTCTGGGGGCGAAACGATACTTTCTGGCCAAAGATATCGACCTTGATATTTTAGAGCAAGCTCTGGGATACTGCCTGGAGAATGATACGCTAAGTTTTTCCAATCTGAATGATACCTATGCCTATTTTGAGCGTGCCTCTCAAGAATCAAATGGTCTCCTTAAGGAAATACCGATACTGGACTCAGAATACCAAGGGGTGCATGAACCGTTAGAGGTCACCGAGAGGAGTTTATCGGTGTATAAAGAGCTCATCGGGAAAACTAAGGGAGCGCTCATATGAAAGCCTATGAGAAGACTCTGGGTTTTTTAAGCACCCTGAGTCTAAAAGGAATAGCCAATAGTCTTGATGAAATGATACATGATGCGGAAATAAGGAAAGTCTCCTACATTACCTTTCTCAACACTTTATTTACCACCGAGGTATCTTATAGAGTCAAACGCCGTGTGGAGAGAAACATGGTAGGGGCTCATTTCCCCATCATCAAGAGAATGTCGGATTTTGAGTTTGGCCGCCTCAAAGGAATAGGAAAATCAGAAGCGGTAAATCTTCTTGACTGTGCTTGGATAGATAACAAAGAGAATCTCTTATTCTTTGGTCCTCCTGGCATAGGGAAAACTCACCTAGCCATAGCTTTTGGGATAGCTGCAGTAGAAAAAGGATATACTGTTTGTTTTGAGAGAATTGCTAATCTCATAAAGCTTTTGAAAACAGCCGAGATCCAGAAAACATCTGAATACAGGATCAGGAGAATAATGAAGTCAAACCTGGTCGTGATCGACGAGATCGGTTATACCCCAATTGAGAAACGAGAAGCCAATCTTTTTTTCAACCTAGTCAGTGAAATGTATGAAAAATTATCCATTATCGTCACTTCCAACAAAAGCTTTGAGAGCTGGGCGGAGATGATGGGCGATAGTATCATGACCACAGCCTTGCTGGACAGATTATTGCATCACGCCAGGATTTTCAACCTGGATGGAGAATCCTACAGAATAAAAAATCAAAAAAAGGAGGGATAATCATTTCTAGCTTCTTCAAAAAATGGGAAATCCGTTTACCGAAGAGGTGGGAAATATACTTACCAGGACAATGGGAAATGTCCTTACCGCGATACTGGGAAAAGTCCTTGACATTTACAGCGCCAGCAAATTTATCGATGAGGAAACAAAGAAGAAACTTGAGGAGCAAAGAGAAATCTTTGAGACGAAACTTACCCAAGTAAAACTGGAGAAAAAGAAAGCGTTTGAGACCCGACTCAGCGCAATTAAGGAAAAGCTTAAGGCAAAGGCTGTTAGGAAGGCCAAGAGACGTGCTGTTGTAAAAATGTGCATACCAGCTCTTATTTTTGTCGGAATATTCATATACTTCTTGTTAACAAAGGGATGGGCGAGAACTGCTGAGATTATTTTAGGCATTGCTTCGGTCGTTGGCATTTTATCTTTCTTGGGTATCAAAGTTAATATGTTAAATATACGAAAGCGACTCCAAGATAAGGCATTCCAAAGAATATATAGGAAAGAATTAAGCGAAATAGCACTGAAAGAGGACTTTGGGAGTCGGTCGTCAAATGAAAAACGTATGCATGGAACAGAATAACCCTTGCGAAGGGATATCGAATTCTCAAATTAGTAAGTTTATAGCCGTATAACGTGTGACACAGTGCAAGAGGTTGGGGCCTCAGGGCACTCATGCAAATTTCTGGTTAGTAGAAACTCGTGTTACGCCGAAAAGAAGTCAAATGAGATGAATTTAGAGTATAAGAACAAGAGGCGTACCGCAATTAAATGGGAATTTAATTGGAGATTACAAAGCAAATTGAAAGATATTCAATCCATTTCTTTTTATGAACAATTACCCGGACCTTTCACTGAATCTTATCTCGTAGGTTTAACACCATCTAAGTATGATATGTTCTTGTAAATAATGGGGACACTCCTAGCGGTACAATCTTAACTGAGTCGTTCAGAATCGAAGCTTCATATGCCGACCTGACCTTGGACCAGAACCAGATTGCTGAGGCAACTTTTGAAAAAATCGAAGGAAACATAGAACGCATTAAATTGAGGGTCGGAGGGGTCATCTCTGGAATTATACAAATTAATCTTATAAGAATCCGACTCGTCAACGGCGTCGAGGTCACCCTTGACAAAGACACAATTGCTAAGATTACTTTTCATAGCCAAGATAACAACCAATAAAAAAGTCCTAACCAGCCCTGTTCTTGATACAACCGATCTTTCCACTAAGACCAAAATAATATTTGGAGTACCAAGTCTAATATCTGTCGCCTTCTGTCTGAATCTTTGCCAAAATACAGACATAACCTTTTCAGAACATGACCGACTTCCACTTATGCCTACAGGAAGAAATTCTACAACTTATTTAACCCCTCTAAGTGATAGATAGTTCATACTCTACCGGCCTAAATATCTCTTGTGCATACTCCAGAGCACTAAGGTTTAAAATGCTCATACTTGGAGGACAATCCAAAAAGATAAAATCTCAAGCCTTGCTTTGTCCATCCTTTGTAACTATCATTATTAACCCATCCTCAAGTCTAGCTTCTCACTATCTACCAAGGAAGCAACAGGCTCCCAGGTATCAGTGAGCTTAGTCCTTTTATAAATTAGTGCTTTTAGAGGCAAAGAGAAGCCAAACGGAAAGGTCAAAACTTATCAACGAATCCTTCCTTCTTCATTGAAAAGATTAAGGCTTCTTATTTTGACTAATTTTGCGTCTTTTATTATAGACTAGGAGCGTGTTTCAAAGGTCAAAAATTTTCAATGGGAAGAAACCGTTCCCTTACTTCCCACTCTTTAGCCGAAAAGAGAAGAATAGACAGGATTTGATAGGATATATGAGATGGTCTTGTGGGAGAACTCTTTATCTTTTTTGGTCCTAAAACCAGCCGAGTTTAACTTTTTTGCTATTTCCCTTAAAGAAAGCTTATTTTTTCCCCAATGATTATTATTTAACTTAAAGATCTCGGTAACAATTTCTAGCTCATCATCATTTTTCTTTAGTTCTTTTTTGATTGCCTCAAACCCTAGGGGAGGAGAGCCTACTAACTCACCCTTTTCTTTTTTATATCGCAGGGCTTCTTTTGTTCTTTCAGAGATAAGGTCCCCCTCAAGCTGGGCAAATACCCCCAGCATACCCAAAAAACCCTTCCCCATGGCGGTGGTAGTATCAAAAGGCTCGGTTACGCTCTTAAAGCCTATCCCTTTCTTTTCAAAGTTATCTTCTAATAGCTGGTAAAGATGCCTTTGTTTTCTCGTTAAGCGATCAGTCTTATAAACAACCACCACGTCCACGTGATCAGCTTCTAAAAAAGAGACAAGGTTCCTAAGACTCCTCCTTTTCATATCCTTACCGGAGGATCCCTCATCACTAAAGACTTTAACTAGCTCCCAGTCCTGACTCTCACAGTAAGCCTTTATTCTAGAAGTCTGGTTATCCAAGCTGATTCCTTCCTTAGCCTGCTCGTCAGTCGAGACTCTGATATAGCCAATTGCTTTCATCTTTTAGCCTCCATAGCTTGCTGGATAAACTCCTCTAGATCCTCTTCTTTGATTCTATATACTTTTCCAAACTTAGCCGCGGGAAGTCTTCTCCCTTTGATATATATCCTGATGGTGTTGGGATGAAGCCTTAGCTTTTCGGCTACTTCTTCAACCAAGAGAAATTTAGACACTGCCATCCTCTCTTTAATTTTGATTTAATTATACCACATATATTTAACCTATCAAGCATAGTTAATTTTATTTAATGAATAGAGGAGTAAAAATCGCTAAAATTCCTCTTATATAGCCCATCTTTTGCCCCTTAGAGGTATAGAACATCGCCTTAGTTAAAACGTGAGTCTCTATAAGCTTCATTCTGCGTCTTTTTATCGGCTCTCCCTAGCTGATTTCGGCGAGAATTGCATTTTAAGGCAAAAATTAGCCATCGGGGGAGAAGATAACAGGAGAGAGATTTTTATCTCCCCAAAGAAAAGACAAAATTAGGATATTTACGGCTCAAAAATGGGGGTTTTGACTTGAGGTTAAGCCTACTTAATTAGTCGGTGGCTAAAAAAAATTAATTTTTTTACAACACATTTTTAAGAATTTACCGAGTTTATCATTTCGCTTTCCTTCGACAAAGACGAAAACTTATAGCTCTTGCCTCCAGGCTGACCAAAAAAACATATATAGCATAGAGCTATATGGGGTTTTAGACATTTTGTAAGATCGAGGGGGGGTTGACAAATTTTTAATTGTGTTTATAATATGGTTAAAGTTAACGATAAAGAAATATCACTCTAAAAATAGAGCTGACACTCCAAAAATCTTCGTAGGAGAGACGATAAATACCCTTATTAGTGGTGTTATGCTTAACGTTATCGATGTAGTAATTATGAAAGCTTAAAGGAACGAGAAGAAAAATGTCTCATGCTACTTTGAAGGATATAGGGAAAGAGATAGGAGTATCTGCTACTACTGTTTCTCGAGCTTTAAATAACAAACCTGACATAAGCTACCAAGTCAAACAGAAGATCAAAGAAGTAGCCGAAAGACTGGGATATTCTCCCAATGCTCTTGCCAGAAGTCTGAAAGCAAAAAAGACTAGTTCCATTGGGGTTTTAATTGCCGATATCGCTGATTCTTTCTTTGCTCCCATTGTTAAGGGAATAGAGAATACCGCTCGTGAAATGGGATACAGCATAATTCTTTGTGATACAGGTGAGGAATATGAACAGGAGAAACTCGCCCTTCAGATGATGCTGGAAAAAAGAGTGGATGGACTATTAATCACCCCGTCTCAGACCGAATATGGAGATATTTTGGAATTAAAAAGAAAGAAGATCCCGTTTGTTTTGATAGGCCGACACTTCGATCTTGTAGAAAGCGATTATGTAATTACAGATGACATAAAAGGAGCTTTCTCGGCTACCGATTACTTGATTAAAAAGGGTCACAAAAAAATCCTGTTCATAAATGGACCTAACTATATCTCCAGTGCTAAGGAAAGACTGGTGGGGTATAAACGGGCTCTACAGGAACATGCTATTCTTTTTGATAAGTCTTTAGTCAAAGAGGGTGCTTTGAAAATGGAAGATGGCTACAGAATCATGAAGGAGATACTGTCCGCCGGGGCTAAATTTACGGCAGTTTTTGCCTATTGTGACTTTGTAGTTCTGGGGATTATGCAAGCTCTAGAAGAGGCAAAGCTCAAAATT
>Ga0315541_1002449_pt1 | contig 15533 bp, 13 predicted proteins | sample SalMarSW160190MG_FD_203095 | JGI IMG/M metagenome (GOLD analysis project Ga0315541, IMG submission 203095) | Salt marsh sediment microbial communities from the Plum Island Ecosystem LTER, Massachusetts, United States - Salt Marsh Sediment SW1601-190 ...
GCTATTACTGGTTCTTTGTAATTGCGATGTTTGTCACAGCGGTTTTGTTCATACCGATTGCTAAACGGTATCGAGGCAAGAGTTATATTCAGGATGAGGGGCCGGTGGAAACTTAGGATGTTAGATCCTGCGTAAAACGGGGAGCTGAATATTTTGAGAATACTTCGCCTGTACCTGCTTGTGTATCATTAGTGTCAGGGGGATTATTTGGCTCAGCATGTTCGGCTGAACCTTGCGTTTTCTTCTCATCGGCCTTCAGGCACCAGTTAATGGCCTGTTCCGTGGATTGAGGGCCGTCTTTTGTGGCCACTACGTTATGAACCAAATCGCACCACCAGCAGATATATGATATGTTTGCCTGCTGAGATTGCCTGTTCAGGCCTATCTCTTTTGCGAACGTTTTTTGAGAAATTGGTGTAACACATATTAACAAAGCTACGAAACTCAAAACAAGAAATCCTGTTAGAAAGCCCAGCAGAGGAGCAAAAAGTATGTCAAATATTCTTGGGAAAGAGACATTGAACTGGCCTGTAATAAATGTATAAGACAGGCCGTACAAAATGAAAAAAGTACCCAATGCAGTCACTGTCAATATCAGGGCTTTTGTATAGGACGGTTCTCCGGTTGATGGGACAAAGTCGGCAATTACCGGAGCCAGAAAAACAGCCACATAAATTGATATTAAGATATTGAATAGCATTGTCCATGTATCGTAGAAGCCCAGTTTAATGGCGAACCAGGCAAAAAGTGCACCAGCTAATATGGCAGTCCAAAATATCATAAAACTTATCCTACAACCCTTTTTAGTTCCTGCAGAGTTGTTATTCCGGCAGTTACTTTTCTCAATGCCTCTCCCCTGAGGTTAGACTTGTCTTTTTTTGTGCCTTCGGTTTTCAATTGGTTTATCAGGGATTTATTATTCGCGATATCAGCCTTCAATCGGTCGGTTACGACCATCAGGTCCAAAATTGCCATTCTTCCATGATAACCGGTTCCACCACAGTATTTGCAGCCTACAGATTCACACATATTTGTATAATCTATTCCTTTTGCCTGGAATTCCTGGATTATGCTCTGAGTTAGTTGTGCCGGTCTCTTACAATGCTCACAAAGTCGTCGGAGCAACCTCTGAGAAACCAGAAGATTCAATCCCGAAGACAACAAAAGAGACGATACGCCTAAATCCATCAATCTGATTAAAGCGGATGCATTGCTGTCGCAGTGAATAGTAGCCAGGACAAGATGGCCGGTTTGGGCTGCTCGAAGCGCAATCTCTGCTGTTTCCTCGTCGCGAATTTCACCGACGCATATCACGTCCGGGTCCTGTCTTAAAATACTTCGTAAAGTTTTTGAAAAAGTAATATCGGCTTTTGGATTGATTTCAATTTGACTTGCCTGTGGCAAAAAGGCCTCGATTGGGTCTTCCACTGTGATGACATTGTGTGTGAAGCGGTCGATTTGGTTCAGCATTGCATACATTGTAGTGGTTTTCCCGCTGCCGGTAGGCCCACAGACCAGCACCATGCCGGATGGTTTGTTTATTGCAGTTTCGATAATCGAATATTGCTTATTTGTTATTCCGACATCGTTGAGTTTAAACGTGCCGGCATTTTGGTTCAAAACCCTAATCGATAGTTTCTCTCCGTTAAGGACGCCCGCACTTGCGACCCGAAATGAAGCGTTTGTTCCAGCCCTTTTTGCGATGAAGGCGCCGTCCTGAGGTCTTCTTTTTTCGGAGATGTCCATACTTGAGACGGCTTTTATACTATTTACAACTGCCTTGCAGGTATCAGTGTTGAGGTGTTTTACTGTTCTCAATACACCATCTATTCTTAGCCTTACAGTGTATATTGTGTTGTCTTTCGGGTCTATAAGAATGTCACTTGCCCTAAGGTCAAGAGCATCTGCGATAATTTTCTCGGTCATGTCAAGAATGTGGCTGTCTTGATGCCTGCTATCACCGTGTCCATATATTTCCTTGAGATCGTGGCCTGATGAATCAAGCAGTCTGATAGCCGAATCGTCTTTGCGGAGTGAGTGGCCGCGGATGCCTCCGATTGCGTTTTTTACCTGTTGTATAATGAGCACGAATATATTATCGCCGCTTTTAGAGGACTTTTTTGCTGCATCTACTATCAGCAGTATAAGTAAAAGAAGCGGGCCTGTAAAAAGAGTGAGAATGTACGCAATTGATTTGTATTTTTTTGGCACTAAGGGGCTAAACTGAACATATTGAACAAGATATAGACAAAGATATACCCATGCAACAAGCAAAAGAAGCTTAATAGGATTAAAAGGCAGCGTTATAGAAGATGAGACCGGATTGACCTGAGCCGGGAATAAGCAAGATGAACCTGATGAGAATGCTTGTGTAGATTCGAATATTTGCATAAATTTTCTTCCGCAACAAATACCGCAAATAAACTGTTTGTATATTTAAGTTATTATGTTTTACCGACATTTGCAAGCATAAAATGTTTTATAAAGTGGGATATTTTTGAGGGTATGAATTGGCTTAAAGGTCCTCAAGCTCGGTCAAGCCGGAATCAGATTCATCAAATTCAAGCTCAGCGAAACTGTCCTGCTCTGCTACAGTCTTGGCTTCAGGTTGTGGTTTTCCTTTTTTGGGTGGTTTTTGCGGTGGCATTTCAGGCGGCACAATCTTTTTTGGTTGGCCATCAATTTGTAATAAAAATGTCAGGGAACCTATCTTAAGGTAGTCACCGGATTTTGCCGTTGCCTCGTCTATGCGTTTGCCGTTAAGGTATGTGCCATTGCGCGATTTTAGGTCACGGATTTTCAGAGTGTCATTATTTACAATTATTTGGCAGTGCTTTCTGGAAACGGACATAAGGGGTATGCATAAATCACAATCCTGGCGACGGCCGATAACTGTGAGATCGCTCGGCATAGGAAAAGTTTTCTGTGAGCCGTCTTTCTTGAATAGAATCAGATTTACATCCATTATAGTTTGCTCTCTAAAACGTTAAGTACCGCCACTTTTATATTTATTATACTACAAAAAACGAACAGTAACAACAGAAATCCGTACGACAAAGTGGTGTTGACGGGTCGGGCTTATTGTGATAGATTCGTATAACTTTTTGTTAATTCAATAGTTACAATATTTAAGATGATTTAGTGTGTAGGATGTGTTGTGTGGTATATCTTATGTTATGTGTTTAACCATCACTTTGTTATTGAATGTTGAAAAGACTAAGACTTGACAATATTGGTCGATTAGATATATTTTACGTGAATTATGAGGGATTTGTGTACTGGATAAATCTATGGCACAAGCGACACTGCCCGATGGCAGCAAATTAGAGATTGCTGAGGGCACAACGTTAAAACAATTATCAGAACAGATAGGGCGGCGGCCATAGCTGCAAAAGTAAATGGGCAATTGGTAGATTTATCCACACCTGTCAGCGGCGATATAGCCGTTCAAATCATAACGTCCAAAGATGAAGAAGGCCTTGAGGTGATGCGTCATAGCTGCGCGCATATTATGGCTGAGGCGATATGCAATATCTGGCCGGATGCGAAGCTGGTCTATGGACCTACAGTTGAAGACGGATTTTACTATGATATCGACCTTGATGAGCCGATTCGGCCGAGCGATTTCGAACGCATAGAAGAAAAGATGCATGAAATTGTCAAAGCGGACAAGCCGTTTATTCGCAAGGAAATGAGCAAAGCTGAAGCACTTAAGAAATTAACCGGCGACAAGTATAAGACCGACAATATAGCGCATGCAGATAGCGATATTATTAGTTTCTATTCGCATGGGGGAGGTTTCGAGGATTTGTGTCGTGGTCCGCATGTGCCCAGCACCGGTAAGGTTGGAAGCTTTAAGATAATGTCTGTGGCCGGTGCTTACTGGCATGGTGACCCAACACAAAAGATGCTTCAGCGTGTCTATGGCACCTGCTGGCCAAGTAAAAAAGAGCTGGACGATTATCTGCATAGGTTGGAAGAGGCGAAGAGGCGTGACCATCGTGTGTTGGGCAAACAACTGGATTTGTTTAGTTTCAACGAGGCGGGTCCCGGATTTGCGTTTATTCACCCCAAAGGAATGATAATATGGAGTGCCATCGTGGATTACTGGCGCGGTGTGCATAATAGATACGGTTATCAGGAAATCCAGACCCCTATTATTCTTAACGAAGAGCTCTGGCACAGGAGCGGGCATTGGGACAATTATAAAGAGAATATGTACTTTACCGAGTTCGATAATACCAGCTATGCGATAAAACCGATGAATTGTCCCGGCGGCTGTCTGATTTATAAAACGAGGCAACATTCATATCGCGAATTTCCGATGCGGATTGCCGAGCTTGGTTTGGTGCATCGCCATGAGGCCAGCGGTGTTATGCACGGATTATTCAGGGTAAGACAGTTCACGCAGGATGATGCCCATATATTCTGTGTGTCTGAGCAGATAGAGTCTGAGATAATAGGCGTGATTGAGCTGACCTTTGAGATATACCGGGCCTTCGGATTCGAGGATTTTCATATCGAGCTTTCGACAAAGCCGGAGAAACATATCGGCTCGGATGAGATATGGGATACGGCTACGAATGCATTAAAAGATGCTCTTGGACACAAGGAGATTGAATACAAAATCAATGAGGGAGATGGTGCGTTTTACGGGCCTAAGATAGATTTTCATATTCAAGACTGTCTAAAACGGTCGTGGCAGTTAGGCACAATTCAACTGGATTTTTCTATGCCGGAGCGTTTCGGACTTGTATATACCGATAAAGACAATACCGAGAAAACTCCGGTTATGATTCATAGGGCGGTTTTGGGTTCTTTTGAGAGGTTCATTGGGATTCTTATAGAGCACTACGGCGGAAATTTGCCTCTGTGGCTTTCGCCGGAGCAGGTGAGAGTATTACCGATAAGTGAAAAAAGTAACGATTATGCAGGAGCGGTTCAGGACAAGCTGAAAGATGCGCAGCTACGTTGTGGTTGTGATTACTCGGATGAAAAGATAAATTCCAAGATTGCCAAAGCCCATATTGAAAAGCTACCCTATATGTTGGTGGTCGGTCCTAAAGAAGCAGAATCCAATACGGTCAATGTAAGAATCCGAGGAGTAAAGGAAAATAAGACCGTTGGAATTGAGGAGTTTTTAACAACGGCAAAACGTAAAATTGCCGATAAAGATACAGATTTGGCGTTTTTTGCCACCAAGACATAAAGGCACTAAATTTTTGTTTTTTTTTACTTTTAATTTCTTAGTGTCTTCGTGACTTTGTGGCTAAAAAGAGAAAGGTAAGGTGGTGTACAATCAGTAAACAAAGTTTAAAGGTAAACGGAGGGATAAAGGCCCGAACAATTCGGCTGATTGACGAATCGACCGAACAAAGCGGGATTGTAAGTAAAGATGAGGCACTTGAAAGGGCTCGTGAGCTTGGTCTTGACCTTGTGGAAGTAGACCCCATGAGCGACCCACCGGTCTGCCGGATAATGGACTACGGCAAGTGGCTTTATCAGCAAAAGAGAAAGAGCCGCAATGCCCATAAGAAAAGCCAACGTCATACTGCAACACTAAAGGAAATCAGGCTCAGGCCTGAGACCGACAAGCACGACCTGAGTATTAAGGTCAATCATGCTCGTGAGTTTCTTCAAAAGGGCCACAAAGTACAATTCACAATGCTCTTCCGCGGCCGGCAGTTGCTGCACAGAGACCGTGGTTTTCAAATGCTTGAGGAGATTACCGAATCGCTGGGAGATTTGGCAAAAATCGAGCGGCCCAGCAGGATGTCCGGCAGACGTATGACACTGCTGCTTGTGTCCAAATAGTTCTCTGTTAGTGTGTTTTTTCGGTAGCCGGCTTTGTCTTGATATAGGGCGTATAATAACCTTGGAGACAGAGTAGCACGGGTTGTGCAGGGGGTTCTGTTGTTTTTAACGGGTGAGGACTTTTGTTCTACAGGGCAGATTTGAGTTTGTTGTAAGCGGAGAATAGCGACAGGGGACCAGTTTTAGTAAGAGATGAGGGATTTTTAATGAGTTTTCCGAAAATCAGGTTGCGAAGATTACGCAGCAGCGATGCTATGCGAAGACTGGTGCGCGAGACTTCTTTAAGCGTCGATGATTTGGTCTATCCATTGTTTGTCCGCGAGGGTAAGGGGCTTAAAGAGCCAATCAAGTCGATGACGGATTGTTTTCACTTTTCGCCGGACACGGTTTCAGCCGAGGCGGTCGAAATTTCGGAGCTGGGGATACCTGCGGTGCTTCTTTTCGGTCTGCCGGAAAAAAAAGATGATATGGGCTCTGCGGCCTGGGCGGAAGACGGCGTTGTGCAAAAGGCAATCGGCAAAATTAAAAAAGCTGCACCCGAGCTTCTCGTAATAACCGATATCTGCCTTTGTGAATACACTTCGCACGGCCATTGCGGCGTTATCAAAGACGGCAAAGTCGACAATGACACCACCTGTGAACTATTGGCCAAGGTTGCACTTTCGCACGCCCAGGCAGGCACCGATGTTGTAGCTCCTTCGGATATGATGGACGGACGGGTCAGATATATCCGCGAGGCACTGGAGGAAAATGATTTTCACGATGTTGCTATTATTTCATACGCAGCCAAATACGCCTCTGCCTTTTACGGGCCGTTTAGAGATGCCGCTGAATCGGCGCCGGATTCTGCTTTTGCAGGGACAGCCCTTGCGGACCGAAAGACCTATCAGATGGATTTTGCCGATGCCGAGCAGGCGATGGTTGAGATTGTACTGGACATCGAAGAAGGTGCTGATATTGTGATGGTAAAGCCGGCCCTTTGCTATCTTGATATTATTTATCGCGCAAAACAGCGTTTCGATTGCCCTATTGCAGCTTATAACGTTAGCGGTGAATATATGATGGTTAACTCGGCTTCCGCCGAGGGGCTTTTGGATAAACAATCAGCGATGCTCGAGATGCTCACCTCCATAAAACGCGCTGGCGCAGATATTATTATCACATACTTCGCCAAAGATTTCGCAGACCTACGGAGAAGCGGCACTACATAAAGGCAAATAGCAGTTTGTGCAGGAGAATTACTATGTTGACTAAAATGCGTGGCGTGTTCCGTGAAATTGCCAAGGTCCAGAGCCAAACCAAACGGACAAGCGCCTCATAACTGCTGGTTATATTCAGCGTTGTAATAACAGGCCGAATCATCCCTCATATCCGCGAGTTGTTGTAATACTTAATGTACCAATCCCAGCTCACCAATATACTATTTAACCAATCAACTTTTTAAGATTTCTTTCGGAAAAGTTGGATATGTGCATTGTGTGAATTGTATTCCATTTTTTCTTTATAGTTGACCGTGTGTGTTTCTGATTTGGTCGAGGATTTTTTGTCCACCGGAGGTGAGGAGTTCTTTTGCAAGTTTGTCGGCTGCGGATTTTGCCTGGTCAACTGGGGCGGTAGTTGAACGCCTGACATAATTTTTGCCTTCGACATCACAAATAATAGCGTCAATTGTTATCGTATTGGCCTTAATCTGCGAATAAACTCCGAGAGGAATACTGCATCCGCCGTGCATAGCTTGCAGGACAAGCCGCTCGCTCTCAACGGCGATGCGAGAATTTTTATCGTCGATTTGCGAAACCAATTCTGCCAGCTCGTTATCTTCAGCCCGGATTTGAACAGCAAGAGCGCCCTGGGCGGGAGCGGGAATGAATTGCTTCGGGTCAAAACAGAATGAGATTTTATCGCCAAGGCCGAGACGGTTCAGGCCTGCACAGGCGACAACTATTGCGCTAACCTGGCCCTGTATAACTTTGCGGATCCTTGTTTCGACATTTCCACGCATAGGCACACATTCTATATCGTCTCGTAGAAGTCGCAATTGCGCAATTCTTCGCAAGCTGGATGTCCCGATAGCAGCACCGGCAGGTAAATCATCGATAGAGGCCAACTTTTGCGATGCGACGACGGCATCTGCGGGTGATTCTCGTTTTGGTACAGCAGCGATGAGCAGATCCTTAGTGAGGGCTGTTGGCAAATCTTTGTAACTGTGAACGGCCAGGTCGGCCCGGCCATCGAGCAATGCCTTTTCAACCTCAGTTGTAAAAAAGCCAATAGAACCGGTTTTGTACAAGAAGCCCGTCTTGTCGCTGTCGCCCTTTGTCGAGATGTTGACGATGGAACATTCGATATCCGGCTGGACTCGCCGAAGCAATTTTATAACTTCCTCGGATTGTATCAAGGCCAGCTTGCTTGCCCGGCTGGCGAGCCTTATGTGTTTCATTTTGTCCCTTCAAGGATTAGCTACTAAGACACCAAGACACTGATTGTTAATATCGAATATCGAAATTCTAAATCCGAAACAAATTCAAAATTCAAATTTTCAAAAACAGTTGTTTTGGTCATTTTAATTTTGGTCATTCGATATTGCTTCGAATTTCGTGCTTCGGATTTCGTATTTATCCTTCAGGACTTCGTGCCTTTGTGGCTAAAATACACCAAAATCTTCTTATATTCAAGCATCTTGCTCCACCCCAGCAGCAATGATGGGATTTTGTTGCGTTTATGGGCTGAAATTATTACAGTAAGGTTGTAAAAATGGAATATGAGCTTTCCAACATTGAAAGGCGTATCCTGGCAGTCCTTCAGGATGGATTTCCGATGAGCCGGACGCCTTACAAAGATATGGCTGATAAGGCCGGTATTAGCACGGAAGAGCTTTTGGCTGTGCTTGGAGACTGGAAGCGGCAGGGCAAAATCCGGCGAATCGGAGCGATAGTGAATCATTACAAAATCGGCCTGGCAGCTGGTGCGATGATTGCCTGGAAGGTTGAACCGGAGCATATCGAGCACGTAGGTAAAATATTAGCAGGATTTGAAGAGGTCAGCCATTGTTATGAGAGACAAACTGCTGAGAACTGGCCTTATAATATATATACAATGGTTCATGGGGCGACTGCAAAAGATATCGAGCAGGCAGTAAGCCGTATGAGCGAGGCGTGTGGGATTTCTGACTATCGCATACTGGTTACGGAAAAGGAACTCAAAAAGGCGCCGCCGAAGTATATTATATAGTCGCAAAATGAAAGGCAGGGGTAAAAGGGATGTTTGAGCTGCCGGTATCGGAAATAATCATGTTTGCCGTTGTTGTTGTGATATATTTTGCAGCGGCGGTTGCAGGTGTTTTGCAGTTACTCGCTGATGGGGAAAAGTACAGGCGTTTTCTTTTGCCTCTTGTCTCGCTGGCGGTTGTGCTGGAGGCGGTGATATTGGTATTTCGAGCTGTTGAGCTAAAGGCCGTACCGCTGACGGGACTGTTCGAGTCGATGATTGTTCTTACTATCGTATTTGGGCTGGTATTTCTTTTTCTCAGTATCGCCATTGAGCAGGTGTGGTTTGGCTCGGTGATGGTATGGGTGATTTTTGCTTTGATTTTGATGGCAGGGATTGTTGCCCGGCCGGCCTCGGAGCCCCATAAAATAGCAGCTACGCCTTGGGCGATTGCTCACGGTATTGCGATGATTCTCGGAGGGGCGTCGATTACGTTTGCAACGGCTAATGCATTTGTTTATTTGCTCGGCAAACACAAGCTCAAGCAAAAAAAGGTTATGCAGGTTCTCGGTAGGGTGCCTAATATCGAAAAGCTTGAGCGGATGACGGTTTTTGGAATAAGAGCCGGCTTTGTGTTGATTACGATAGGATTGATAAGTGGTGTGGGGCTTATATTACTTTTGGGAACAGACATCACCGCCTGGCTGACCGATGGAAAAGTTACTCCCATCATTGCAGCGTGGGTTCTTATGGGGATTATGCTTATTTTTAATCGTCAGCTTTTATTTAAAGGCAGCTTTAGGGCGTATATAACGATAGCGGTCTTTATACTTATTCTGTTTGCGGTTTTGGGAGCGACGATTTTAGGTACGACTCAACATAATTTTGCCGGCTATTAGTGCGATGGAACTGAGACAGCGATGAAGATTTTAGTTGCAGGATTGAATCATAAAACAGCTCCGATAGATATTCGTGAGAAGCTGGCCTTTGACGCCGACAAGACAATGCGTGCGTTGAGACAGCTGAAAAACAGATTTCACGAAGCGGAGTTTGTGCTGCTGTCAACGTGCAATCGTGTCGAGTTGTACTGTGCCTGTAAACGCACTGAGGAAATCGAATCCAAGATGATAACTGATTTTTTCTCTGAGTTTCACAATGTTGCCGTGACGGAATTTCGCCAATTTATGTATTTTTACAACGATGAAGATGCGGTAAGGCACCTGCTAACTGTTGCTTCGAGTCTGGACAGTATGGTGGTTGGTGAGCCGCAGATAATCGGGCAGGTCAAAGACAGCTATCGCCTTGCCTGCTCTGTTCAGTGCACTGGAAAGGTCCTGAATCGTCTTTTTCACTGTGCCTTTGCAGCAGGAAAAAAGGTATATACGACAACCTCGATATCGCAGGGGCGAGTGAGCGTCGCGGGGGTAACGGTTGAACTGGCGAAGCAGCTTTTTGCCGACGTTTCATCAGCGAAAGTTGTTGTAATTGGTGCCGGCGAGATGGGGGAGCTGATTGTCCAGCATCTTTTAAAGGCCGGATGCAGAGATATAACGATTGTCAACAGGTCTTATGAACGGGCTTTGGATGTTGCAAGGCGATTTTCTGTCTCTGCCGGAAAGTGGGAAGAGCTTCAAGAGCAGATAACCGGTGCCGACGTTGTAATATCCTCAGCGGCGAGTAAGGAGTATCTTTTTGACAGGGCATTGTTCGAGGAAATAATTGATAAGCGGCGAAAGGGAACGCTTTTGATTATAGATATTGCGGTACCGCGAAATTTCGAGCCATCTATAAATGAAGTGGAGGACGTGTACCTCTATAGTATCGATGACCTTTCTGAGGTAGTTTCGCAGAATCTCAAGGCCCGTGAAGTTGATATTGCCAGAGGTATGGAGATTATCGAAGAAAATATAACTGAGTTTATGGATTGGTTCGGAGCAAGAGACATAGGGCCTTTGATAGGGCAGATGAAAGAGAAGTTTGACCAGATAAGCAGAAATGAGCTGGAGCGGTTTTTTGTCGGGGCGAGAAAGGATGCCGACTGCAAGGAGGTGCTCGAGACGATGGTCAACCGCGTTGTCAGTAAGCTTCTGCATTGCGTGATAAAGAATATCGATACTGTGGCAAAAAAGAACAGTACTTCTGAGGCGGCAAAACTCGCCGATAGTATTGTTCGGCGCGCAGAAGAGATTTCATCCTCCACAGGACGCCTGCCGGCGGAAGCAGATAGTAAGGAGGATACGCAGTCGTGAAGGAGGACACGGGGTCGAAGCAAATCCTGAGACTTTTGTTCTGGGAGACGACGATAAAGTGCAATCTGGCCTGTGCGCATTGCCGGCGTCTGGAATCGGATGAAGCGGCTGTTAGAGATTTGTTAACAGAACAGGCAAAGAATTTGATAGAGCAATTGGCCCAGCTGGGCAAAGCTCAGCCTATGATGCCGGTTTTGGTTTTTTCAGGGGGTGAGCCGCTCTGTCGTGAGGGTTTGTTTGAACTGGTTGCTCAGGCGAAGTCGCTTGGAATTGTTCCTGCGCTTGCGACTAACGGGACTTTGATAGATGCAGAAGTGGCAGAGAGCATACATAACAGCGGAATTGTAAGGGTTGCGGTAAGTCTGGATGGTGCAACGGCTGAGGTTCATAATAAATTGCGGCAGTTGGATGGCTCCTTTGAGAGAGCGATTGAAGGCATTGGACATCTTCGTGATAAAAACGTGCCTTTTCAGATAAATGTTACTTTGACCAGACATAATGCCGGGCAATTGGAGGATATTTACGAATTGGCCAAGTCGCTCAGTGCTGTTGCAGTGCATATATTTATGTTGGTTCCGGTTGGTTGCGGTCAGGAGCTGGCCCAAAAGGATATGCTTTCACCTCAGCAGTATGAACAGAAGTTAGTTGAAATTTGCAAGCTGGATGCTCGTGGCGAGCTGCAAATTAAGGTAACCTGCGGGCCACATTATGAGCGAGTTGTCAGAGAGCAGGGTTTGTATAAGTTTCGTACAGGAGAAGAGAAAACCGAAGATGCAGTTCCAGGCAGAAGCGGGCATAAGGGGGTATCGAGAGGATGCCTTGCAGGTCTTGGTGTGCTGTTTGTCGGGCATCAGGGGGACGTTTTTCCGTGTGGTTATCTGCCTGTAAATTGCGGAAATATTCTAAAAGATAAACTTTCAGATATATGGTACGACAACAAGGATCTTGCGCGAATGCGGGATAGTAATAAACTTGAGGGCAAGTGTGGTATTTGCGGCTACAGACAGGTATGCGGCGGCTGTCGCGCCAGGGCATACGCCGCTACGGGTAATTATATGGCTGAAGAACCTTTTTGTGCATACATTCCGCCCGAAGCGGTTAGTTGATTTTTTAGCTTTTAAGATTTGCCTATGATAAATATCAGCAAGTTATATTGCGGTGAAGTTACGCCGGGTGACTGGCTTCGCTACGGCGAAGAGGGTTCGGGCGGAGAAGTTGTACCAAAAAGTGCATCCCAGAGACGGCCTATCATTGTTTGGAATATTACTCGAACATGTAATCTGAAGTGCGTGCATTGTTATAACGATAGCGGCTCTGAAAAGGCCGACGATGAGCTGTCAACCAAAGAGGCAAAAAATGTGTTGGACGATTTGGCCAAGTTTGGTGTGCCGTCGGTTTTGTTTTCCGGCGGGGAGCCATTGATGCGGGATGATTTATTTGAGCTGATTGGATATGCAGTAACTAAAGGTCTACGCACAGTCATCTCAACTAACGGGACATTGATAACAAAAGAGGTAGCAAAGAAAATAAAACAATATGGAGTTTCTTATGTTGGTATCAGTCTCGATGGTATAGGGAAGGTCAATGACCAGTTCCGTGGTGTGGAAGGTGCTTTTGACAGTGCAGTGAGGGGGATAAAAAACTGTCAGGATGCCGGTGTGCGCATCGGCCTTAGATTGACTTTAACTAAAAGAAATATCGAGGATTTGGAGAATTGGTTCGATTTTTTCGAAGCAAATAATATTGAGCGGGCTTGCTTTTATCACTTCGTACCGAGCGGCAGAGGAGGAACTATAGTCGATGAAGGCCTTATACACGCTCAGACAAGAGAAGCAGTTGAGAAAATTATAGCCAAGACAAAACAGTTCAAACAGGCGGGGCGAAAAACGGATATATTGACTGTCGATAACCATGTTGACGGTGTTTATGTGTATCTGAAATTGCTCAAGGAGGAGCCGAGCAGGGCGGCTGAGGTCTGGAAACTGTTGACATGGAACGGTGGTGGGCTGTACAGCAGTGGAGTTGGAATCGGCTGTATTGATTTTCACGGCAAGGTCCACCCTGACCAGTTTTGGCAGCATTATACTCTTGGCGATGTGCGGGAGAGACCATTTAGCCAAATTTGGATGGATACAAGCGCCCCGCTTCTTCGGGGATTGAAAGACCGGCGAAGCTTTATAAAGGGTAGATGTCGACTTTGTAAATTTTTCGATGTTTGCGGGGGAAGTTTGAGGGTACGGGCGGATTTGCATTTTGGCGACCCGTGGGCGCCGGAGCCGGCCTGTTATTTGACAGATACCGAAATCGGCTTGGATAGTGAGAAACAGGCGGAATTGAAACGCAGCGGCGAAGTCTTCCAGATGCCTGATTAGTTTTCAGTTGAGTCTGCTATTGTGAGGGTTTTCTACTCAGTTGACTTCAGGGCGTTATGCGTTTTTCTTGCTTTTGAGTCATTTTTTACTGCCAGGGAAATTTGTGAAGGCACAGACCTGGGTCTTTTTATAGGCTATAATCTTTTTACCTAAGTTGGTGATACCATTGTATTGGTGTCGAAGGTGGGCAAAGGGGTCTGCCGTATTTCAAGACTGTTGCTTTAAATCACTTTACGCACTTAAGCTGAAATGCTCCAAGACCATGAAATAATAGTTCTTATTTTGTCTTCCGTTCAGGTGCAAAGCATTTGCCTCTTAGTATAACTAAACACTTTTATGGTCGATTACCGTCCAACCAGTAGTACCCCACTTTTATTGAAGGGATCCCGTTTGCCTGTTTGTGATTTCAAATGATAATCGTTATAAACCCAAAATAACGCTATGAACATTGGCTTTATGCCCAGTCCCCACTAAAAATGATGCCTCGCTTGCTGCATTCTTTCCGAAACTCCGTACATCGCAAATCTTCAACGCGGCCTGACATTTCTGGCCAGTCAACTAAGCTAATGTCTATAATTATTCTGGCAAGCTCCTTCGGATTAGCTAATTTTCTCTGCTCATAAAGACGTACAAACTTACTCCGCTCTGGAAATTCAGATTCATTTGCTGCTCTAATTGCCCGCTGCATGTGACTATCAAATGATCCTGGGCAGATAGCCATGATTCTGATGGGACTTTTAGCTACTTCAATTGCAACACACCGAGTAAACATGTTAATAGCTGCTTTTTGGCTGCAATAAGCGGACCAACCAGAGTATGGATGCTGTCCTGTGCCCCCCGTGATGTTAATGATGGAACCTCCAGTAGATTGTTTAATCATTCTTTTCATTGCCTCTTTGGTGGCAAGATAGACGCCATACACATTCGTTTTGAGCGAGTTAAGCAGTTCAGCATCAGAACATGATACCAGTGGTGCCAGAGGCTCAACTACTGCTGCATTGTTGATCAGTATATCTATTCGTCCCCAGAGAGACTCAATGTCTCTAAAGGCACTCCTCACTTCTTCTGCTTCTCGGATATCAACTTGGATAGTATGCGCTTCTCCTCCTGAGGAGCATATCTTATTCTCAATCTCCTGCAGGGCAAAACGGCGCCTAGCAATGAGAACAACTCTAGCTCCTCTTTTACCGGCATCAAGAGCCAAACATCGGCCCAACCCAGCAGAGGCTCCAGTTATTATGAAAACCTTTTCTGAAGCTTTAAGCATTCTATATCTCCTCCAGTTAATCGTCCAATGTCAGCAATTAACTTAATGAAGTTTAGGTAAGCAATATCAAATGTTCTACCTGCAGTCCAAACACCATGTTTTCTCACTATAGCTGAGCGTTTACTGCATAAAGTTTCAGCTAGTTTTTCACCGAGTTCTTTTGTTCCGAACTTAATGTAATCCAGTATTCCATCTTCCGGGAGGAGTTCGGTATGTTTGACATCTAATTTGAGCCATGTGAGCACAACTGCTGGATGGCAGTGAATCACCGCACTTGCAGCTCCCTCATACTTCTGTTCAAAGTATTGGTGAATGTTCAAGTGAGGCACAGTTTCAGACGAGGGACTATGAGCTTCCTTACCATAGTAGTATGACGGTTCAAATACCTTCCTCTCTATGACCGGTGTATGGGAATACGGAATTATATTCTCCTTAGATACTAAGGTTGATGTGATTGTCATATAATCTTGGTTTGAGTAGCTAAGAACAAGTCGATATGGCGAGAGGAATGTTTGTCGAAGCATTTTTTTGGCAATTGTGGCCATATCAATCCATGCCTGGAGGATATCTTGTGGAATACCTGTTGGAGGCATGGGGCTCTTATAGGATAGTTTTGGATATTGG
>Ga0315541_1002451_pt1 | contig 15526 bp, 25 predicted proteins | sample SalMarSW160190MG_FD_203095 | JGI IMG/M metagenome (GOLD analysis project Ga0315541, IMG submission 203095) | Salt marsh sediment microbial communities from the Plum Island Ecosystem LTER, Massachusetts, United States - Salt Marsh Sediment SW1601-190 ...
TCGGTCATCAAGGGTATTTAGCCTTGCCCTGTGGTCAGGGCAGATTCCCACAAGATTCCTCGTGTCCCGTGGTACTCAAGAACAGACAAGGAGCCTCCCCCTTTCGCTTACGGGACTCTCACCCTCTGCGGTAGCTCTTTCCAGAGACCTTCAACTAGGGTTCGGTTTGTAACTCCCAGACCTATGTCAGGTTCGGTCATGTCTGCCTTACAACCCCCGGTAAACACAGGCCCTAACGCCGTTAGGTTTACCAGGTTTAGGCTCTTCCCCTTTCGTTCGCCACTACTCAGGGAATAACTATCCTTTCCTCGGGGTACTGAGATGTTTCACTTCCCCCGCTTACCTCCACCCAGCCTATGTGTTCAGCTGGGGGTGCTCAGGTTTTACCTGAGCGGGTTGCCCCATTCGGGAATCCCCGGCTAGGCTTGCTCGACAGCTCACCGAGGCTTTTCGCAGCCTTGCCACGCCCTTCATCGGCCCTTGATGCCAAGGCATCCACCGTGTGCCTCTTCCCGCTTGACCTGCTTCAGATTTGATACTAGTCCACGGATATTCAATTGTTAATGTGCATAGACATAATAAGGCGGCTTGGTGATTCGCCACCAAGCCGCGCTTGGCTCTACATCACCAATCGTTCTAATTATGTCTCCACTATACTCATAGGTAAGGAAATGTTATCATACCGTTTTTACTTTGTCAAGCGTACTTTAGCCCTATTTTAGCCCTATATTATCCATCGTCAGCACACTTGTTGACAGCCGCAAAGAGCTGTGGTAATATTACAACACATTGTCGCTAGGTAATCCGGCTTACAGCCGCTAGATTGGGCTTTAAGTTCAATCTTCGGCTTCAATGGATGAGTTACGGCTCATCCATTATAATTGTGTGGCAAGGAGTAAAGAGAGTGCCAACAGTAAATCAGCTGGTCCGCAAAGGACGCAAACGGCTGGTCAAAAAGACCAAAGCTCCGGCTTTGCGCCTGAGTTACAATGCGCTCAAAAACAGGATGGCGCAGGGGAAAGGCTCTCCCCAGAAGAGGGGGGTCTGTGTTCAGGTAAAGACCACCACCCCCAAAAAGCCCAACTCAGCACTGCGCAAAATAGCCAGGGTGCGGCTGACCAATCAAATAGAGGTAACCGCTTACATCCCCGGCGAGGGGCATGAGCTTCAGGAGCACTCGGTGGTCTTAATCAGAGGCGGGCGGGTCAAGGACCTCCCCGGCGTTCGCTATCACATCATCCGCGGTGCCCTCGATGCCAGCGGCGTAGCCAACCGGCGTCAAAGCCGCAGTAAATACGGAAGCAAGAAGGTAGCCCACGCGGCAGTCCCGACTGCCGCCCCTGCTGAAGCTACCGAAGCACAGGAGACATAAATGCCAAGGCGGGCTCGAGCTACCAAAAGAACAATTTTCCCCGATGCCAAATATAGCAATGAAACCGTAGCCCGGTTAATCAACAAGGTGATGATGATGGGCAAGAAGAGCACGGCGGAGAAGATAGTCTACGGTGCCATTGATATTATGGGGCAGGGGGGATCCAAAGAGCCGGTCAATGTTTTAGAGCAAGCGATAAAAAATGCCACTCCCCAGCTTGAGGTCAAACCGCGGCGGGTGGGTGGTGCCACCTACCAGGTACCCATAGAGGTCCGCCCTGACCGCGGGCTATCTCTGGCGCTACGCTGGTTGGTAGCATCAGCCCGAGCCAGAGGCGGCAAATCCATGGCGGAAAAGCTGGCTGCTGAGCTCAGCGATGCCGCCCATGGGCAAGGAGTAACCATAAAGAAGCGTGAGGACACCCACAAGATGGCCGAGGCTAATCGAGCCTTCGCCCACTACCGATGGTGAGGAGAGGACTGTGCCCAGGAATTTCCCTTTAGAACGAATACGTAATATTGCCATTATCGCCCATATAGATGCCGGTAAAACCACCGTCACCGAAAGGATACTCTATCATACCGGCCGCACCTACAAGATAGGCGAGGTAGATGAAGGCACGGCCGTGATGGACTGGATGGAAGAAGAGAGACGGCGGGGCATTACCATTACGGCGGCGGCCACTACCTGTTACTGGCAGGAACACCGCATAAATATCATTGACACGCCGGGGCACGTGGACTTCACCGCCGAGGTAGAGCGCAGCCTCAGAGTGCTCGACGGCGGAGTGGTCGTTTTCGACGCCGTAGCCGGGGTAGAAGCCCAGTCCGAAACGGTATGGCGGCAGGCGGACAGATACGGCGTACCCCGAATCTGCTTCATTAATAAGATGGACCGGGTGGGTGCCAACTTCAACCGGACAATATCCATGATTGAAGAGCGCCTCCGCGCCAAGCCCCTCCCCATACAACTCCCCCTGGGCAGCGAAAGCAACTTCCAGGGCATTATTGACCTGATAGAAAACAAGGCCTGGAGCTTTGATGGCGACCCCACATCGCCACCGATAGAGGTAGCCATCCCCGAATCGGAACAGGCCAAATGCACCCAAGCTCGCCAGGCGCTGATTGAAAAACTGGCCGAAGCTGATGACCAGATTCTGGCGGCTTACCTCGAGGGCACCACTATCAGCCCGTCAGATTTAAGACAAGCCTTAAGACGGGTGACGATAGCAGCCAAAGGAGTACCCATTCTCTGCGGCAGCGCCCTCAAGACCAAAGCCGTTCGCCCCCTGCTGGATGCCATTATAAACTATCTCCCCTCGCCGGCGGATATGCCGCCGGTAAGGGCAACCGATATCAGGGTCGGCGGCGAGGTAACTCGCCCCGCCCGCGACGACGCCCCCTTCTCGGCGCTGGCTTTCAAGGTGGTCTCCGACCCCTTTGTCGGCCGTCTGGTCTACTTCAGGGTCTATTCCGGCACGGTAAAAGTAGGAGCCCAGGTATACAACGCCACCCGGGGTAAGAGAGAGCGCATCGGGCGCCTGCTGCTAATGCACGCCAACCGTCGGGAGGAGATGACAGAGGTCGGCGCCGGCGCCATCGTGGCTACTCTCGGCCTTAAAAACACCTTCACCGGCGATACCCTGTGCCATTACTCCCAGCCGGTGCTCCTGGAAGCCATCCGCTTCCCCGAACCGGTGCTCTCGGTAGCCATTGAGCCCAAAACCAGAGCCGACCAGGACAAACTGGGCGGAACCCTGACCAAGCTAACCGAGGAAGACCCCACCTTCAAGGTAAACTACGACCAGGAATCGGGACAGACGGTTATCTCAGGCATGGGCGAACTTCACCTGGAGTACCTGGTGGGCAGACTGCTCAGCGAGTTCGGCGTCAAAGCCAATGTAAGCCGGCCCAAGGTAGCCTACAAGGAAACCATTACCCTGCCCGTAGAGACGGAGGGCAAATTTATCCGCCAGAGCGGCGGGCGGGGGCAGTACGGCCACGTCGCCATCCGGCTGGAGCCGATGGAGCGCGGTGGCGGCTTTCAGTTTGTTAACCAGGTTAAAGGCGGGGCAATCCCCAAACAGTATATTCTGGCGGCGGAGATGGGCATTAAAGAAGCCATGGAAAGCGGGGTGGTCAGCGGCTATCCCGTAGTCGATATCAAAGCCACCATTTATGATGGCAGCTATCACGAGGTTGACTCTTCTGACATCGCCTTCAAGATGGCCGGCTCGAAAGCGCTGCGTGACGGCGTCACCCGGGCCAAGCCCACCCTACTTGAGCCGGTTATGAAAATAGAGGTAGTTGCACCGGATGAGTTCCTTGGTGATATAATGGGTGACCTCAACTCCCGGCGGGGACATATTGAGTCTATAGAGACACGGGAGGGGATGGCGGTTATTCACGCCCTGGTTCCCTTATCCGAGACCTTCGGCTATGCCACCAGCCTCCGGTCAATGACTCAGGGCAGGGCGGCCCACTCTCTGGAGTTCTATCAATATGAGGAACTGCCGGCCGAGCTGGCTGACCAGATAACCGGCAAGGCCGCCGTCGGATAGAAGAGGGTAATATATGCCTAAACAGAAGATAAGAATCAAGCTAAAGGGTTACGACCACAAGTTGCTCGACCTGTCGGCGGAGCAGATTGTGGCCGCCGTTGAACGGACCGGGGCCGTGGTGGTGGGACCGGTACCACTACCCACCCACATCAAGCGGTTCAGCGTTATCCGTTCCCCCTTTATTGATAAAGACTCCCAGGAGCAGTTCGAGATCCGGACTCACAAGCGTCTCATCGATATCGTCGAGATGACATCCAAGACCATAGACGCCCTGAGCAGCCTCAATCTACCAGCCGGAGTGGAAATAGATATCAAGCTATAGGAATAAATCATGGTTCAAGGTATTATTGGCAAAAAGCTAGGCATGGGTCAGATATTCGGCGACGATGGCAAGGTAGAAGCCTTAACCGCCATCGAGGCCGGCCCCTGCGTGGTGACCCAGGTCAAGACCACGGACAAAGAGGGCTATAATTCTGCCCAACTCGGCTTTGGCCAAAGCAAACGGCTCAACTCCCCCCAGAAGGGGCATCTCAAAAAGCTGGGGCAGTTCCGCCATCTCCAGGAATTCCGGCTGGCCGATACCAAAAAAATCAAAGTGGGTGACAAGATTAATGTCAGCCTTTTTAAAGAGGGCGACCTGGTTAATATTACCGGCGTCTCCAAGGGCAAGGGCTTTGCCGGAGTGGTCAAGCGCCATCACTTTGCCGGCGGCCCCAAGACCCACGGGCAATCCGACCGCCACCGCGCCCCCGGCTCCATCGGGTCAACTACCAGTCCGGGCCGGGTGCTAAAAGGGATGCGTATGGCCGGTCACATGGGCAACAAGCAGGCAACAGTACGCCACCTGCAGGTATACAAAACCGACCCGGAACGCAATTTGTTATTAATCCGGGGAGCCGTTCCCGGGGCTAAAAACGGGCTACTGCTGATAAAGAAAGCGGGAGGGGAATAGAGTGGAGGTACCAGTTTATAGCCCCAGCGGCGAGGTAGTAAAAAACATTGAGATAAGTGACGGCGTTTTTGCCATACCCTTTAACGAGGCAGTGGTACACCAGGCAGTGGTCAGGCAGCAAGCCAACGCCCGCCAGGGAACCGCCAGCACCAAGACCCGCGCCGAGGTTGCCGGCAGCGGTCGTAAGCTGTTCCGTCAGAAGCACACCGGAATGGCGCGGGCCGGCAACAAAAAGTCATCACTGCGCCGGGGAGGCGGCATTACTTTCGGCCCCAAGCCCCGGAGCTACCGGCAGGACATGCCTAAAAAGATGCGCCAGCTGGCGCTGAGATGCGCCTTATCAGCCAAGACCAGGGACGAGGAGCTCAAGGTCCTGGAGGAGCTTAAATTAGACCAGCCCAAGACCAAACAGATGGCCGGAATTTTAGCGGCGCTGGGGATAGACTCCACCACCCTTATCGTGACCGATAAGCCGGAGGAAAATATAATCAAGTCATCCCGCAACCTGGCCGGGATTAAGACAATACCGGCTAATATACTTAACGTAGTTGACATTCTATCCTATAAAATGTTACTTATGACCGAGCCGGCGGTACGCAAGGCAGAGCAGTTGTGGGGCCCCCAGAAATCTCCGATTTCTGGGGTAAAGTTGGGGGGAGGAGGCGGCAATGCATCTATATAAGGTATTACAACGCCCGCTGGTAACAGAAAAGAACTCGATCCTTCAGGCCCAGGGCAAATACGCCTTCGAGGTAGCCCAGGAGGCTAATAAGGTGCAGATTAAACAGGCGGTAGAAACAGCCTTTAAGGTCACCGTCACCGGCGTCAACGTGATGACGGTGCCCGGCAAGAAAAAACGGATGCGGGGCCGGGAGGTAATGAGCCCGTCGTGGAAAAAGGCTCTGGTCACCTTAAAGCCCGGCGACAAGATAGAACTCTTTGAGGGGGTATAAGTGCCACTAAAGCAATATCGTCCAACTTCACCCGGCCGGCGGAGCATGACCAGCTCCAGCTTTGAGGAAATAACTAAAAGCAATCCGGAGAAATCGCTGCTGCTACCCCTCAAGAAGAAGGGCGGGCGCAGCAATCAGGGCAAAATTACCGTCCGCCACCGCGGTGGCGGCGCCAAGCGCCGGCTGCGCATAATCGATTTCAAGCGCGATAAGCTCGGCATACCGGGCAGGGTAGCCGCTATTGAATACGACCCCAACCGCTCCGCCCGTATCGCCCTTATCTACTATGCCGATGGGGAAAAGCGCTATATCCTGGCCCCATCAGAACTCAAAGTAGACGATATCATAAAATCAGGCGAGGGCGCCGAGTTAAAACCGGGCAACGCCCTGCCTTTAAAATCAATCCCAACCGGGACGATGATACACAATATTGAGATGCAGCCGGGTAAAGGGGGGCAGCTGGTACGCAGTGCCGGCGCCGCCGCCCAGCTAATGGCTAAAGAAGGCGAATACGCCCTGATTAGAATGCCCTCCAGTGAGGTGCGGCGTGTCCGCAGCAACTGTCTGGCCACCATCGGGCAGGTGGGCAATCTTGACCACCGCAGTATCACCCTGGGCAAAGCCGGACGCAAACGGTGGATGGGCTGGCGCCCCACGGTGAGAGGCTCGGCGATGAACCCCAACGACCACCCCCACGGTGGTGGGGAAGGCAGAGCCCCGATAGGCTTACCCGGCCCCAAGACACCCTGGGGTAAACCGGCTCTAGGCTACCGGACACGCAAGCCCAAGCCGGCCGATAAGATGATTGTCAGACGTAGGGGGAAGTGACCAAATGTCAAGGTCAACTAAAAAAGGCCCAGCCGTTGATGCCAAACTGATGAAAAAGGTCGAGGCACTGAGCCGTGCCGATGAAAAGACGATAATAAAGACCTGGGCCCGGTGGTCCACCATCACGCCCAAGATGGTCGGTTTTACCATCGGCGTCCATGACGGGCGCAGGCACGTGCCCATCTATATCACGGAAAACATGGTGGGACACAAGCTGGGCGAGTTCGCTGCGACCCGAACCTTCAGGGGACACGCAGGCAGGGGAGAGAAATCTGCCCCGAGGAAAAGTAGGCCATAAATGGAAGTAAAGGCAATAGCTAAAGACACCGGTATCTCACCACGCAAGGTGCGCCTGCTGGTGGACATGGTGCGGGGCAAGAGGGTGGATGAGGCATTATCCCTGCTCAAATTTACCACCACCCCCACCGCCAAGGTGGTGGCCAAGGTGGTGAAATCAGCGGCGGCCAATGCCGAAAACAACTTCCAGATGGACCCCGCCGATTTAAAGATTGTAGGCATCTTTGCCGATGAGGCCAGAACCACGAAAAGGTTTCGCCCCCGGGCCCGGGGACGGGCCGCCCCTATTCTCAAGCGTTCCAGCCATATAACGGTTATCGTTGCCGAGGAGGAGAGTATTGGGGCATAAAGTACATCCTTTAGGCTTTAGAATCGGCGTAATACGCGACTGGCAGGCCAAGTGGTACGCCGAAAAGGACTATGTCGAATTCTTGCAGGAAGATATGAAGCTCCGCCAGGCCATCCAGTCCCAGTATACCGACGCCGGCATCTCTCTGGTAGAGATTGAGCGCCAGGCGAACAAGGTATCGGTAACCATCCATACCGCCCGCCCCGGCGTGGTCATCGGGCGGGGTGGACAAAGGGTTGACGAGATGAGGCTCCAACTGGAGAACCTCATCGGCAAGCGGATTCAGCTCAACATCCTGGAGGTGCAACAGCCGGAACTCGATGCCTACCTGGTAGGCAGGGCCATAGCGGAACAGATTGAACACCGTGTTGCCTTCCGCCGAGCCATGAAGCAGGCATTATTCCGCACCATGCAGGCGGGGGCTAAAGGGATAAGAATCAGCTGTGCCGGCAGACTGGGCGGTGTCGAGATAGCCCGCCGCGAGGTTACCCACCAGGGGCAGGTGCCCCTGCACACCCTGAGGGCTGATATCGATTACGGCTTTACCGAAGCGCACACCACCCTGGGCCGGATTGGCATCAAGGTCTGGATTTACCGGGGCGATATTCTCCCCGAACCCAGCCTACTGGGGATTGAGGAAACCCCGGCTGAAGGGGAAGAAGCGGAAGCGGCAGAAGCCAAGCCCTCCACCCCACCAAAAAGGGAAGCAAAACCAAAAGCAGAAAAACCAGCTGAGGCAGTAGCCAAGCCTGAGCCCAAAGAAAAACCCGAAGCAAAAAAAGAGGTAACCAAGGCCAAGGCTGAAAAAAAGACCAAAGAAAAGGCAGAAGTAACCGAAGCCAAGCCTGAGGAAAAACCCAAAGAAAAAGAAGCCAAAGCGGAGGCAAAAACCGCCAAGCCCAAGACAAAGAAACCCACCGCCAAAGTAAAACCGGCGGTAACCAAGGATAAAGAGGAGACAGATGCTACAACCCAAGCGGGTGAAGTACCGCAAGAGCCATAAAGGCCACCGCCGGGGCAAAGCCCATGCGGGCAACAGCATTGAATTCGGCGACTACGGCCTGCAGGCGCTGGAATCGGCCTGGCTTACCAGCCGGCAGATTGAAGCAGCACGCCGTGCCATCACCCGTTACATCCGCCGCGGCGGCAACGTCTGGATTCGCATCTTCCCCGATAAACCGGTGACCAAGAAAGCGGCGGAAACCCGCCAGGGCGGCGGTAAGGGTGCCCCCGACCACTGGGTAGCAGTGGTCAGACCGGGCCATATTTTATTTGAGATGGGAGGCGTCAGTGAGGCGGTAGCTAGAGGGGCGATGCGCCTGGCCTCACACAAACTCCCTATAAACAGCCAATTTGTGGTCAGAGAAACAGGCGTGTCTGGCGGCGCCGGAACCAGGGAGGCAGCCTAGGGTGAAGGTTGAAGAGGTTAGAGCTTCAAGCGATAAAGAGCTGGATAAGCATCTGGAGGAAGCCCTCCAGGAGCTGTTTAACCTTCGCTTCCGCCTGGCGACCAAACAGCTGGTCAATCACCGCGAGATTCCGCGGGTGAAAAAAAGGATAGCCCAAATCAAGACAATAATGAGAGAAAGAGAGCTCACCAAAGGTTAACTGTCTATGGAAAGCAAGCGTAAATTCAGACTCGGCCAGGTAGTCAGCGACAAAATGGACAAAACAGTGGTGGTGGCGGTAGAAACGCCCAAGCGCCACCCGTTATATAAGAAGACCATAAAGAGAGTGGTCAAATATAAAGCTCACGACGAAAAAAATAAGTGCCGGGCTGGAGACAAGGTAATAATCGTGGAAACCCGGCCCCTTTCCCGGGAGAAGCGTTGGCGAGTGGCCGAAATAGTCGCCAGGGCTGAAGTGGTGGAAATTTCGCCTGAGGAAATAACCCGGGAAGACCTGGCTAAAGTTATGCCGGAGAAAAAGCCCAAGGAAAAACCTGAGGTCAAAACTGAGGAAGAAACCAAGGCAGAAGAAACCAAGGCAGAAGAAGCCGAGGTAAAACCGGAGAAAAAAGCTAAAGAAGAAAAGGTAACCGGGCTAAAGCCCGAAGAAAAACCTAAAGAGGTAAAAAAAGCCGAACCCAAAGCTGAGAAGAAAGCTAAAGAAGAGAAAAAGAAAGCCGAGCCCAAGGCTGAAAAAAAGGCTAAAGAAGAGGCAGAGGACTAGCTGGAAGATGATTCAATCCTACACCAGACTCAAAGCAGCCGATAATACCGGCGCTCGAGAAATAATGTGCATCACTGTTTTAGGCGGCACCCGCAAGAGATACGCCCGCGTCGGCGATGTTATCGTGGCTTCGGTAAAAAAGGCTATTCCCCGGGGGGCGGTCAAGGAGGGAGACGTGGTCAGGGCGGTTATCATTCGCTCGGCCCAACCCTACCGGCGCCCCGATGGTTCCTATATCAGGTTTGACGAAAACGCGGCGGTGATTTTAACCGATAAGAATAATCCCAAGGGAACCAGAATATTCGGACCGGTAGCCAGGGAGCTGAGGGACAAGAATTTCGCCAAGATTATCTCGCTGGCACCGGAGGTGGTATAAGACAGGATGAATATCAGGAAAGACGATACGGTACTGGTCATTGCCGGCAAGGACAAGGGCAAGAAGGGCAAGGTACGCTTTGCCTACCCCGATGAGAAACGGATAATGGTAGAAGGCATCAACTTTATCAAGAAGCACAGCAAAGCCAAAGGAGCTGCCCGGCAGGCGGGCATAATCGAGCGGGAGGCGCCCATTCGGGTGTCCAATGTCATGCTGCTCTGCAGCAAGTGCAACCACCCGGCCCGGGTTGGCTTCCGCTTTCTGGATGACGGCAAAAAGGTGCGGTTCTGCCGCGCCTGCGGTGAGGTAATCGACTAAATGTCAGAACTCAAAGAAAAATATAAAAAAGAGGTCGTTCCCCAGCTCATGGAGCTTCGCGGGTATAAAAACATAATGCAGGTGCCGCGCCTGGAAAAGGTAGCCCTCAACATCGGCCTGGGCGAGGCGAACCAGGATGCCAAGGCTCTGGAGTCAGCCGAAAAGGATTTGGCGGCTATTTCGGGGCAGCACCCGGTTATCACCCGGGCTAAGAAATCCATTGCCGCCTTCAAGTTAAGGGAAGGGATGAACGTCGGGCTAAGGGTTACCCTAAGGGGAGAGCGCATGTATCAGTTTATGGAAAAGCTGGTAAATGCCACCCTGCCCCGCATGCGCGAATTTCGCGGGGTTCCGCCCAGCTCCTTTGACGGCCGGGGCAATTACACCCTGGGCTTCAAGGAGCAGACCCTCTTCCCCGAGATAGACTATGATAAGATAGACAAAGCTCGGGGACTTGAGGTATCAATTGTGACTACGGCTAAAACCGATGAAGAAGGCAAGGACCTGCTGCAATTACTGGGCATGCCTTTTGCCCAAGATTGAGGTGGAATGGCTAAGAAATCAAAACTAGAAAAATGGAAGCGGTCGCCCAAATACAAGGTACAGCAGCGTAACCGCTGTTTCCTGTGTGGCCGGCCCCGGGGTTACATTCGCCAGTTCGGCCTGTGCCGGATTTGCTTTCGCAAGTTAGCCCTGGCAGGACAGGTTCCCGGGGTAAGAAAGGCAAGCTGGTGAGGGAAATATGGCTGTAACCGACCCAATAGCCGATATGTTAACCAGAATACGCAATGCCCTTATGGCCGGGCACGACTCTGTCCTGGTGCCGTCATCAAGGACCAAGATGGCTATTGCCCGCATCCTCAAGGAGGAAGGTTTCATCGGCGAATACGAGGTGCTCAGGAGCAAGCCGCACCGGTCAATCAAGCTCTACCTAAAATATGACGATAAAAGCAAGCCAATTATCTCCGGGCTGGAGCGGGTAAGCAAGCCCGGGCTCAGGGTATATGCAGGACAGAAAGAGATTCCCCGCGTCTACGGAGGCCTAGGCGTGGCTATCATTTCCACCCCCAAGGGGGTAATAACCGGCAAGCAGGCCTGGCGCCAGGGAATCGGCGGTGAGGTATTATGCTACGTATGGTAAATAAATCCCGGGGTGAGAGCCATGTCTAGGGTAGGCCGCATGCCAATACCGGTGCCCGAAGGGGTAACGGTAACTATTAAGAAGGACAAGGCCACCGTAACCGGCCCCAAAGGGGAACTCAAGCGCCGCTTCAACCCGGATATGAAAATCGTCCTCAAAGACAATATCCTGACCGTATCCCGGCCCGACGACAGCAAGGAGCACCGTTCCCTCCACGGGCTGACCCGCAGCCTGCTGGCAAACATGGTGCAGGGGGTAAGCGATGGTTTTGAGAAGACCCTGGAGATAGTGGGGGTGGGCTACCGGGCGGAAAAGACCGAAGACAAGCTGATGCTGCGTGTCGGCTTTTCCCACCAGGTGGAAGTAACTCCCCTGCCCGGCGTCTCCCTGGATGTAGAGGGCAACAACCGAATTAAGGTCAGCGGTATCAATAAAGAGGTAGTCGGCGAGATGGCGGCTGAAATCAGAGCCATCCGTCCCCCCGATGCTTATAAGGGCAAGGGAATCAGATATCAAAACGAGGTAGTCCGCCTTAAAGCCGGCAAGGCCGGCAAGGCGATAGGCCAGAAGGTATAATGGATAAAGGCGAAGCTAGAATAGCACGTCAAAGAAGACACCAGCGGGTCAGAGCCAAGGTAGTGGGCACGGCTTCCCGGCCGAGGCTCTGTGTCTTCCGCAGCCTGAATCATATATATGCCCAGGTCATCAACGATAAGCAGGGGCACACGCTGGTCACGGCCTCAACCCTGGATGCGGAGATAAAAAGCGGGGCTGATAGCCAGGCCAAGTCAGCCCGAGCCGGGCTGGTCGGCTCCCTGCTGGCTAAACGCGCCTTAGACAACGACATAAAAGAAGTGGTCTTCGACCGCGGCGGCTACAAATATCACGGCCGGGTAAAAGCCCTGGCCGAGGCCGCCCGGCAGGCGGGATTGAAATTTTAGGGGGAATTTTAAATTCAGTGAAACAACCCATAAACCGAATAGACCCGACCGAGCTGACCCTGAATGACAAGCTGGTTTACATCAACCGGGTAAGCAAGGTGGTGAGGGGAGGCAAACGCCTCCGCTTCAGCGCCCTGTCGGTAACCGGCGATGGCAACGGGCATGTCGGCATCGGCGTTGGTAAAGCCAACAGTGTGCCCGAAGCCATCAACAAGTCGGGCGCCATCGCCAGAAAGAACCTCATCAAGGTTCCGCTGGCCGGGACTACCATCCCGCAGGAAATCACGGTCAAGTTCGGGGCGGCTCAGGTGCTGTTAAGACCGGCCTCACCGGGCACCGGCATCATTGCCGGCGGCAGCATCCGGGCGGTGGTAGAGGCCGCCGGAATCAAGGATATCTTAACCAAATCTCTGGGCAGCGCCAACCGCATTAACACAGCCAAGGCCACCATGCTGGCCCTCAGCCAGCTCAAGGAGCCCGAAGTCGAGCTAGCCCGCCGCCGGGGTAACCCCAGGGCTGAGGAGGTAAGCGGTGGCTAAGCTGCGTATCACCTGGATTAAAAGCGGCATCGGTTACCCCCAGGACCAGAAGCGGACGCTGAAGGCTCTGGGGTTCCACCGCCTCAACCAGAGTGTTACCCAGGACGACCGCCCCTCGGTGCGCGGCATGATTAACAAGGTCAAACACCTGGTCAGGGTGGAGGAGGCAAGCTGATGCTACAGGACAAACTCTCTCCCCCTGCCGGCGCCAAGCGAAACCGGAAACGAGTGGGGCGGGGCGATGGCAGCGGTCGCGGCACCTATTCCGGGCGCGGCTGCAAGGGACAGAAGTCCCGCGCGGGATATAAGATGCGCCCCGGCTTCGAAGGCGGGCAGCTACCCTTAATCAAGCGCCTGCCGGAAAAGCGCGGCTTTCACAATCCCTTCCGGACGGAGTACAGCACGGTCAAAGTTGGTGACCTCGGTGTCTTCGAGCCGGAAAGCGAGGTGACACCGGAAAAACTGGTCGCCGCCGGGATGGTAAAATCGCTGCGCCAGCCAATCAAGATTCTGGCCGGGGGCGAAATCAGTCAGCCTCTGGTGGTAAAGGCGAACAAGTTCTCCGCCGCGGCTAAAGCCAAGATAGAAGCCGCCGGCGGTAAAACGGAGGAGATAGGCCTTGAGGCCCAGACAGACTAGACCAAGACTATTACAGGCCATGATTGACGCCTTCAGTCTGCCCGATTTAAGGCGGCGTATTCTCATTACGGTGGGTATCCTGATTATCTTCCGCTTCATAGCTCACGTGCCTCTGCCCGGCGTCGACCTGGTAGCGCTAAAGGAACTCTTCGAAAGCAACGCCCTGCTGGGCATGCTCGATATGTTCAGCGGCGGCGCCATGAGGCGTCTTAGCGTGGCGGCGATGGGGGTTTACCCCTACATCACGGCGTCCATCGTCATGACGCTGCTGGTACCGGTCATCCCCAAACTGCAGGCACTTTCCCAGGAAGGCGAGGCGGGGAGAGACAAGATTAATCGTATCACCCACTGGCTGACCGTCCCCATGGCCGCTATGCAGGGTTACGGGCAACTCATCTACCTCCAGAGCCAGGGGGTTGTCGGCAGTGCCGCGGCATTACCCATGGCCACCATGGTCATATCCATGATCGCCGGCACCATGTTCCTGGTCTGGCTGGGGGAGCGTATCACCGAATATGGTATCGGCAACGGTATATCGATAATAATCTTTGGCGGTATTGTCGCCGGCTACTGGGAAACGACGGGGCAGGTCTTTATTGCCGCCGGACAGGGGCAGTGGACCGGGGCCGTGGTTTATGTTCTTATCGCCCTGGTCACCACCATACTAATCGTCATCTTTACCGAAGCCCACCGCCGCATACCCGTCCAGTACTCCCGCAGCGTCTTCCGAGGCGGGCGGATGTACCGGCAGTCAGGCTCAACCCATATACCATTGCGGGTAAACACCGCCGGCATGATACCCCTCATCTTCGCCATGTCGCTGGTCATCTTCCCTGGCACCGTCGCCAGCTACTTCGCCGCCCCGCAGGGGGCTGACCCCAATCTGGCTAATCAGATTATGGCCTGGTTTAACCCCAACGCCGCCATGCCCATGGGCTTATTCTACTGGGGTCTCAACTTCCTGCTGGTAGTTGGCTTCGCCTTCTTCTACACCCTGATTATCTTCGAGCAGCAGGACCTGCCAGGCACCCTGCAGCGGCAGGGGGGCTTTATCCCCGGCATCAGACCCGGCCCCCACACCAAGGAATACCTGGATGGGGTGATAAAGCACATTACCTGGGCAGGAGCCCTCTTTCTGGCCTTAGTGGCCATAATGCCCTTCGCCGCCCGGGAGATAAGCAACGTGCAGATAATTCAGCTATCCAGTATGGGCTTGCTCATTGTGGTCGGCGTGGTACTGGATACCATGAAGCAGATAGAAGCGCAGCTGGTAATGCGGCGCTACGAGGGTTTCATTAAATAGGAATAAAGTGTATATTATCTTTCTGGGCGCTCCCGGGGCGGGCAAAGGAACTCAGGCAGCCGAACTGGCTCGGGAGCTTAAATTGGTACATGTCGCCACTGGCGACCTGTTCCGGCAGGCGCTGGAGCGGGGAAGCGAGTTAGGCATAAAAGCCAAATATTATATGGAAAAGGGGGTGCTGGTCCCCAACCAGATAACCATAGACATGGTCCTGGAGCGCCTCTCCGCCGCGGACTGCGCCGGGGGAGCCATCATTGACGGCTTCCCTCGCAACCTGGAACAGGCGGAGGCGCTGGATAAAGCCTCAACCCTGGAGGGCAAGACGATAGACACAGTGATATATATTAAGGTCGCCGAGGAGGAATTACTAAGGAGACTAAGCGGACGCTGGATTTGCCGCCGGTGCCAGGCGCCGTACCACGCCACCGATTCTCCCCCCAGGGTCTGGGGGAAGTGCGATAAGTGCGGCGGCGAACTCTACCAGCGCCCCGACGATAACGAAGTAAGCGTCAGGAAGCGGCTGGAGGTCTACTTCGCCGAAACAGCGCCGCTGATTGACTATTATAAACAGGGGGGTAAACTATTAGAGATAGACGGCGAGGGAGGCGTGGCTGAGGTGGCTAAGAGAATAAAGACCGCCCTACCGGAGGCACGTTAAGCCAAAATGGGTATTATTATCAAATCGGAGCGTGAAATCGCCCTTATGCGCCAGGCAGGCAGGATTGTAGCCACGGTACTGAGTATTTTGATGAAACAGGTAAAACCGGGAATGAAAACCAAAGAACT
>Ga0315541_1002452_pt1 | contig 15526 bp, 13 predicted proteins | sample SalMarSW160190MG_FD_203095 | JGI IMG/M metagenome (GOLD analysis project Ga0315541, IMG submission 203095) | Salt marsh sediment microbial communities from the Plum Island Ecosystem LTER, Massachusetts, United States - Salt Marsh Sediment SW1601-190 ...
GCTGCTCAAGTTGATCCAGAGCGCCGACTTCGACGTCGAACGCGCCCAGCAAGGCATTGTCTACGTCGACGAGATCGACAAAATAGGCAAGACGTACCACAACGTCAGCATCACGCGGGACGTGGGGGGCGAAGGCGTCCAGCAGGCGCTGCTGAAGATACTGGAGGGCACGATCGCCAACGTGCCCCCGCACGGTGGCAGGAAACACCCCGAAGAGAAGTACATCCAGATCGACACGAACCGCATCCTGTTCATCTGCGGCGGCTCGTTCACCGGGATCCACGAGCTGGTGGCCAAGCGGACGAACCAGCAAAGCATCGGCTTCGGCCGCGAGGGCAAGGGCGAGGAGGATAACCTGGGCAAGCTACTCGAACTGGTCACCGAAGACGACCTGGTGAAGTACGGCCTCATTCCCGAGATGGTCGGCCGATTGCCCATCGTCACCCCGTTGATGCCGCTGACCGAGGAAGACCTGGTCCGGATCCTGGTCGAGCCGAAGAACGCCCTGATCGGCCAGTATCAGAAGTACTTCGAGCTTGAGGGCTCGGAGCTCGAGTTCACGCAGGCCGGGCTGCGCGAGATCGCACGCATCGCCATGGAGAAGAACACCGGCGCCCGTGCCCTCCGCTCAGTGCTGGAGAGACTCATGCTCGACCCGCTCTTCAACCTGCCGTCCCTGCCCAAGGAACAGACCTACGTCGTCGGAGCGGACGTGGTGCGGGGCGAGAAGCCACTGCTGGAGCGGCGCAAGAGGAAGGGCGCCTGACGGGGGCAAGCGCCGCCGCGTTTGAATTGCCGCCTGCCGTCCGATATAAGAACCGAAGCCGGCGGACGTGACGTCCGTCGCAGGGGCCGCTGCCCACCTCAGACGACGAACGGCAAGGACCGACACACCGGGCATTGACCGCCTGCGCGCCGTTCAGCCATGCTGCATCGGGCCGGCACCCAGCACAGGCAACTCATGTCCAACCGGAGGCCGCCTCGTGGTTCGTGACATACCCATCCTGCCCGAGTTCGAGCCGACCGAGATCGAGTTCCCCAAGATACCGGTCTTCCAGCACACGCGCACCCTCGAGGACGAGCTGGAGCGCGGCAGCCTGAGCCCCCAGGACGCCCTGGATCTGCTCGAATGGATGCTGAGCATCCGCGCCTTCGAGGAGATGATCGTGGCGCTGCGCATGCAGTCCTTCGAGCCGCTGCGCGAGAAGGGGTTCCGATACCGCGGCCCGACGCACCTATCCGTCGGACAGGAGGCCGCCAGCGTGGGCGCCTGCTCCGCGGTGCGGGCGACGGACTACATCACCAGCTCCCACCGCGGCCATGGAGATGCCATCGCCAAGGGCTACGTCGCCATCAAGAGCCGCAGCGAGGAGGAGCTTCGGCAGTGGATCGGGTCCGACGAAGCCCGGCGTCCGGCCGGGCCGGAACTGAGGGATCTGGCCAAGGCCGAACACATCTACAGAACCGCTGCGGAGCTGTTCGGCAAGGAAGACGGGTACTGCCGCGGTCGAGGCGGCGGCATGCACATCGCCGATTTCTCCAGCGGGCACCTCGGCGCCAACGCCATCGTCGGCGGCTCGGTGGGCATCGCCACCGGCGCGGCGCTGAGCTGCCGGTACCTGGACAACGGGGGCCTGGTCCTCTGCTTTGCCGGGGATGGTGCCTACTCCAACGGCGTCGTGCTGGAATCGCTGAACTTCTCCTGCATGGCCCAGTTCGCCAGCAAGGCGCTGGCGGCTCGGCCGTTCGGGCTGCCCGTCATCTACGCGATAGTGAACAACCAGTACGGCATGACGGGCCAGCAGCGCGGCGAGGTGACCGGCATCGAGTTCCTCGCCCGCCGCGCGGCCGCTTTCAGCACGGACGCCATGCACGCCGAAGTCATCAACGGGATGGACGTGCTCGCCGTGCGCGACGGCATCGCGCGGGCGACTGAGCTGGCACGCAACGGCAAAGGACCGGTCCTGTGCGAGCTGATCTGCTACCGCTATCACGGCCACAGCCTGAGCGATCCGCGCAATGAGTACCGCCGCAAAGAGGAAGAGCAGGCATGGCGCGAGTGCGATCCCATCCGCCGGCTCACCGAGCAGATCGTCGAGGCAGGGATCGCCGAAGAAGCGGACCTGACGGAACTCAGGAACGCCGTCGAGAAGCGCCACGAAGAGGCCGCCATCCGCGCAGCCGAGGCCGCCGATCCGGACGCAGCAGAGGTGACGCGCTACGTCTTCACGGACTCGGCCTCCACCGAAGTGCCCGCTGAGTTCGCCGAGGCGAAGGCCCTGGAAGCGCCCCCCATCCCCGCGCGGAAGGAAGGGAAGATCACCTTCAAGGAAGCGCTGCGCGAGGCCCTCATCGAGGAGATGCTGCGGGACAGCCGCGTTGTGCTCTACGGAGAGGACGTGGCGGACTATGGCGGCGCTTTCAAGCTGAGCAAGGGGCTGCTGGAGGCATTCGGGCGGGACCGCGTCTTCAACACCGCCATCAGCGAGGCCGCCATCATCGGCACCGGCGTCGGCGCGGCCATGACGGGGCTGCGGCCGGTAGTGGAGCTGATGTACAGCGACTTCGAGTTCCAGGCGGGCGACCAGATGTTCAACCAGGCGGCGAAATGGCACTACATGAGCGGCGGACAGACCACGGTGCCCATGGTCATCCGTAGCAGCGTGGGAGCGGGCAAAGGCTACGGCGGGCAACACTCGCAGGCCCTCGAGGCGCACGCCACGCACACGCCGGGCCTCTACGTCGTCTATCCCTCGACACCGCACGACGCCAAGGGGCTGCTCAAGAGCGCCATCCGCGACGATAATCCCGTCCTGTTCGTGGAGTCCCAGGAGCTTTACAACCTGCGCGGCGAGGTGCCCGAGGAGGATTACCTGGTCCCGATCGGACGCGCGGCCATCCGCCGACCGGGCCGGGACGTTACCATCGTTGGCTGGGGCCTGCTGGCACACTTGATGGTGGCTGCCGCTGAAATGCTGGCCGACGAGCACGGGGTCGACGCGGAGTTGGTGGACTTGAGGAGCTTGATCCCGCTCGACCTGGAAACGGTCCTGAACTCCGTGCGCAAGACCGGACGGTGCGTGGTGGCCTGCCAGGCATGCCTGACGGGCAGTTTCACTGCCGAAGTGGCCGCCCGCATCCAGCAGGAAGGCTTCGACTACCTGGACGCGCCGGTCGCCAGAATCGGCTCAGCGGACGCCATCTCGCCACAGTCAGAGGTGCTGGAGAGGGCCTACCTGCCCGGCGTGGACGATCTGGTCCGGGGCGCCCTGGAAGTGTGTTACATGCTTGAGTGACGCCTGTCGACGGGCAGGCCTATCGGGCGGAAACGGCCATGCAAGGGACAGGAGCCGGTGCTGGCACGCCTGAGCGGCTGCTGGGGCGTCTGGTGGTTGCGGCTCGAGCGCATCCCGCCGTTTCCGTGGCAGTGACCGCCTGCCTGGCAGGGGGGGTTCTGCTCGCGTGGTCTGCCTTCCACAAAAGCGATCGGGGCAAAGTCCAGGCCGTGCTCGAAGCCATCCGGGAGGCCATCGTCGAGGGCGACGAGGGGAAGGTGATGGCGCACGTCTCCCCCTACTTCTCCGAGGAAGGGATGTACCGAGACCAGTTGGCCGAAAGGCTGGCCCGCATCCTGCCAGACCGGCCAGTGTCCCGAATCTCGCTCGTGGTGCGGCAGCTCAACATTGGGCACGGCACGGCGACGGCCATGGTCTACGTCGAATCGCGACACGGCGATCCCTTCCGGGGGCAGTTCGCCCGCACGGAATGGCTGATCACCGTCGAGGAGCTAGACGATCGGTGGCTGGTCCGGCATGTCACGCCCTTGGGGCTGAACGGACGGAAGGTGGCCGGCCTGCGCGCGATCATGGCCCTGGGCTACTGAGCGGACCACACGTTCGGGGGCGTCCTCGGCAAGTTCACGCCGCCTCGCCCGGCGGCCAATGCGCTCAACTGCCCCGCTTCGAGCGTTAGCGGCCCTTCGCCGGCGCCGTCAGGACGACGCTTTCCCCCTTCTCGCACTCGAGCAGTCGAGCACCAGAGCCGCGGCTGACGGCGATCTCTAGATAGCCGCTGCTGCCTATGAGCGCCAGCAGCTCGCCTTCCTGCCGATCCTCGTACGTCCTGGCCAGCCCCCGGATCTCCCGCCCACCGGCGTGCACGACCACCTTGTCCGGGGGCACGCTGAAGCTGCGCGCCAGTGTGGCCTCCCGGATGTTCGTGATCAGGTTGCCGAACTGGTCGATATAGACGATCTGGCCCCTCAGGCTGCCATCGGCAGTGCGGACGGGATGGGGCAGGCGGAGCTTGCGGAAACTCGTGACGACGGGCCCCAGCTTGGCCGGCTCGAGCCCCTCGGCCAGATGAGCCGCGACGGGGGCGAAGATGTCCCGCCCGTGGAACGTCACGCTCCTGTCCTTGAGGAAGTACTCATCGGCCGTCACCTTGCGCAGTTCCGCGCCCTCGACCCGCTCCGCGATGACGTTAAGGAGGCCGTTGTCCGGTGCCAGGAAGAGCCGCCTGTCCGCCTTCATGCATAGCACGGCCCGATCCGTGCCCACGCCCGGGTCCACGACGGACGCGAAGATACTCCCCTCGGGGAAGTAACGGTACGACGCCGACAGCACGAACGCCGCTTCCGCCACGTCTTGCGGCATGATGTTGTGCGAAAGATCAATGATGTCGGCGTCCCGGCTGATCCCACGAATCACGCCCTTCATGACACCGACATAGCTGTCCTTGAAGCCGAAATCCGTCAGCAGGACGATCAGGGGAACGGTTCTGGAGATGCTGAACCTTGCCATGGTTAGGCGCTCAAGTGCCACGCGAACACAATACGAGCGAGAACTTCGATTCTAATCTCGCGTCCCGACCAATTGCAAGAACGGGCGTCCCGCCATTGCCGCCCCGCAGGCGTCACTGCCGCTTTCGAGCAGGCCAGATTGATTGCCGCAGCCCTGGCGCGCCATGTAGAATAGGCGCGGCGGCTCGCCCTTCGTTTCTTACCGGAGGCCCCGTGCTGGCGCTCGACCTGAACATCCTGTCGCTGGCGCTGCTGGGGGCCAGCGCCGTGGCGTTCGCCCGCAGACGGAAGTTCGTCCTGCTGGCGTGCGGCATCTTTTTCGCCGCGAGCACGGCACTGGCGACGCTGGCCGTGTACTGGCCCACGAGCCCCGCTGCGGCCCTCGTGCTCCTGGCCGTCGGGGAGGGACTGCCGTTGGCGGCGGTCCTCCTGTACCTCGTGGACAGGGCCTTCGCTCCCTTCTGCGTGGAGATGACGTACGCGCTGCTCATCTGCTGGGTCTTCTGGCCGCTGCTCGTGCTGGCGAATTTCGTCGGGCTGGTCATGTGACGGAGCGGTCGGCCGTGCACGGCTGACTTGAGCGGCTGCCCGGGGTCTGATATATTGAGCGGTCTTTTCGACTGAGCCTATCCCGCGAGGTGCTCGATGAACGGGCGGACGCTTTGGAACGAGTTCGGCAAAGGCATCTTCGCCCAGAACGCGGTGTTTGTCCTCGCCGTGGGCCTCTGCCCCACCCTCGCCGTAACGACGGCGCTCAAGAACGCCGTGGCCATGGGCGTGGCCGTCATCTTCGTTCTCACCTGCGCTAGCACGCTGGTGGCACTTCTGCGCCGCCTGATCCCGCCGGAGGTCCGCATCCCGTGTTTCATCGTCATCATCGGCTCGTTCGTGACCATGGTGGAGATCATCTTCAAGGGCAAGCTGCCACCCGAGATCAACGCCAGCCTGGGGATCTTCATTCCACTCATCGTGGTCAATTGCATCATCCTCTACCGCGCCGAGTCGTTCGCCTACAAGCACGGGGTCCTGCGCTCGGTCCTTGACGCCCTCGGCATAGGCGTGGGCTTCACGCTGGCCATCTGCATGGTGGCCGGATTGAGGGAGGTGCTGGGCAGCGGCACGATCTGGGGCTATCCCTGGGTGCCGGTCTCCTGGCCGGTGCGCTACGTGCCGGCAGCCATCCTCATCCAGGCGCCGGGCGCTTTCCTTATGCTCGGCCTCCTGCTGGGTTTCTTCAACTGGCTACGCGGCGTTCGGGCGGCGTCTTAGTGTGAGGGTAAGGCATGGGCATCGGGCAGTTCTTCACGATCGCCTTCTCGGCCATCTTCGTGTCGAACTTCGTGCTGGCCAGGTTCCTCGGCCTCTGCCCCTTCATCGGCGTAACGCAGAAGACCGAAAGCGCCCTCGGCATGGGCGCCGCGGTCACGTTCGTCATGTTCTTGGCCAGCTTCGTGACTTTCCTGCTCTTCCGGCTGGTGCTGATCCCGACCGACCTGGTGCTTGCGCTCAAGACGCCCATGTTCATTCTGGTCATCGCGGCCGTCCAGTTGGTGGAGCTGTTCATGCGAGCCAGGCTTCAGGCGCTCTACCAGGCGCTGGGCATCTACCTGCCGCTGATAACGACGAACTGCGCCGTCATGGGCGTGGCGCTGCTGAACACGACCGACGCCCCCCTGGAGTTCCAGAGCATGACCGTGGCGGCGGGTCTGGTGGCCGCTTCATGGCGCGGCATCTGCGCCGGCCTGGGGTTCACGCTGGCCATGCTCCTGATGAGCGGCGTGAGGGAACGGCTGGCCATGGTGGACGTGCCCGCACCCCTGCGGGGCATGCCCATAGCCTTCATCTCCACCGGATTGATGGCCATGGCGTTCCTCGGGTTCGCCGGAATGGTCTGATGCGCAAGGGCGCCCCACGTCTTTCTGAGACACGTCCCATGCTTCTGCGGACCGGAATGGCGATCATCCTCGCCGCGCTTCTCGTCGCGCCGGATGCGCGCGCGGCCGACGGGGGAACCGTCGCCGTCGTCAACGGCCAGGAGATCTCGCGGGAGGAGTTCGGACTCACACTCGTTGACGCCCTCGGACGCGCCGCCATGGAAAGCATGGTGGACCGGATGCTGATCGAACAGGAGGCCCGCCGCCAGGGCATAGCGGTGACCGATGAGGAACTGGCGGCCAGGAGGCAACTGGAGCTTGAGTTGGGCATGCGGGCCGTGCGGGAACGCGTGAGAATGGGGCCGGAGGAGTTCCGCCTGGCCAGCGAGCAATACGGCTGGGATGCGGATGCCATACGGGATGAACTGGCCGAGGGCATCTCCGAGTCGCCGTTGCGCGTCCAGATCCTGGCGGAGAAGCTGCTGGCACCCCAGATGGAACTGAGCGAAGACGCGTTGCGAGCGTACTACGAGCGCAGCCGCGGCCGGCGCTACTCGGCGGCCCACATCGTCGTGGCCCAGCGCAGCCAGGCCGAGGGCCTTCTGGCGACGCTGCAAGGAAACCCCGATCTGTGGGCCGAAGCGGTTCTGCAGGCAAGCCTGGACCGGGCCAGCACGCCGCACAAAGGCCGCATCGGGCCGGTCCCGTCGTCTTCCGAGTTCGGCCGCGCCCTTGCCGGAATGAAGCCGGAGGAACTGAAGCTGCACGACGACGGGCAGTACTGGCACGTGCTGCGCTTCATCAAAGAGATCCCTCCGGCCGAAGAACCGTTCGAACAGGTCAGGGAGCAACTGCGAGCCGAGCTTGTCGCGCGCACGGCCCGGCAGCAGTTCGACGTGCTGCTGGCCCGCCTGAACGCCGACGCGTGCGTGGTGGTGAACCTGACCTCGGATCCCAGCGACCGGCGAGTCCTGGGCGAGGGAGTGGCCGGGTTCGTCAACGGCGAGCCGCTGCTGATCGACGACCTGGCGGAAGCGTTGATCGAGGAGTTCGGCCCCGTCATGCTGGAGCCGTACATCGAGCGCACGCTGATCCTGCAGGAGGCGGAGCGGCGCGGCGTTTCCGTGTCCGCCGAGGACATCACGGCGCGCAAGCTGTCGGTCGCCGATCAACTGTTCCAGGAGCAGGCGCTCGCGCGCGGCATCACGGCCGACCAACTGACAATGTCCCTGGAGGCGAACGGCGTCGACGTCCAGCAGTTCAAGGAGTTGCTGGTGCAGGAGTCTACGCCCCTTCCCAGCATCCGAGCCACGCTGCTGGCTGAGAAGCTGGTCGCCGACGACGTGGAGGTGACCGAGGCGGACATACGGGAAGCCTACACGGACCTCAGCGGCGAGCGCCTCGTCGTCCGCGAGGCCGAGGCGGACACGCACGCGGCGGCCCAGGGCATGCTGCAGCAGGTGAGGCAGGGGGCCAGCTTCGACCAGGTGGCACTGACCGAGTCCGCGGAGCCCGGCCTGTGGATGGAGCGCGGCAGGGCCCTGAACGTCACGGCTTCACATCCCTACTACCCCTATGCCAAGGACTTACGCGAAGGCGAGACGAGCCGCGTCTTTGAACACGCGGGCAAGTATCGTATAATCAAGCTGCTGAAGCGGCATTCCCCGCCCGAGCCGCCGTCCCTGGACTCCGTGCGCGCGTCCGTCGAGCAGGAGGCCTTCCTGCGCAAGGCCCGGAAACGAAGCCGCGCCTTGTTACTGAAGCTCAGGGCCGAGGCAACCATAGAAGTGAAACTGAAGTGACTGCCGGATGAAGATCGAATTCGCCAGCCGAGTCGGGCAACTTCCCGAATACATCTTCGGCAAGCTGAACGCCGAGAAGATGAGGCGCCGGCGCGACGGGGAGGACATCATCGACCTGGGCATGGGCAACCCGAACGATCCCACGCCCGCGCGCATCATCAGCAAGCTCGTGGAGGCGGTTCAAGATCCGCGCAACCACCGTTACAGCGTCAGCGCCGACGGCATCTTCAACCTCAAGCGCGAGGTGGCCAGGTTCTACCGCCGCGAGTACGGCGTTGAGCTCGACCCCGAAAGGGAGGTCGTCTGCACCATCGGCAGCAAGGAGGGCCTTTCCCACCTGGCGCTGGTGCTGGTGGAGGCCGGCGACACGGCCGTGGTGCCGACGCCGGCGTTCCCGCCGCACATCCACAGCCTTACGCTGGCGGGCGGCAAGGTCGTCACTTTGCCCGTGTCTGACAGGCCGGAGTTCTTCGACCGCCTCGAAGAGCTGGTGCCCACAGTCGAGCCCAGGCCCAGACTCCTGCTCCTGAACTACCCCCACAATCCCACGGCCATGACCGTAGAGCTGGATTTCTTCGAGAGGGCCGTCGAGTTCGCCCGCGCCCAGGACATGCTCATCATCCACGACTTCGCCTACAGCCACATCACCTTCGACGGATACAGGGCGCCGAGCTTCATGCAGGTGCCGGGCGCGAAGGAGGTCGGCGTCGAGTTCTCCTCTATGTCCAAGAGCTTCAACATGGCCGGCTGGCGGGTGGGGTTCTGCGTCGGCCATCCGGAGGTCGTCGGGGGGCTGGCCCGCATCAAAGGCTACTATGACTACGGCCTGTTCATGCCGGTGCAGATCGCCAGCATCATCGCGCTCAGGGAGTGCCGCGACGAGATCCGGAAGCAAGCGCAGGTCTACCAGGAGCGCCGCGACGTCCTCTGTTCGGGGCTGAGCCGGGTCGGCTGGCCCGTCGAGCCCCCGAGGGGCACCATGTTCGTCTGGGCGCCCATCCCGGAGGACTTCCGGAGCATGGGCTCCGTGGACTTCTGCATGATGCTGCTGGCGGAGGCGGGCGTGGCCATCGCACCCGGTGCGGCGTTCGGCGAGGGCGGCGAGGGCTTCGTGCGCATGGCGATCGTTGAGAACAAGCAACGGCTCCAGCAGGCCGTGCGGCAGATCGACCGAGCGCTGCGCGAGCGGAGGACCAGCATGTCCCGGGCCACTTAGCCGGAGGAGGCCCGGCCACCTCTTGAAAGCGACACGACGCTCCGAGCAATAAATGGCAGCTAACACTCAAGTGATGACGTTCCCCCGCGGGGGCGTCCACCCGGAGGGGAGCAAGGATCGCACCCAGGGGATGCCGATCCAGGTGTCCGAGCCGCCCGCGGAAGTCGCCGTCCTGATGGCGCAGCACATCGGCGCCATCGCCGCCCCCGTGGTGAAGAAGAAGGACCGCGTGCGAAAGGGGCAACTGGTCGGCCAGGCTCAGGGCTACATCAGCGCGAACGTCCACGCGCCGGTCAGCGGAACCGTCAAAGCGGTGGAGACGCGCACCTACAGCGTCACCGGCATGCCCGTCCCCGCCGTCATCATCGAGAACGACGGCGAGGACAAGTGGGCCAGGGAACTGAATGAGCCGCAGGACGTCGAGGGCATGGACGCGCCGCAAATGGTCGAACTGGTGCACGAGTGCGGCGTCGTCGGCCTGGGCGGAGCGACCTTCCCCGCGCACGTCAAACTGAGCCCCCCGGCGGAGACGCCCGTAACCGACGTGTTCATCAACGGCGCCGAGTGCGAGCCTTACGTCACCGTCGATCACCGCCTCATGCTCGAATGCACCGAAGACGTCATCGACGGGCTGCGGCTTATCATGCGCATCGTCAAGGCCCCCAACGGCTACGTCGGCATCGAGCGTAACAAGCCGGACGCCATCGAGGCGCTAAGCAAGGCACTGGAGCAGGACTCCACGATCCAGGTGGTTCCCCTGGAGGTGAAATACCCGCAGGGAGCCGAGCAGCAACTCATCACGGCCGTCACGGGGCGCGAGGTGCCCAGCCAGGGCGGACTGCCGAGCGACGTGGGCTGCCTCGTCCACAACGTGGCCACGGCGCTGGCGATCCGGGACGCGATACGGTTCCGCCGGCCGCTGATAGAGCGGGCCGTAACCGTGACGGGCGACGGCTTAGAGAGCGCCGGGAACTTCATCGAGCGGATCGGCACGTCCATCGCCGCCATACTCGAACGCCAGGGCCTCCGAGAGGACGCCAATCAACTGGTGCTCGGCGGGCCGATGATGGGCATCGCGCAGGGCATGGTCGACGTGCCCCTGGTCAAAGGCAACAACGCCATACTCGTCCGGTGCGGGGCCGGCGTCCCCCCGCAGCGGGCCTGCATCCACTGCGGCCGGTGCGTTGAGCACTGCCCGCTGGGCCTGTCGCCCGGCGAGATGAGCATCGCCTGCGAGCGACAGGAATGGGATGCGGCGGTCGCCCTGGGGATGCTGGAATGCAAGGAGTGCGGGTGCTGCGCCTACGTGTGTCCGGCCAGGCGGCGCATCGTGCACATGATCAAGTTCGGGAAGGTTGAGCTGCGGCGGCGCCGGGCCAAGGCTCAGCAGAGCGGCTAGGGGCGCCCCCCGCCGCGCGTGAGGAATACGAATGGAACGGCAGCTTCTGGTCAGCTCGTCTCCGCATCTGCGCGCGCCGGACGACATCCGCACCATCATGTGGAGCGTGGTGGTCGCCCTGGCGCCGGCGGCCGCGATCAGCATCTACTTCTTCGGCCTGCACGCCCTGGCGGTGTACGTCGTGACCATCGCGGCCGCGGAGGCGACGGAGCTGGCCTGCCTGCGCCTGAGGGGGCGGCCACTCGCCCACGCCGCGGACGGCAGCGCCTTCATCACGGGCATGCTGCTGGCGATGGTGCTGCCGCCGGACGTGGCTCTCTACTGCCCGCTGGTCGGCGCGGTGTTCGCCATCGCCATCGCCAAGCATGCTTTCGGCGGCCTGGGGTGTAACGTCTGGAATCCCGCGCTCGCCGCCCGCATCTTCCTTCAGTTCGCCTACCCCGTGCAGATCAGCCTTTCGAAGTGGCCCGTGCCGCGCATGCTGTGGGGCGCGCCGGTCGATGCCATCACTATGGCTTCGCCCCTGGCGAAGGAGGGCGCGGCGGCGCGCTTCTCGCACCTGGACCTCTTGTTCGGCAACGGCGTGCCCGGCAGCATCGGCGAGACGTGCAAGGTGGCGCTGCTGATAGGCGGCGCCTTCCTCATCCTTCGGGAAGTGATCGACTGGCGGATTCCGGTCGCATACGTCGGCACCGTCTTCGTGCTCACGTGGCTGCTGCCGACCGGTGAAGGCGCGGCGCCGTGGGCCGCCGACCCCTTCTACCACGTCCTGGCCGGCGGCCTGATCATCGGCGCCTTCTTCATGGCCACGGACATGGTGACCACGCCGTTCACACGGGCGGGACGCGTGGTCTTCGGCGTCGGCTGCGGCGTGCTGGTCGCCCTGATACGCCGCTATGGCGGCTACCCCGAGGGCGTGGCCTATTCCATCGTTATCATGAACACGTTCACTCCCCTTATCGACAGATGGGTGCGGCCGAGGGTCTACGGTTCCCGCACTCCCAAACCCAGCGTGAGGCAGGCATGAGCGAGACGGGCGAATCCACCCGAGGCAGCAGGAAGTTGATCGGCGCGGTCCTCGTGCTGGGCCTGATCTGCCTGGGCAGCGGGGCCGGCGTCGGCACCATTTACTTCTTTCTCAGGGACGACATCGAGCAGAAGCAGACGGAGGTCTTCTCCGACTCCCTCGGACGCGTGGTGGAAGGGGATTCCGGGGCCGAGGTCCTCGGGGACTACCCTGAAGGCACGCCCGACGAGGAGAAAGTCTACGTGAGCCGCACGAGCTCGGGCGTCATCTACGCCGCGATGGGCTCGGAACAGGGATACTCGAGCCTGATCAAGGTGCTTGCGTCCGTCCGGGTGCCCGAGCCGAACACGCCCGTCCCCGACGATCCCGCCATCGAGGCCATCACGGTCGTCTCCAGCCAGGAAACCCCCGGGCTCGGCGAGAACATCAAGGCCGTCGAGAGAACCGTGTCCGTCTGGGGGGCCCTGGCCGGCCAGAAGGGGGAGGAAAGCAGGCCGGCCTTCCAGAAGCAGTTCGACGACAGGCGCCTGAGCGACCTGGACCAGGGAGACGACCTGGGCAACATCGACGCCGTCACGGGCGCCACCATCAGCAGTCTTGCGGCCACCAAGGCCGTCCGCAAGGCCGTCCGCAAGATCATCGAACGAACCGCCGAGGTATACGGGGGATGAGCACCCACGACGAGCACATGCCAGGCCCTGTGGACGACGATCCGGAAGCGGCCCCTGTGACTGCGCCGCCGGACGCGGCGGAGGCAAGTGCGCCGGACGCTCCCGAGCAAGATGCGTCCGCGGATGCGGGCCAGGTCAAGAGGGTGATCGAGGCGCTGCTGTTCAGCGCCGACAGGCCGGTCAGCGCGAGCCGGCTGGCGGAGATATCCGGCGCCGGCGACGGACGCCAGGTCCGTCGTGTCGTCAAGGAGCTGCAGCAGGAGTACGACGCAGGGGACAGGGCCTTCGCCATCGAGGAGATCGCGGGCGGCTTCCAGTTGCTCAGCCGGCCCGAGTTCGCCCCATGGGTACTCCAGCTTGCCAACCGCCGCCAGCAGGAAACGCTGAGCAAGGCCGCCCTCGAAACGCTGGCCATCGTCTCCTACAGGCAGCCCATCACGAGGGCCGAGATAGAGGACATCCGAGGCGTGCAGTCGGGACACATCCTCCGCTCCCTCGTAGACAGGCGAATGCTGAAGGTCGTGGGCAAGAGCGAGGAGCTGGGCCGGCCGCTCCTCTACGGCACCACGCGCCATTTCCTGGAGGCCTTCGGCCTGCGCTCCCTCAAGGACCTGCCGCAGATTTCGCATGCCGGCCGCCGCGGCTCCCCGAAGGTAAGCGAATGAAGGCAGGGGCGTGGCCATGCACCTGAGAAAGCTGCGCGACGCCGTCCACAAGGACATCTACCTCACCGACGAGGAGATGGCCGCCCTCGACACGCCCCAGATGCAGCGGCTGCGCGGCATCCGCCAGCTCGGCGCGGCCTACTACGTCTACCCCAGCGCCCAGCACACCCGCTTCGAGCACTGCCTCGGCACATGCTGGATGGCCAAGCGCATCGTGTCCTGCATGGAGTCGGAGGGCGGTTTCATTCTGCCCGAAGAGCAGAAGCGCGCCGTGTTCCTGGCGGCGCTCGTGCACGACGTCACGCACATCCCGTTCGGCCACACCTTCGAAGACGAGCGCCGGCTGCTGGAGCGACACGATCGCAGCCAGGCCAGATACGACTGCCTGCTAGGAAGCGGCGAACTGGCCGAACTGCTTGGCTCCTCGGATGCCGGACGACTGGTCCTGACCATGCTCTCGCCCGGACGGGAGCTGCCGCCCCCGCAGCAGCACCTGTGGCAGATCGTCAGCGGCACGATCGGCGCCGACCTGCTGGATTACCTGAAGCGGGACAACTACTTCTGCGGCCTGTGCTACGAGTTCGACGAGCGCGTATTCCACTACTTCCGCGTGGCGGACGGCCACCTGGTGCTGGACATGCAGCACGGCGGCTTCTTCCGCCGCGACGCCCTCAGCGAGGTCACGAACCTGCTGCGCATCCGGTACGTTCTGAGCGAGCGCGTCTACTACCACCACGCCAAGATTGCAGCCGGCGTGATGATATCGAAGGCCATCGAGGGGGCCCTGGCGGCCGGGCTGGAAGAGCAGGACCTCTGCCGCTTCACGGACGACGCGTTGCTGCATTACCTGGGCGATCGCTTCGGCGCAGACCCCGCCCTGTGCGAGCTGTTGAGCGACTTCCGCCACCGCCGGCTCTTCAAGCGCTGCTACATGCTGTCCAGAAGCATCGGCGAGGACCAGGTGCGCCAGGCCGTGCGCAGCTACCACCTCAACGAGGGCCAGGAGCGCAACGCTGCCGAGCGGCGGATTGCCGACGCGCTCGGCACGGACGAGCACCGCGTGGCCGTCTACTGCGCCCCGGCGGAGATGGCCCTCAAGGAAGCCGACGTGCCGGTGGCCATGCCGGGCGGGGAGTTGACGAAGCTCTCGGCGTTGAACAGCGAGGAGGTCCGCGTCCTCAAGCACCAGCACCAGGCGCTATGGAAGCTCTACGTCTTCCTTTCGCCGACGTTAGCCGAGAAGGCTGCGGAAGCGGGACGCGTCTGCGAGGAGATCATCGGCCACCCGAACGAGCTTCCCGCCGAGAAGCGCGGCGGGTGCCTCTGAAGCAGCGCTCCTCCGCCCCCTGCCTGTTACGCCGGCCTGGCAACGCCCGCTGGAGGGCCTACATCGGCCGGCGCGTCTCGAATCCCGTTCGGGGGGGAACGTCGCCCCGCCGATGCCACACGTTGCCGCTGCGGCCCGTCGTGTAGATGACGGCGCCCCGGTTCTTGAGCGCGGTGACGAGGTCGGGGTGGGGGTTGATCCCGACGCCGCTGCCGGAGATGTAAGCCAGCGCGGGCCTGAACAGGTCCAGCAGTTCGGGATCGAGATTGTGCTTGCTGCCGTGATTCGGGACCTTCAGCAGGTGCAGCCCCCGCGCTTTCTCCAGTTCGGGACACGCGCCGAATGCGGCCCGCCCCGCATCCCCGCAGAACAGATACTTGTCCCCCTCGTAGACCAGCAACAGTATCGCGGAGGCCTGCTTCTCCGCCTCGGGATCGTCTATGGCGGCCGCCAGCACCTCGTCCGGCGCAGCCGGTCCCGATCCCGCCGTCTTCCGGCGCCGGAATGCGATGCCCTGCTCCACCATCCGGTCGAGCATCTTTACGTCGGCGTAGAACTGGACACACTCCTCGAAGAAAGCCTGCGTGGGGCCCAGCACCTCCATGGGTCCGATACGGTTGTTCGCATCGGCGAACGGCTCTTCCACGGCCACGCCGCGCCCCTCGAGGGCGGTAATGAGGCGCTGGGTGGTCTCGACCGAGTCGGCCAGATGCGTGGCGACGGTTCTGACTGCTTCGGACTCCG
>Ga0315541_1002453_pt1 | contig 15519 bp, 17 predicted proteins | sample SalMarSW160190MG_FD_203095 | JGI IMG/M metagenome (GOLD analysis project Ga0315541, IMG submission 203095) | Salt marsh sediment microbial communities from the Plum Island Ecosystem LTER, Massachusetts, United States - Salt Marsh Sediment SW1601-190 ...
ATGAGAACGCAGAGTAGGATAGCGTAAGGATATTCAATAGGCTCAGCGGGCAGCACAATCCGGCGCAAATTAGGCTTCACATCGAGGGGGAGAATCCTGTATAATAGGTGAGTAAACGGGAGAGGATGAAGGGAAAGCGTGCGCGAAGAAGTAGCCACTTATTACATGAAGGATCAGAGAAACACAAAAAGCGGTTTGAGGTCGCAATCCGCGACTGCGGCAAAACAGGATTCGCACCTGGATGCAGACAGTGAGCCGCATCATTCGAGACCGTGGAATCCTCTGATTGCTCAAGCGTTCTACCGTCGCGGCATCATCGAGAGTTGGGGTCGAGGTACGCTGAAGATTCGGGAACTACTTGCTGCGGCGGAACTCCCTGTACCCGAGTTTGAGTCCGGCCATGGAGAAGTTCTGGTTCGTTTTCGGGCGGCCGTAGCTGCACAACTTGCTCGATCACGCACCGAGCAAGTTACCGAGCAAGTTGCTGTACGAATACTCGAATACTGCTCCCAGCCACGACGAGCAAAGGAGATCCAGGAGCTCGTCGGCTTGAGGAGTCGGGAGACCTTTCGAGCCAACTATCTCAGGCCCTTGGTCGACAGTGGCTGGTTGGCAATGACGATTCCAGACAAGCCTCACAGTAGGAATCAGAAATACGTTACGACGGATTCGGGCGCAGAGTGGCTGAAAAAGCAGAGTGGCAAAGGAGCATGAAGAGCGATCGAGCAACTGTGCTGGCAGGTCATCGAGCATGTCACCGAGCAAGTCAGCGTACAAGTCACCGAGCAAGTGACCACATGAGTTGACGACGAGCATCAGGAAGACGTGAACGACGATGACAAGGGTGATGACAGTCGTTCTGAGAACACAGGTTATGACGAGCATGTTGAGTACTCAGGTAAGAGAATGACTGCGCTGAAGGAGATCAAGCGGCTCGTTGAGCAGTTTCGCGAAAATCGCGAGGCGTATCTGTCAAGTGAGTACAACGAGACCGGACTGGCAAGGCTGGTGCAGGCATGAAGGCCAAGACAATGACGCCTCAGGAGTTCGTCGACAAGTGGCGGCGATCCAAGCTCACCGAGCGATCCGCTGCCCAATCGCACTTCAACGACCTCTGTCGCATTCTCGGACAACCGACACCGGCGAAGGCCGATCCGGAAGGCGCGACGTTCACATTCGAGAGGGGGGTCGACAAGCGCACCGGTGGCTACGGGTGGGCTGACGTGTGGAAGAAGGGGTTCTTCGCCTGGGAGTACAAGGGCAAACACAAGAACCTCGAAGCAGCGTACGAGCAACTCCAGCTCTACCGAGATGCGCTCCTCAATCCACCGCTCCTCATCGTCTCCGATATGGAGACGATCGTCATCCACACCAACTTCACCAACACCGTCAAGCGCACATTCACCCTCACGTTCAACGATCTCCTGACGAAGGACGGCCTGCAGACACTCCGCAACGCGTTTGAACACCCGGACCGCCTGCGTGCGGAACAGACGCCCGAAGGCGTCACCCGGCAGGCGGCTGCCGAGTTCTCCAAACTCGCTGAGTCCCTCCGCCAGGCGGGACATGACCCGGAGAAGGCGGCTCACTTCCTGATCCGCATCCTGTTCTGCCTCTTTGCCGAGGACATTCGCCTCCTCCCCGAGGGCCTGTTCTCGCGGATGATCGAGGAGACGAAGGACGATCCCAATCGGTGTCGAGAGCTGATGGAACAGCTGTTCGGTCACATGGCTGGTGGTGGGTTCTTCGGACTCGACCGGATTCCTCACTTCGACGGCGGCATCTTCGACAGCAGCGATGCGCTTCCGCTCGGCCGCGACGATCTGGAAATCCTGGCACGCGTTGCCCGGCTCGACTGGTCGAGCATCGAACCGTCGATCCTCGGAACGCTGTTCGAGCGCGGCCTCGATCCGGACAAGCGAGCCCAGCTCGGCGCGCACTACACCAGCCGTGAGGACATTCTGTTGATCGTTGAACCGGTCTTGATGCGGCCACTGCGCCGTCGATGGGAGGACGTGACGGAACACGCTCGGGAGTTGGCGACCAAGTGGCAAGAGGCCGACAGCGCCGGTGGAGCGAAGACACGGGCCCGGCGACGGCTGGAGAAACTATTGTACGGCTTTGCTGACGAGATCGCTGCCACGACCGTTCTTGATCCAGCATGTGGGAGCGGGAACTTCCTCTACGTCGCCCTTCGGCAGCTTCTCGACCTGGAGAAGGACGTGATACGTTTCGCGACCGACCTAGGCCTTCCTATGTTCTTTCCCACGGTCAAACCTGAACAGCTGTACGGGATCGAGATCAACGAGTACGCCCACGAGCTTGCCCAAGCGACGATCTGGATCGGCTACATCCAGTGGCTGCGTGAGAACGGGTTTGGCCAGCCGTCCGAACCGATCCTCAAGGCGCTCGACAACATCCACGAGATGGATGCCATCCTCGCGTTCGACGAGGAAGGGAATCCTATCGAGCCCGAGTGGCCCAAGGCCAACGTCGCGATCGGCAATCCGCCGTTCTTGGGTGACAAGAAGATGCGAGCTGAGCTTGGCGACACCTACACCGAAACCCTGCGCGATCTCTACTCCCAACGCCTGCCTGGGGGAGTGGACTTCTGCTGCTACTGGTTCGAGAAGGCGCGGGCGATGATCGAAGCGGGGAACCTGAGACGCGCCGGGCTTCTCGCGACGCAGGGAATCCGCGGTGGTGCGAATCGGGAAACGCTAGCTAGAGTCAAGAGAACTGGCGACATCTTCTGGGCACAATCGGATCGCGAGTGGATCCTTGAGGGCGCTGCCGTCCATGTCTCGATGGTCGGATTTGATGATGCAGCTGAGGGTGAGCGCGAGCTAGATGATCTTAGTGTAGAGGTCATCCATTCCGATTTGACGTCAGCGGTTGATCTGACTAAGGCCAGCTTGCTACCCGAAGGTGGGGCCACTGCGTTCATCGGCCCATCTCCCCACGGCCGCTTCGACATCTCACCGGAGCTTGCGGAGGAGATGCTTGGAGAGCGAGCCAACCCGAATCAAAAGCTGAACTCAATGGTCGTCAGGCCCGTCGTCAGTGCAATCGACATCACAAGAAGGTCCCGAGGTCTCTTCACCATTGACTTCGCCACCATGAGCATCGAAGAGGCCTCGCTATTCGTCGCTCCCTTTGAGTACGTGCGAAGAACTGTCCAACCTGTGAGGCGGAAGAACAGACGGCGCGCATACGCAAAGAAGTGGTGGCAATACGGCGAACCGCGTCCCGGGATGCGTGAGTCGCTCAGATCCCTAGGTCGGTTCATTTGCACGCCGCGGGTGGCGAAACACCGAGTATTCGTGTGGTGCCGCAGCGACATCCTAGCAAATGACGGGACAGTGGTGTTTGCCCGGGAGGACGACTACTTCCTCGGCGTCCTTCACTCAAGAATCCACGAGCTGTGGGCTCGTCGGCAGGGAACGCAGCTCCGCGAGGTCGAGAGCGGATTCCGATACACCCCAACGACCTGCTTCAAAACGTTCCCGTTCCCGTGGCCGCCGGGAAAGGAGCCGGTTGACGATCCGCGCGTCCAAACGATCGCCGCCGTGGCGAAGGATCTCGTCGAGAAGCGCGACCGCTGGCTCAACCCCGACGGCGCAACCGAAGCCGACCTCAAGAAACGGACCCTCACCAACCTGTACAACGAGCGTCCAACCTGGCTTGACCTCGCCCACAAGAAGCTCGACGAAGTCGTGCTCGAAGCCTACAGCTGGCCCCACGATCTCCCCGACGACCAGATCCTCGAACGCCTCCTCGCCCTAAACCTCGAATGGGCGAGAAAGGAGGGCACCAGACCATGAAGCATCACAGGAAGCACATCACGGGCAAAGTCGTTGTCTCCGGAGGAATCGATGCCCCCGTCAAGCACAACATGGCTAGGCAGCATTTCGCTGGAGCGCATTTCTTTGCGGAAAGAGCAACCGCCATCGAAAGCGAACTCCTAACCACGGATCCAAAGGACGAAAGGGAGAAACCGAACCAGCGCGTATACGTCGTCGGGGCCGTCGTCCTGGCAGTAATGGGGCTTGAGGCCTGCATCAATGAGGTCTACCTTGACGCGTGCGATGAGAATAAGCAGAAACTGACCGGCCTGGATGAACGAGAGATGGCCCTACTCGCTGAGTGGTGGGGCGAGATCGAATCGCGCCCCATTCTTCTCAAGTACCAGCACGCCCTCCTACTTCTCAACCGGGCGTCGTTTCCGAAGGGAGAGAACCCGTACCAGGATGCCGATAGCCTCGTTCGTCTGCGCAATGCGCTGACGCACTACAAGCCGGAATGGGATAACTCCCCCGATGTCCACGCCGACCTTCAGTCTCGACTGACAGGCAGGTTTGCGCTCAATTCGCTATCGACCAAATCACATCTTTGGTTTCCGCATCAGTGCTTGGGAAGCGGCTGTGCGAAGTGGGCCGTGTCAGCCTCGGAGGCCTTGGTTTGCGAGTTCTGCGCCAAACTTGGTATCCCAGCAAGGATTTGAGGATCTAGTGGAATTCCATGGAATTCCAGGGACGCATACCGTAATTCCTCAAGGAGCAGCCTGGAAGAGGGTCTATACCCCTTGGCTTTACAGGAATGGAGTTGGCACCCGCCGCTCTGCGACATACTATGTTGCGGAGTTGCACAATAATCATTGTTAGGCAGCAGTCCAGGCTTGATCTCGGAGAGAAGCTGTATGGGCCGAGAGGAGGTACAGAATGGTAAGGCTACGATATTACTGTCAAGGTCAGGGAAGTGCCGAAGTAGCGAGACTCCTTGTAGAAATCAGGACAAGGCATAACATCCCGCACGAGGTACTTGACCTCTCAAGCAATGGCGCATATGATGAGAAAAAGGAAAAGCAAGTCTACGAGGCAGAATTTAAGCCGAGGGCAAAGATGCTGAAGAAGAGAACGGGCAAGCCGATAACAAAGGAACTGAGATCGCGGAGAGCTCGTCATTACGTCGTGTCTATCCCAGGCACGATAGCTGTGGTCAGAGATGGCAAGGTTGAGTGGTATGCTGTGGGAGACGGAGAAATCATCGAGTTCTTGAAGATGGTCCTAATCAAAGGGCATGCGCTTCTGGAAGAGCGCTGTCAGTGAATACCTGATCTGTGCCTGATAGAGTGGCTGCTGCCTAACCTTCGCTGCAGCCGACCACGCCCTCGACGCGCACAAATCGGCGGCACTTTTGTCTTTGTCGGTGGTCTTGTAGCGGAGTAGGTTTTGCATGGGGCGGCGTGGCGGCTGAGCTTCGCCGTTGGGCGGCTAACAACGAAAAGGGGTTTGTCCAAGTGGATGTGTCTGGTTTCCAGAAACCTTTTGGGGAGTGGGCAAAATCGGTACAGAGCCGATTAAATTATGAATATGAAGCGTCGAGGAGTGTGCTCAGTCACGGAACACTTCTAGGAGCAATTCGTGAGGGGGTGATACGTGATATACTTCAAGGATTTCTGCCTCTGTCGGTAGAGGTTGGTACAGGACAGGTCATCGATTCTTTGGGTGTATCCTCCAAACAGATTGACATTATCATAGCTGAGGGTGAAGCTCCTGCATTTCGGTTTGAAGGCGGTGTGTCGGCCTTTCTGTACGAGGCTGTGCTGGCAACAATTGAAGTCAAGTCGATGCTTTACCATGATAAGTTACATGAGGCGCTTGACAATTCCAACTCGGTCAAGGGGTTGACGTACCTATTGCACGTCAGGGAAAAGGGCAATCAAGTATTTGCGGAGGCTTTTGAATGGGTTGATTCCGCTGGAGGGCTAGGGGAGGTTGAGAGAAGGATTCTGTCGCCAAGTATAAAGGACCCCATTGGTTGCCCAGAAGGCATCTGGCAAATTCTGCCCTTTGTTCGTTACTGGCTCCATTGGACAAACGGAGATTTTAGCAGGCCCGAAACATTTCAGAGGCTAACTGAGATCTTGGAAACCCCTCATTTCGATTTTTTTGTTCACTTGTTGCAGTCTGTGTTAAACCAAAATGATCCATGTGCAGCATTGTGGACTGATTTTGGCAGAGCAGAAGAAATCAAAGATGAATTCTTTGCACAACTCTACGAGAATCTTTTGTATGAGGAACTTCCGCCTGCCACTTTCATTCTGGCCTATGGAGGGTATGAGAATCTCAACAACATGGTGTCGGAAGTCAGAAACTGGTACGACCACAACCGAGAAGACGTAGAATGGTGTGCATTACCCAGAGTAATCATGAATCACAGGATGTTTATGTATCGTCACTACAATGAATATCACTGCAATGAGTTCGAATATCCGATTTTGTTCTTCATGAATGGTCTCTGTAGTGTGCTTACTCAGAGTTTGGCCTTTTCAAGATCAATCAGTGCTAGAACTGAGATCCTGAGATATTTTGACATCGCGCGGATACTTGGAGAGGAACACCCTAAACACTCTCCCTCATACTTGGTGTGGTCGATTCCGCTTGACGGCAGTTCATCAGGGGAAATCAAGGCCATGAATGAAGATTAGAGACATCAGACAAATTTGAACGCCGCCCAACCAGTTGCTGCAGCCGACCGTGCTATTGAGTCACTTTTTGAGGGTGCGTTGCGTTTGGTGCGCTTTGGTTCACGTTTGGCATCACTGCGCAAGCCGCAAGGCGGCTGAGCTCCGGTCCGCTAGCCCGCAGCGGCTGGATCTACTCGACGTAGAACAGGAGGATAGGTGCGCATGGACGATTGGTGTGAGCTTCGCTTCTGGTATGCTAACTTGCCTCAACCGCTTATTCTCTATGAGTTCAAACGCGATGCTGTGCTCCCAATCTTGCAGGAGTATGGTGTCCACGGTTTCCTCGTTCTTGATGAACCTGAGTTCATGTTATTGAGGATAGAGACAGATGCTCAAACATCCGATGCCATCAAAGCTCATTTTGAACAGATATTGCCTCCGCATTTTTCTAAAGTAACAGTTAACGCGTGGTCACCCACTGATGACGCAAGGAATCGGACCCTGTCTGCCAAAAAAAGATTTCTAGGTTCGCTTCTGCCTGACAATGATTCGGGCTGGAAGGTCCAGGGGAAGAACGCCGACCACGGATGGATCGTTTCGCCCCAGGACATCGATGGGCAAGTTGAAGCATTCGCCCGTTTCATGACGAGAGTATTAGGCGTGTTCACCGAGCGATACCTGCTTGAAATGCCCTTTAGAGTTGAAGATAGATGGCTGATGTCTGTGTTCTTGCATCTGATGCTCAATTCGATTTCAATATGGAATCCGGAAGAGAAAGAAATAAGAGAATTCCGGCCTTACTGAGTTGTTCACGCTCGTAACGCTGCGGGCTAACACTCGCTGGAGTCGACCGCGCCTATCGGCGCTCGAAATCGGCGGCGCGTTGCATTTGTCGGTACAGTTACGGAGGAAATCCGGTGACACAATACCTATTTCTCGAGTTTTGGGAATTCGAGTGGAATTCGAGGGACACATACCTTATCTCCGGGGATTGGGGTCCGGCTTTTGCTTGCGGAGAATTCGTCCCGTTAATACCTCGGCGAGATCCACGAAGAACGCGCTTCCCAGGGGGCGGCCAGTGCGGGTGTGGACTAATAACTCATCGATTCGGTCGGGCTCAGAGTAGCTACGCTATCTGTTCGAATTATGGTGTGTGTCCCTCGATCTACTCAGGTTCCATTCCTGCTATCGATCACCGGCGGTCTGTTTGTCGCAGTTTCTTCTCCTCCTGGGTAGCTCTGACATGTGCAAAGGACGCCCAGAAACTGGCTTGCGAAGTTGCCTGCTCCCAGGCAGGTCACTCCGTCTTGATCCAAAGGAGATGAACAGTGACGCTGACGGCGACGACCGCCAACACCAGCCTCACCCACCACAACGAAACCACGAAGCAAGCAGAGCAGCCGATCACGGTCCACAGGAGAACCAGCGTGAGGATCTTGTGCCGCCGGGTCATGCTGCGGTGTTCCTGGTAGCGACGGATGTAGCCGCCGACCAGCCGATTGGTGAGGAGCCGGGTGTGAAAGCGTTCCGAGCTGCGCGCGTAGAGGAAAGCAGCCAGCAGGAGAAACGGCGTGGTCGGAAGCAGAGGAACGAAGACACCGAGGGTCGCCAGTGCAACACAGAGCGTTCCCCCCACGACCAACAGAAGCCTAGAGATGCGTTTTATGTCGCTGCGCATTTCACCGTAGGGAAGTAGGTGGGCCTTGCGCGTCCAAACGGATGCCGCTGCCGTGCCTTCTTGAACTAAGCGAGTCCCAACCCTTGTGCGACGCCCTCACCGTAGGCCGGATCTGCCTTGCGGAAGTGACCAACCATCTTCTCCTGGATCTCCTGCGGCACGTTCTTCAGGCTGCGGACGATGTTCTCGACGAGCCGCTTCTGCTCATCCGGCGGCATCAGCCGGTACAGGTTGCCGGGCTGGACGTAGTCATCGTCGACTCCCCTCTTTTGCTCGTAGCGGGCAGCGTCGCCGGAGATCTTCAGCGGCGGTTCCTTGTAGGCCGGATCGGCCGTGGGGCCGCCGAAGGAGTTCGGCTCGTAGTTCGGGGATGGACCGCCGTTGTCGTCGAACCGCATCTGGCCGTCGCGTTGGTAGTTGTTCGCCTTCGTTGCATGGGGACAGTTGATCGGCAACCGCTCGAAGTTGGCGCCCAGCCGATAACGGTGTGCGTCTGCGTACGCGAAAAGGCGCGCTTGGAGCATCTTGCACGGCGAGAAGGAGATGCCCGGAGGGGCGTTCGCCGGCGAGAAGGCCGCTTGCTCGACCTCGGCGAAATAGTTCTCGGGGTTCCGATTTAGCTCGAACACGCCAACTTCGATCAGCGGGTAGTCACCGTGCGGCCAGACCTTGGTCAGATCGAACGGATTCCAATGATACGTCTCCGCCTCGACCTCGGGCATGATCTGGACGTAGAGTGTCCACTTCGGGAACTCGCCCCGCTCGATCGCCTCGAATAGCTGATGAGCGTGGTAGTCCGGATTCGTACCGGCGAGCCGATCCGCCTCGTCCTGCATCAGGCACTTGATCCCCTGCTGTGTCTTGAAGTGGAACTTGACCCAGAACCGCTCATTGTCCGCGTTGATGAAGCTGTAGGTGTGACTGCCGTAGCCATTCATGTACGGAATCCCGGTCGGGACTCCGCGATCCGAGAACAGGATCGTCACTTGATGCAGTGATTCAGGGACCTGCGACCAGAAGTCCCACTGTGGCGTGTCCGCCTTGACGTTGGTCTGTGGATCGCGCTTCTGGGTGTGGATGAAATCCGGGAACTTGATCGCGTCGCGGATGAAAAACACCGGTGTGTTGTTCCCGACCATGTCCCAGTTGCCCTCCTCGGTGTAGAACTTGAGGGCGAAGCCATGGACGTCGCGTACCGTATCCGCCGATCCCTTTTCGCCAGCGACCGTCGAGAACCGGCCAAACATGTCAGTCTTCTTGCCGATCTCTGTGAAAACACTGGCCTTGGTGTACTTGGTGATGTCGTGCGTGACGGTGAATGTGCCGTGGGCGCCGGCCGCCTTGGCGTGCACCACCCGCTCCGGGATGCGTTCCCGATTGAAGTGGGCCAACTTCTCGAGTAGATGGTGATCCTGCAGCAGCGTCGGGCCGCGTTCTCCGGCCGTCAAGGACGTCTGGTTATCATCGATGGGTATCCCCGCCGCTGTTGTCAGCTTCTTTGCTTCACTCATTGTTCTCCTCCTTTCCCGTGCTTGCTGACGTGATGTCAGAACGTCGATTTGCCATTACCACGATCCCTGGATCATTCTATCACGTTAGCGGCAACGGGAACACCCAGGGATGTATCTGCTTCTAGATCATGAGAAACGCCCTGTTTGCAGTCTTTTCCGCACACAGCGCTCATCACCTCGCACGTGAGAGCACTCGAACTTGATAAACAATCACCCAACCCCCAGACTGCGGGATTCGGACGTGAACTCACAGGCTCCTCAGTGATTTCATGGTTGGTGCACCTGATGGGTGTCAGTACTCCCTGGTTTTCTAACGGGGCTCACGACCAGTTTTGCAGGGGAGTGGAACCTTTGGGGTCAGACCTTCATTCTTAGGATTTTATCGCTCTAACGGCGTATCGCGGCATTGGAAACACGTCCCACAATCCCCTCGTTAAACGTCTGTATGAACGCATGGGATTCGTGGAAGACCGATTCGAGGCGCTTCCCTGGCCTTGGAGAAAGGCGTTTGCGTTCTCTGGTTCGTATTGCATGAGCAAAGACTTGGCGTGCTCAGAGCTGTAGCACCTATTCGGGGGAAACATCTGCAACGATTTCAAATCCATTCTCGAAGTAGTCGGCGCGATAGACGAACATTGATTCCTCGTCGTTCCCGGTAAATAGCCCGAGCAATTCGACTCCGCGGGCATAGAGCATCATAGCTCCCATGTCTCCGGAAAGAACATACCGTGAGACGGTCAGCTCCTGGTCGTCAAAACGAATGGCACCGTCTTCGATCTTCTCCACCCGCATTTCGGGAAGCCCATCATCCACAGCCTCTTTGTCCCGATTAGGAGGACCTCCGAACATCAGGACATCGAAGCTGACGACTCCTTTGGACTGTCGAAGCTCATAGAGCAAGGGAACGACCGCATAGGTGCTGAAGGTGCCCAGAACAAAGGCTTGATCCAGTGCCACAGCATATTTGCTGACGTCATCTCCTGATTGAACGATGGCGCGATCATCTTCGAATTCGGCTTGCATGGATCGACCGAATCCCAACGGGGCATCGAAAGTCGACGAAAGCATGAGGGGGCGCAGATCGGAATCCATCATCAGGATCTGATCAAACGGAATTGTAATCGTTGCTATGAGTGCTTTGAACCAGAACTTGCCGTTGGTCCTAAGAACGACACGATCTTCTTCAATGGCTATCTGGAATGTCTCTTCTCCAAACGGGCGCTCACCCCCCTGCATGACCAGCGTGCCACTGATGGGCAATCCGAGATCATCAAGAGACGGTTCTGCTTCTTCCTCTGGAACAGGGTCTTCAGAGCCGGGTTCTAGATCTACTGGATCTTCGGATTCTTCTTGAAGCCAGGCATCGGGAAATTCCTTAATCTCGATCGAAGCCAACTCCGCATCCGGGTTTGGTGATGTCAACAGCAGCACGAGGACAACGCTCCCGAGCAGAACGATGGGAATTCCGACGGCCAGCCCGATGATCCATTTTGTGCGACGTTTCAAGGGAGTCAATCCTCCATTCCCCATTGTATCCTCAAAGGAATGCGGGCAGGAATACGGGGGAATACGGGAACATAATACTTATTTCATAGCCGAGAGGAAATCCCGAGGGAATTCCGGGGACGCATATCATGATTCCTCAAGCAGCGCCTGAAATAAGGGCTACACCCCTCGAATTCCAAGGAGAAGACCATGTATGGACGAAGTGACATAGAACGTCTCTCTGAGAAACTCGGATACGAAAATGAAGTGCTTAGACTCATTGCCAATCAGACCGAGGTAGTCGATGGAACTGTCGATCCTACACTGATCGAGCTGGTCAGTAGGAAACGGGGGGCCATTGTGGGAGCCAAGGTGCACATTACTGTGAGCGCCAGTATCGGTTCCGGACAGGTGGGGAAGCTGTTGAACAGCATATCCGCGTTAGCATTCCTATCTTGTTTCAAGATCCTGGATGGGATCGTCGAATGGATTCTGGAATGCAACTTCAACGCTGGGGCTCTAACAAGATTCGCTTGGCGTTTCGAGGAAAAGCTACATGACATGAATGAATCTAAGTTACTGCTTCCCTCGCTTCTCGGTGAGCAAGATTGGCTGAGAGAAAGGGACCGCGGTGGGAAAGTTGCACTACCTGATGTGCTAAGCCGGGAGTAAGCAGTCTGGTAAGATCGCCTCAGAAGGAGAGGTGATCAAAGTGGGTAAGAGTTGATTGACGCCATTCTTAACGTCTACAACGAAGACCCCAAACCCTTTGTCTGGACGACCAAGGTCGAGGACATACTACGAAAGGTCTCTAAGTGTAAAGTGATACTAGAAACAGTACACTAGCGAGTACTCGGAAACGGCAGGAGCGCCGTTAGTACCGGCTCTTGCATCTCCTCATCCGCGGTGCTCACCAAGTCTCGTACCCGGTGGCGGGAGGGCTCTTTCACGTGTTGACCAGAATCTCGCGGATGATACACTTGTCCGTGCCTAAGTCGCGTGTGGCGGATGCTTGGACAAAGGAGGGAATCGACATGGAGCCACTTATAATCGAAGATCCAAGCGCGTATCAGGGAGAGTTCTCTGATCTACAGATCAACGTAATGGTTGCTCCAACACGGGATGTCCTCATCAGCTACAACTTCGACTTGACTTCGTCCTCGGGCAAGCTTCTACTTCCGGTCCCCGGTTTCAAGAGTGACTTCTTGACCGTCGGGCCGTTCCCCATCCCTCTCTCCGTGCGAGTTGAAGGGTTGGACGTGGAAGTGGATCGCATGGAGGTCTTGCCAGAAGACGGGACGCAAGTGACTACTGATCTCTCAATCCGTCGTTTGGCGAACGGGAACAAAGGGATTCTTGTGTCTGGCCTTCCTGACAAACGCTGCCAAATCACCGTTGCATGTACCCTGTTCGGTGCGTGCAGGGCGGACATACTAGGCACCGAACTGGTACTGGGAATCTTCCCGCCTTGGGGCTGGAATACCGGGACGATTTCAGTTCAGATCGAAGGTGCACTCCAAGCTGGGTCCACTTGGGGACAAAAGCTCGTGGCTGGAGTACACTCTCTTCAGACTGGTCGCCGGCGAGGCTTCTTAGAGAAGTACAGACCCGCCAACAACCTCCTTAGGTTCTTCCGGACTGGTAACGACCTTTCATGGAAATTCTTGACAGAGAATGTTCTGGAGACGCAGGAGATTAGGCTGAGAGCTCGTGCCTCCCGTGTCCCGTTCATGGCTCCCATTAGTCCTCTAGTGGTCTGGGCGGTTGTGGTAATCATAGTGCTGGGTACTCTCGCCGGTTGGTTGGGGGGCTTAATTGCGGAGATAATCAAGTAGGAAGACAGAAATGCTTAAAAAGCTTCAAATACAACAGAATCTCAGAATGAAAGCTCCAGGCGATATGGCTACGATTACGCCCTCCGTGCCAACGAAGGTCTCGGTGATTATCCCGGCGAGGAATGAGGAGCGATGTCTTGAGGACACGCTGCGCAGTCTCCAGAACATCCGAAAGCATGAGTATCCCAATCTCGAGATAATCGTGGGAGTTGGCCCGTCCAAAGATGGAACGCATGAGATTGCCTGTGTCTACGCAGACCGAGTTGTCAACGTGGGAGAGGGGCCGAGCCGCGCCCGTAACGAGGCTGGATGGTGTGCCTCCGGGGAGATTCTCGTGTTTCTCGATGCAGACGCAGTCCCCCTAGCAGGTGCTATTCGTGAGATTGTCAAAGCGATGGAACGCGGTGGACATGCTGTGGGAACTTGTGCGATGTGCCCAGACGTGTCGAACTGGAAATCGCTTGCGCTCGCCCGGCTGAAAAATACGATCCGGAAGTGGTTGCATCGCGGCTGCAGTGAACTCATCTTCTGCGACCGATCGCTCTTCATCGATGAAGGAGTGCAGTTTGACGTGGAGATGCGAATGGGTGAGCTATCAGACTTCTTCAAGCGCGCTATGCAAGGTGCTAAGGCTCGATATGAGTACCTGCACAATGTGAAGTATCAGTTCTCCGTGCGCCGGTATGAAGAGGTCGGCTACGAAAGGGTGATGCTGCAGTGGATAGGATGGACATTGGTGAGACGATTCAAGAAGGTTCGACAGAAGCTTGAGGGCAAGTACTGGAGCATTGAGTATCGCGCAGGGCAACCACGGAAGCCCTCCACACCGATGTAGGCCGGTCCATTTGTCGTGTCCATAGCGCCAATTCGTACTGCACAAGCAAGAAGCCACTGACTAGTGACCTGCCCTTGTTATTCGGCCAAGATTGAAAAGGATTCGGAGATAAGGAGAGGCTCTGTGCAATGAAGAAGAAAGTCATGATTATCCCCGAGATTCAGACCCCTAGCTCTCCGTTTAACCACGTTGTAAGAGCGGGTGATTTTCTATTCCTTACCAGCCAGCTCTCGGCAGACATGAAGACAGGTAGGATTCTTGGTGGGGACATCGTTGAGCAGACAAGACAGGCTTTGGAAAACGTGAAGTTCTTGCTTGGGTCCTGTGGTGCTATGATGGATGATATTGTGAAAGTCGTTGTGTATATGAGGGATATAAGCGACTTCAACAAGATGGACCAGGTCTACCGCGAGTACTTCACGAAGGGACAGGAGCCCGCCAGAGTGACAATACAAGCTCTATCGCCGATCGAGGGTATCAATATTGAGATTGAAGTCACCGCCGTGCTTCCAAGCTGAAGGAGAACCCACACACCTAAACTGGTGTCCGAGTTAGGGCATGCCGGGTTATTGGTTTCACAATTAGGGGCAGGCCGCCCAACAATGTGCTGGAGCCGACCAGGCTATCGCGGCTCGAATTCGAAGTTGGTCTCGCGTTTGCGGGCAGTCTGCCAGCGAGGCTGGTGTTGCATACCCGCCTGGCGGCTCAGCACTGACCGTTAGGCGCGCGTGAAGTCGAGGTCTTCTGTGTTGGAGGAAGGGTTTATGGCTCGAGAACGCATACCTGAACAGGAAGCGATTGTTGATCCCGATCAGATCAACAACTACGTTCGTCTCTCTGAGACGGTCATGGGGAATGTGTATCGAGACGTTGTGAACAGGGCCACAAAGCTGACACCCATTGCGGGCCGGGTTCTGGACGTTGGGACAGGGTTCGGTATGCTCGCTATGACGTTGGCTCGAAAGAACCCCGAAGTGGAGATCATAGGGCTCGATGTTTCAAAACAGATGACTGAGGCAGGCAAAGCGTTGGTCGAGAGAAGAGGGTTGTCAAAGAGGGTCTCTTTCGAGAAGGCGGATGCCAAAGAGATGCCATTTCCTGAAGGCTTTTTCGATGCAGTCATTAGCTATGGGTCTCTTCATCATTGGGTAGGGCCGGAGCGAGTGTTTGACGAGATCAATCGGGTACGGAAGCCCACAGGGATGATCTACGTTGCGGATTTGCGGAGGGATCAGCCGCGGATTCCGTTGTGGTTGTTGTATCTGTTTGTGAGGGTGCGAGCGGGTCGACGGATGGCAGGAGAGATGGTAGCGTCGGTAAACGCGGCGTACACGCCACCAGAGATTGAAGAGATCATGGGGAGGACAACGATAACGGAATGGCAGCCAAGGCACACTTTCTATGGCATAAACATCTTTTCTGGGCAGAAGTAGGCCTGTCTGAGAGAGGCATTGGGGAAGTCCTCAGAGGCATCGACATCAGAACTGCTGATGAGCCAAGTCCAGGACTACATCAAACAGCGGTTTTAGGAAGCAACGCTGCCCAGTGCATCCGGGGGCGCATACCATGATTCCTCAAAGAGCAGCCTGAGATAGGGTCTACGTCCCTTGGATTGATCTCTTCGCTGTCGCCGTAGCACAGGGTTGTCCCGAAGGCGTATCGCAATCATGAAATCCGGATTCACAGGCGCGTGTCCTCGGAATTTA
>Ga0315541_1002454_pt1 | contig 15518 bp, 17 predicted proteins | sample SalMarSW160190MG_FD_203095 | JGI IMG/M metagenome (GOLD analysis project Ga0315541, IMG submission 203095) | Salt marsh sediment microbial communities from the Plum Island Ecosystem LTER, Massachusetts, United States - Salt Marsh Sediment SW1601-190 ...
CTTTTTGACTCTTCTAGTGCCTCATAATAAGTGCAGTTGCCAGTTTCGAACAAAGCACAAGACTCTCACGTCCCTTAATGAAGCTCTATTATCCTACGCCACGTTCAATTGTTATTGAGCCCAATACTCCGTTGATTAATCGGGGGGAAGAATCGCTTCCGAATTCCTTGGCTAACTCTACAGCCTCATTTATAGCTACCTTGAACGGAGTTTTATCATCAAATAAAATTTCGAAAATAGCCAGGCGCAAAATATTTCTATCTATGATAGACATCTGCTCAGGGGGAAAGGCAGGGGCAAATTTTTTAATGAGACCATCGAGCTCAGATTTTTTCTGTAGCACTCCTTTCACAAGTTCCTCACTGAAGCTACGTGCTTCTTGAGCCAGTGTTTCCCCTGCCCTTAAGCGAGCTAAAGCTTCCTCCACGTTATGCTTCGTGCAATCAAGCTCATAAAGTGCCTGGAGAGCAGTGATTCTTGCCTGTCGCCTGATGCCAGCCATTAGTTAGTTGGATTCTCTGTACATGCTAGCTGCGTTATATCCTCAATTCCTGATATATTGAAAGTTTGGAGCTCGGAATTGATTCGCCTGATTAAACCGGTAAGCACTTTTCCAGGGCCAACCTCGTAAAAGTTGGTGACCCCATTGTGCATCATGTATTCCACCGACCCCTGCCATTGGATGCAATTACGAAGCTGCTTCACCAACTCTTCTTTTATCGGACCAACGTCGATTAATGGCCGAGCAGTCACATTAGCTATTATAGGGACGGCTGGGGGATGGAACTCAACGCTCGAGACGATTTTACTGAATTCAGTTATGATCGGCTCCATTAAGGCGGAATGAAAAGCCCCGCTAACCTTTAGAGGGATAAGGGCGCGAGCACCTCTTGTCTTGGCTAGTTCATTGGCTTTGGCCAAAGCTTCGATAGCACCACTAATCACGATCTGCCCGGGACAGTTCAAGTTGGAGATTTCGGTTCCACTATGAAAGCTTATATTCTTAACTGTTTCTTCATCAAGCCCTATTACCGCCAACATGCTCCCGGGATTTTTTAGGCCAGCTTCATACATTAATCTCCCTCTTTCCCTGACAAGCAAAACAGCATCGGCCAAGCTAAGCACACCAGCGGCAACCAGAGCGGTATATTCACCCAAGCTATGTCCAGCAACAAAAGTAGGAGAGGGGAAATTAGCTATGGCGGCCTCTTCAAGCGCTTTAAGGCAGGCAACACTGACGACCAGTATCGCTGGCTGGACGTTATGCGTCTTTTTCAATTCCTCCTCTGGACCTTCGAAGCATAAACGGGAGAGGGAAAAGCCTAGAGAAGCGTCAGCTCTATCAAAGACTTCCTTGGCTGAAGGATAGCTGTTGTAGAGGTCCAGTCCCATACCAGTGCTTTGGGAGCCCTGCCCTGGGAAAACATAAGCTACCTTGGATAACTCAGCCATGCGAACTATTTCTTGGTGGGCTTGACCTCGATTGCTTCTCTATCATTGTACCAGCCACAGTTAGGGCAAACACGGTGAGATAACTTAGGACTGTGGCAATGTGGGCACACATCCATGGCTGGCGGAGTTAGTTTAAGGTGGCTGCGCCTTTTCCCCTGGCGCGCTTTAGCAGTTTTTTTCTTAGGTAGTGCCATGTGAATTCGCCTCCTTTATTCCTGGGCAGTCAGATCGACATAAGGGTTTCATGGGCAAATTTAGCAAAGTATATTGCCGTATTAACTCTGTCAGGTCAAGAATATTTTTGTTATCAATAGTGAACTCTTGCGATTGTGCTGACGAAGAGAGTGCTAAATCACCGGACACATCAGATATCGGAAGAAATTCTTCTTCCGCAGTGAAACTTACAGGGCATAAGAATGTATCGAGGCAGCGGCTACATATGAGTTTTACCTCAGCAGTTAATTTACACTGAACTAGAACTCCCCCATTGATAAGAATCAACTTTGCCTTTCCTTCAACAAAACCTTCAACTTCCTCACCAATTGTCCCACTTATATCATGGCTTTGGCTAGAGCCAACAGGCTCTTTCAGCAATTGAGAGACATTTATCAAAGCCCTCAGAGGTTCTCTTTCCATGTGTTATAGCCTAGAAATTTAGGTCAAGTACAAAGTATAATAACTATTCATAAGAGGTTCAAGTATTTTGTCACCTGAGCGGAAGGATCAGAATGGCAGAGGGGAGTGCTAAACAGCCTTGGAAATAGAAAAACTGAAGCTAAAGGTAAAAGATAGCGTCGAATTACAAAGGCAGCAACTTATCCAGTTGAGCCTGAATATCCATGATAACCCTGAGTTGGGCTTTGAGGAGGAAAAGGCGTCGGCTTGGCTTGCTAGCTATCTTGAAGACAATGGATTTCATGTAGAGCGAGGCATTGCTGGCTTGGCTACAGCCTTTCGAGCGATATATGGCCAAGAGAGCCCAACGACTGCCTTGCTTGCTGAATATGATGCTTTACCCAAAATAGGGCATGGCTGTGGGCATAATATAATAGCTGCTTCAGCAGTTGGTGCCGGTGTTGCTAGTAAGTCTATCATTGACCAGTTAGGAGGCAGCGTTGTGGTTCTGGGCACTCCTGGAGAAGAAGTCTTCGGTGGCAAGATAGACATGGTGAAGGCGGGGGCCTTTAAGGAAATAGACGTGGCTATGATAGTACATCCCAATGTCCTAAATATGGTAGCCATACAGACGCTTGCCTGTAGTCCCCTGGAGGTGGAATTTTTTGGCCAGGCAGCCCACGCTGCTGCCCAACCTCACAGGGGTATAAACGCGCTTGACGCTATGATTCTAGCTTTCACCTCGATAAATTCGCTGCGCCAGCATATAAAGGCAGAGGCACGCATCCATGGCATAATCACAGATGGAGGTGAAGCGCCCAACATAGTGCCTGCCCATAGCGCAGCAACTTTGTTCATACGCGCCCTGACTAATGATTATCTTGATGAGTTGAAGGATAAAGTTTTGAACTGTTTTACAGGGGCATCTATAGCCACTGGGGCAAGATTAGAATATAGGTGGGGAGACAGGACTTATACTCCGATGAAAAACAATGCGACTTTAGCCGGGCTATTTAAGCAAAATCTAGAATCGCTGGGACGACATGTCGAAGCCTTTGACCGTCGTTTTGGCCTTGGCAGCACAGATATGGGAAATGTCAGTCAAGTGGTGCCAAGCATACATCCTACAATAACTATCGCTCCCTTCAAGGTGTTGTTACATACACCGGAGTTTGCCGCAGCAGCAGCCTCGCAAGCGGGACACCAAGGCTTAATAGATGCAGCCAAGGCGATGGCAATGACTGTGGCTGATATCCTCCAGCCAGGAATGCTTGATAAGATTAAGCAGGAGTTTTGCTGCCATGATTAAAGTCGGCATCCCCCGAGCTTTACTTTACTATCAATATTATCCTGCGTGGGAGACTTTCTTTGAAACACTGGGTGCTGAGGTAGTGGTATCACCACCAACTAATAAGGCCATGTTAAATTCAGGTATTTCACGAGCAGTTGCTGATACTTGCTTGCCGGTAAAGATTCTATTAGGGCATGCCATTTCTCTGGTAGATAAGTGTACTTGTATATTTATCCCCGCGGTTAGTAGTTTAGGCGAGAAAACTTATAATTGTTCTAAAATTATTGGTTTGCCAAATATGGCTAGAGCTCTAATTCCAGAATGCCCCGCCATCCTTGACCCGGTGATAAATGTAGAAAAAGGGCGCTATAGTTTATACCAGAATATCTATAAATTGGGACGCCATTTCACGTCTAATCCATTTAAGCTCAGAAGAGCAATTGCAAAAGCTTGGAAGAGTAATTTAGCCTACCGAAGTAGAATGTTCGATGAAGGGATTATGCCTGTTCAGGCTATTGAGGGAGTATTTCAGGAAAGGGGTCAGTCTGAACCTGGTTTAAATTCATCTCCACTTAGAATCGCTGTTATTGGGCACCCTTATGTTCTCTATGATGAGTATATTAGCCATCGGCTCATTTCACGCTTGCAGAACAGGAGGGTTGAAGTTTTCACTCCAGAGATGGCGTCTCAGAAGGCGATTAGTGCTGCGGCCAGAAGGCTAGTTGGCGATCCCCATTGGTCATTTGAGTCTGATATAATTGGCGCAGGAGAGTACTACCTGGAAGAAGAAGTTGACGGTGTAATTAGCGTCTCTGTTTTTGGTTGTGGTCCTGATTCAATGATGATAGGGTTCGTACAACACCGGGCTAAAGAGCTTGAAATTCCTTTTTTACCACTTAGTTTAGATGAGCATAGCAGTGAAGGAGGCTTGCTCACCCGTTTAGAAGCCTTCCTTGACATGGTTAAAAGGAGGGAGAGGGTATGCGTGTAGGTATCCCCAATTTTGGTAATAGCTATATCGCTGTGAAAGCTGCGGCTCAGAAGCTAGATGCTGGCGATAATGAATTGGTAATCCCACCACCAATGACTCGAAGAACATTAGACCTTGGCGTCAAGTATTCGCCAGTCGAGGCTTGCTTACCTTACAAGCTTACCTTAGGCAGTTTAATCGAGGCCTGTGAGTTAGGAGCTGATACTCTAATTCATGCCAGAGGCACTGGCATTTGTCGATTAGGCTACTATGCCAAGGGGCAGGAACAAATGCTGCATGATTTAGGCTACAATGCTCACTTCTTAACCATCGACATATCTCAGCATAAGTTTAGAAGCATCATGCGCCTTATAAAGGACGTGACTAACGGTGCCCCCTGGCCCAAAATTATTTCAGCCTTTTACTTTGCCGTGGGAAAACTATTTGCTTTAGACAAAATAGAGAAAGTGGTTCATAAGGTGCGAGCGCTAGAAATTGACAAAGGTACAGCTAGCCAAATTTACCAGGAGGCCATCAGAGCGATTGATGGGGCCCCCAATCAGAGGGAGGTAAAAAAGCTGACTAGACATTATGTCGATAGGTTAAGCAAGATCCCTAAGAATCCTAAGGCTAGCCCGATCAAGGTAGGCATAGTTGGTGAGATTTATGTTGTCATAGAACCTTTTTCTAATATGGATATAGAAGTTGAATTGGGCAAGTTAGGAGTGGAGGTGCATCGGACTATGACTATTTCTCGATGGGTCAAATATAGCCTTTTCCTTAACTACTTGGGTATAAATGAATGGAGGGGAGTTCATAAATTGGCTATGCCTTATCTCGATCATGATGTTGGCGGTGACGGCTGGGAATCTGTGGGCGAGAAAGTGCTTTATTCACGGAAAGGATACGATGGTTTAATCCATCTAGCGCCTTTCACCTGTATGCCTGAGATTGTGGCTCAGAATATTATGCCGTCAACTAAAGAGGATATCCCTGTACTCGCTGTCCTTTGCGATGAACAGATGGCTAAGCAAGGGCTGATAACCAGGCTTGAGGCTTTCGTAGACCTATTGGAATTTAGAAGGAAGCGTAGAGATGGGAAAAGAGCTTGAAACGCTAGGTAAATTTATCAAAAGTAATCAAATGATAATTTTCTTTATTCTTATGGCTATCCTTTCAGTCCTATTCCACCCCATTTTAAGTCTAAAGCAAAGAAAAGCCTTGGAATTGCAGGAACGTATAAAGAAAACTAATATTAATAGGATCAAAAGTTTTGGCGGAACATCTCTTGAGAGAATGCAATAAAGGGGAATCGTGAAGGTTTATCTCGGCGTTGACGTTGGTTCAGTTACTACCAAGTTAGTCTTGCTTGATGAAAGCTATGAGCTTCTAGCCTCTATTTACTTAGGAACTAAGGGTAATCCAGTAAATACGATAAAACAAGGCTTGGAAGAGATAAGCAAGCAAGCGTCATCTGGAGTCGAAATCTGTGGGGTAGCTACTACGGGAAGTGGCAGAGCTTTAGCTGGTGTTATTGTTGGTGCGGACTTAGTGAAAAACGAAATTACTGCTCATGCTATTGCTGCGATGTATTATGTGCCTGATGTACAGACTGTCTTGGAAATTGGGGGTCAAGATAGTAAGATAATAATGATTCGTGATAAAGTAGTTGTCGATTTTGGCATGAATTCAGTATGTGCTGCTGGAACTGGTAGCTTTCTTGATCATCAAGCCGAAAGGTTAAATATAAGGATTGAGGATTTTGGAGAATATGCCCTGAGAAGTAAAAATCCAGCACGCATTGCTGGGCGTTGTACTGTATTTGCTGAGTCAGATATGATTCACAAGCAGCAGATGGGCTACCCTCTTGATGACATCATCTATGGTTTATGTCAGTCCTTGGTGCGTAATTATCTCAATAACGTTGCCTTAGGCAAGGAAGTTCGGCCTAAGTTAGTATTTCAGGGCGGAGTTGCTTTTAATAAGGGAATAAATAGGGCATTTACTGAAACCCTCGATTCAGAGGTTTATATCCCTCCTCATAATGAACTTATGGGTGCTATTGGAGCTGCTATTCTAGTGCATGAAGAAATGGAATCTGGAGAAAATCACCACAGGACTAAATTTAAAGGATTTGGGATTAGCCAAACCGAATTCAAAGTCTCCTCTTTTATATGCAAAGCTTGCCCCAACCTATGTGAAATCTCCCAAATTTCGGCTAATGGTGGGATTTTGGCTAGGTGGGGGGGGCGTTGTGATATGTGGGAAAGGATAGAGAGCAAATGAAAGTTGTTTTGCTAGAAGACCTCCCCGGCAAGGGAAAGGCTGGAGAGATAAAGGAGGTAAGCAAAGGTTATGCCAGGAATTTCCTTTTGCCTCGGGGTTTAGCTTTGGTAGCCGCTCCCTCGGTCATTAAGCAAGTAGAGTCCAGGCTAGAGGAGGAGAAGCTTGAGGAAAGTATTGACCGCGATAAACTAGTTGAGCTGGCTCAGCAAATTGAGGGAAAGGAAATTCGTTTTAAAGCTCGCATGGGTGCCGGAGAGCGCTTGTTTGGCTCTATTACCGCTGCCGACGTAGCTGAAGAATTAAGTCGGGCCATAGGTTCTGTTATTGATAAAAAGAAGATAGACATAGAGAAATCTTTACGCAAAACAGGCAACTATGAAGTAGCCGTTAAGTTAGCCAGCGACATTAATCCGCAAATTACGGTGGTTATCGAGGAGGAGAAAGAGAAAGAGACAAAGAAAAAGGCAGAGAAGAAGGAAGAGAAAAAAGAAGAGAAGAAGGCAGAGAAGAAGAAAGAAAAGAAGAAAGAGAAAGAGAAAGAGAAGGAGAAGGAGGAAGATTAGGCATGGCAGAGGGAAAATTACCACCCCATGATATTGAAGCTGAGGAGGCATTAATTGGGTCTCTGCTTATTGACCCTGAGGCCATATTGAAAGTTGCCGTTTCCCTCAAGGCCGAGGATTTTTTTTCAGAAACAAATCGGATGATTTACCAAGCTTGTCTCTCTCTTTATCAACGCAACGAAGCTATAAACCAGATTACAGCGGCTCATGAGCTAATGCGTCAGGACAAGCTGGAGCAAATTGGTGGTGCTGCCTTCTTAAGCCATTTAATAAGTAATGTGCCCACATCCCTCCATGTTGAATATTATGCTCAAATAGTATCCAATGCGGCAGTAATGCGGCGGCTGATCGCCGCCGCTGGGCAAATCGAAGCTCTTGGCTACGAAGCCAGCCCGGAGGTTGAGGCTAGCCTCAATAAAGCTGAAGATATCCTGTTTCAAGTGCGGATGAGGCGGGAACCCCGGGACTTCATCCCAATTCGGGAGGCTTTAGGTCAATACTTTGAGGAGGCTGGGCCACCTACTGCACTGCGGGAAGGGGAAATACCTCATATTCTGACTGGTTTTACTGCCTTGGATGATTTTTTAGGAGGATTACAGAGGTCTGACTTAATTGTTTTGGCTGCTAGGCCTAGCCTAGGCAAAACGAGCCTGGCCTTGAATATTGCCAGAAATGCCGCTATTAACCAGAAGGCTTGCGTTGCTTTATGCAGCTTAGAGATGTCCCGAGAAGCGGTGGTACAGAGGCTTCTGGCCAGCGAATCCGGGGTGGATTCTAGAAAGGTTCGTCTTGGGCGCTTTGGTGAGAAGGATGAGATAAAAATTATGGAAGCCAGCGGCGTCTTATCCGAGGCGCCGATTTATATTGATGATTCGCCTCAACTTCGCGCTTTGGATATAAGAAGTAAGGCACGGCGCCTTCACTTCGAGCGCAACATTGACTTGATTATCGTAGATTATCTACAACTGATACAAGGCGATGGCAAGAATGAAACCCGGGTCCAGGAAATTAGCAAGATAACCCGTGCCTTAAAGACCCTGGCCAGGGAGCTAAATGTGCCCATACTAGCGGTGTCCCAACTCAGTCGAGCCGTAGAATGGCGAGCCTCCCATGTACCTCAGCTTGCTGACTTGCGCGAAAGCGGCAGTATCGAGCAAGATGCTGATGTCGTTCTTTTCATCTATCGGGACGACATGTATTTTTCCGCCGAAGACTGGAGCAAGGTGCATGATATTGAAAAGGAACCTTATCCCCGCGGCATCGCCGATATTAACATAGCCAAACACCGTAATGGTCCCTTAGGACAAATTAAGCTGCGCTTCCTGAGCAGGGTTGCCAAATTTGATAATTTAGAGGCTGAGCTGATTTCCGCCTCTTAAGGGTGATAAAGATGCCTGACCGGCAAGTATCAAGCTCTCAAAGGAAAACAGATTTTATCTCCTTGCCTGACTCTTTCTTTACCCAGGTGGTGCCCAAAATTCAAGACCTGGCTGAACTTAAGGTAGTGTTATATGTCTCTTATCTTATCCTGCGAAAACAAGAGCGTCCTCACCCCGATATTATCGGGGTTACTTACAAAGAGCTGAAAGCTGAAAGCTGTCGGCTGTCAGCCGAGTTAGATGAGAAGACACTTCGCCAGGCTTTAAACTCGGCTGTAGAGCACGGTACTCTATTACACTCGACCTTAAATATAAATGGAGTGCTCGAGGATGTTTACTCTCTGACTGATGATAGCCGTCAGCCGCCGGCTATCAACATTTTTGCTCTCTACGAGCAGAATATAGGTATAATAACGCCAATGATTGCTGAAGAGCTTAAGGAGGCAGACAAGCTTTACCCACCCCAGTGGATTGAAGAAGCCTTTAAGGAAGCGGTTACGCTGAATAAACGCAGTTGGAAATATATCGCTCGCATCCTGGAAAGATGGGCTAGCGAAGGTAAAGACAATGGAGAGCATAGGAGAGACATTAAAAAAGATGGCCCAGACAAATACATCAAGGGCCGATACGGACACCTCGTCCAAAGGTAACGTTCCCCCGGAAGAAGAGGCGGGTGAAATCTGCCCTGTTTGCAAGGGGGCGGGCTTTGTTCATCCTGCTCTGGATTCAGGGCAAGTTGATTTCAGCCGGGTGGTACCCTGCCAATGCAGTAAAGGGGACCTGAAAAAGGAAAAAACCGAATATCTTGAGAAGTACAGCAATCTGGGTTCCCTGTCGCAGCTTACCTTTGACAATTTATCTCCTAAAGGAAAACCTACCCGTCATTCTGAGCGAAGCAAGGAATCTCAAGGACATTTTGCTCAGGTTTATCAGGCTGCCAGAGCCTTTGCTGATAATCCCGAGGGTTGGCTGGTATTTTCAGGTCCCAGCGGCTCCGGTAAAACACACCTGGCTTGTGCTATCGCCAATCACCGTCTCAGCTTAGGGGAGCCTGTATTTTACATCGGTGCTGCCGACCTCCTGGACCACCTCCGCTCCGCTTTCAGCCCCACAAGTGACATCACTTATGACGAGCTATTTGAGCGGGTAAAGAATGTGCCTCTATTAGTGCTTGATGACCTTACTCTGGGAAGCGCTACTACTTGGGCTAAAGAGAAGCTGGAGCAACTCCTTCATCATCGCTTCAATACCAGGCTGGCTACGGTAATCATCAGCGATATACCGTTGGAAAGGATGGATGAACGCTTACGCGGTCACCTTGCCGATAATGAATTCTGCCAGATATGGGCGATTGAACCAGCATCACCCTTGGAATCCCAGGGTGGCTTAAAATTAGAGCTATTACGAAATATGACCTTTGATAATTTTGACCACAAGAGACTGGAACTTCCCCTGGAACAGCGGCAAAACTTGCGCCAGGCTTTCAACTTAGCAGTAGAATTCGCCCGCTCACCAGAGGGTTGGCTGATATTTCAAGGCGTTAATGGCTGTGGTAAGACTCATCTGGCGGCAGCTATTGCTAATTATCAACAGGCGCAGGGAAAACCAGTCTTCTTTGTGGTTGTTCCCGACCTTCTGGACCATTTACGTTCTACGTTCAGTCCAGATAGCAAAATATCCTACGACGAATTTTCTGAGAGAATCAAGGAAGTTCCATTGCTGATACTCGATGACTTCGGGGAACAATCTGCCACACCCTGGGCCCAGGAGAAGCTATATCAATTGATAAACTATCGTTATAACGCCCGGTTGCCAATGGTGGTCACTACATGTCTCTCTTTAGACGAGATTGAAACACGAATCAGTTCACGAATGGTGGACCCAATGATAAGCCTGGTATTCAACATCACCGCTCCTGATTATCGGGGCAATGTAAAATCTACACGGCAAACTAAACGCTACTGATTTAAGCATTTCATAATTACCCTCTGCTCCTGGCTCGGCTGGGAATGAAATATTCCCTCCACGATTATTTAGTCCCGTGAAGGGAGAAAACGAAGTTTTCGGAAGGGACTAGTAAAACCATGGATGTGATGTATGATAAGGCTTTTAGGGGCTCTGAAGTGCCTTTGAGGGCATTGTGGTGCAAGGTTGAGAGAGCGGTGATGGGTTGCTTAGTTTACAATCCCGTAAATGGCGTTGTAGCATAGGAGGTCTAGTTATCAAGTAGTTGTAGTGATTTAATTCCACCCACGAAAATCGTGAGATTTTCGTGGGAACCCGGTTAAATTTAAAATCAAATCTATCGGGCCCTGCAAAAAGTCACAAGACTTTTTGCAGGTTAATTTAATTGCGATGCCTCTTGCGTGTATGGTAAATTTAATATATCTTAATAAATAATAGGTGTGAAGGTGTGGGCGGTTAGCTCAGTGGTAAGAGCGCTTGCTTCACACGCAAGAGGTCACTGGTTCAAGTCCAGTACTGCCCACCATAAACTCTAGTAAAAGGAGGTCAACAAAATGGAAGAAGGCAGGGGAGGATTGCTCAGCGCCGGGGGAATCTTAAGCATCATAGTTGGGGCATTTGAGGTAATTGGTGGAGGGATGATGGTGACTTTAGTAGGCCTCGGCATACCGCTCAGGCCGTGGCTTCTTCAATGCCTCCCACGCTTTGGGGGTGCCTGTAGTATGGCTGACATCCCAATTTGGTTGATTATTGTGGGAGGACTTCTTGTTGTTCTGGGTATAATAGCCATAGTAGGTGGCGTCTCGGCCATAAGAAGGAAAAGTTTTGGCCTGTCCTTAGCTGGGGCTATCTGTGCCCTTATTCCCCTCAATCTATTGGGGTTATTGGCAGTTATTTTTGTCTCCCTGGGAAAGAGAGAATTCTAGGCAGGGAATTAGATGCCGAAGTGGCGGAAAGGCAGACGCGCTACGTTCAGGGCGTAGTGCCCTTAAGGGCGTGAGGGTTCAAATCCCTCCTTCGGCACCACTTGAGAGTGTTTCCCCGGAGCCATCTGTCCTATAAGACAGGGAAACTTTTATGGCAAATATAAATTGCCCAAAATGTAGTAATGAATTGGAAACCTTAAGCGGGGATAGTGCGTTCTTTCGCCCAAGCTCTTAACGCAGAAATTTCCTCTTTTTTTAGAACCGATAGCGGTTTTGTGGATTTGATTTGTTCAATAATATGCTTGGTTGAAGTTACTTCTTTCTCGGTAGAAGCCCTATAAAGGGCCGCGATAATAGCTTGTTCAATCTCAGCCCCACTAAAACCTACAGTTACATCAACGATCTTTTTTAAATCAAACTCCTCTGGTTTAAGCCCTCGTTTTTTGAGGTGTATCTTTAAAATCCGTTCCCTTGATTCCACATCAGGTAAATCTACAAAAAATATTTCATCAAAACGACCTTTTCTCAAGAATTCAGGTGGTAAACGATAGATATCATTTGCCGTGGCAGCAATAAAACAATTCGCCTTGCGTTCCTGCATCCAAGTTAAAAATGTACCCAAAATGCGCTGAGAAACACCACCATCAACATCACCGCCAGAAGCAGCGAATCCCTTTTCTATTTCATCAATCCAAAGGCAGACAGGACACAGTTTCTCTGCTATCAGCAATGCTGTCCTTAAATTTTTCTCTGTTTCGCCGATATATTTACTGTAGAGTCTGGCTAAGTCAAGCCTATATAAAGGTAAATTGAGTTCTCGTGCAATGATCTTTATAGCTAAGCTTTTTCCGCAACCTTGCACTCCCATTAACAATAATCCTTTGGGAACCGGAAGAGAAGTAGTTTTTTGTGGAGAGAAACTGTCTTGTCGTTCTACAAGCCAGCGCTTTAGATTATCAAATCCGGCAATATTATTTTTATCTTCGGTTAAACAAAATTCCAAAAGGCCTTCCTGATCAAAGACCTTCTTCTTATAAGTTTCTATTGCACTCAAGTCATTTATATCAAGAAGATTATTCGCTAATAAACATTGATTTATAACATTTCGTATTTGCTGAATAGATAGTCCTTTTAAAGCATTAGTGATTTTGTTTAGCTCTTCATCGCTTAAAGATAGCGCTACATTGTTATTTGTTCTTTTTAGTTCTTCGGCCGTTTCTTTGATTACTGCTTTAATTTCATCCTCAATCGGATAACCACCTATTAGATGAGCAGAATCGGACTGAATATCCTTGGGTAGTTTATATTCGGCAGCAACAATTACAAAAGTATCCCTTGTTCCTTTTATGCGATTAATAATATCCTTAAAAAGCCTCAGTACTAAAGCATCCTCTAGGTACTTTTCGAAATCTTTTAAGACGAATAGCCCGGGCTTTATCTCTTCATATTCTCTAGGCTTAAGAAGAGACTGTACCATTCGGAGCATTTTGACCGGCTCTTTTGTTTGGTAATAAGAATCGTCGTTATCGCCTCGTCTGAGACCATCCGTTAAAGACCATTGATAAAAATTAAGACCCAACTGCTCTGCAATTGCCTGTAGTTGCCTGATAGTATAGATTTCATCTATTGTTTCAAAGCAAACGAGGGGATATTTGGATTTAATTAATAGATTTAGTTCTTCATTAACAGCGCGCACAATATTTATTCTCCCAAATAAACCTTTCCCTCTTCTGATATTATACTATTAATTATCTATTTAAAAATAAACTGAAATTTGCCACGCGGAGATTCTTCTAGTTTCTTAAAGCATTTACTCGAAAGGCTCGGCATTCTGCTTGAAGCAAAGACGCTGGGGCTGGTGGCGCCGCCGCCTACCACACCAAGCGCCGAGCCAAACATGCACGGCATTAGCAAGAAGCGAGCAACCAAGCGAACGGCGCAGGGGAGATATGGCAGCGCGTCCAAGCGCGCAGGGCACTATTTCATTGACGAGGAATTAGAGTTGTAGTAATCTTTAATCGGATAAGATATTGGGAAAACAGCCTTTCGGGTATTCCTCATACGAAGGGCACCAGTTGTGTGGGGTCTCTGATTAAATGGGGTCCCCGGAAAGTACACTGAGCGAAGCGAGGGACTTTTCGGGGTGCATATGCGCCTGTAGCTCAGCTGGATAGAGCGCAGCCCTGCGGAGGCTGAGGTCGCGGGTTCAAATCCCGCCAGGCGTGCCATGGGCGGTTAGCTCAGTGGTGAGAGCGCCTGTCTTACACACAGGAGGTCAGAGGTTCAAGTCCTCTACCGCCCACCATAGGTACTGATATTACCTTTATTACCTTCCAACTAATAGTCCGGAAAAATTCCTTTCATAAAACCTCTTGAAACCCCTTGACAAACTCATGCGGTGTGATATATTTATCGTAAAGAACTTTATGCTGCAAAGCATGCTATTTGGCAAATGATTAGGGGGAGGTTCACCATGGTAGAAGACATCAATTTGAAGGAAATCCAGCGCAAGGTCTACATGTCATTTTTCCAGGACGGTCTTTGGGACATCTTCTTAGGGCTTTTTATACTGGGGTGGGGTCTTGCCATACTTACTGAAGCAGTCTACTTACCAGGCGTCTATTTCGTAGTTATATATTTTGCGATATGGGGAATAAAAAAATGGCTCACCTACCCGCGTATCGGCTACGTCAGGTTTAGTGCGACAAGCCGACGAAGAATAACGACAAGGTTTGTTATTCTCTTGACAGTGGTGCTCTTACTAGGAGTAATGGCAGGTGTGCTGTGGGGAATCGGTACGAGGCCGCAGTGGCTCGTTGACTACTTTCCGTTAATATTTAACGGAATGCTCGCAGCAATCGTCTGTTTAGCCGCCTACTGGGCGAGAGTTAACCGCTTCTACCTGCATGCTGCATTAATCTTTCTTGGAGCGGTTTTTCACCTGTGGCTAGGTATTCGATGGGAATTCGGCTTTATCGGTGCCGGCAGTATCATAGTGCTAATCGGTCTAGGGATATTAATCATCTTTCTACGCAAGTATCCCAAGATAGTTGAGGAGGCACACAGTGAGGACCGACAATAGTCGTGGTGAGGTTCAGGAGCCTATCACCAAAATTGACAAGCTAATCCATGAACCTTCACGATATACACTTATGGCCTATCTGTATGTTGTTGAAGTTGCCGATTTCTTATTTCTATTGCGTCAAACCGGCATGACATGGGGTAATCTGTCCGCGCACCTGAGCAAGTTAGAAGTCGCCGGTTACGTGGTTATCGAGAAGGAATTTCTAGGTAAAAAACCCCACACTACTGTTCGGCTTACCGACCAGGGACGGAATGCTTTTGAAGAATATAGGGGAAACATGAAAAGGGTTCTTGATAATCTACCTGCCAGGTAGACCTACCGCATGCCTATTTTCGAATAAAAATTCGGGATCCGTCTCCAAGACCCACTACGGGTAATAATATTACCTTCCAACTGATAGTCCGGAAAAATTTTTTCATAAAACCTCGTGAAACCTCTTGACAAAACGGGGATTTAGTGTATAATAATATCTAGATATATCTAGATATTATTTACGCCACATTAATTAATGGGGCGGAAAGGAGATTTCAATGTTTAGAGACCGGATATTTCACGAAGAGAGATTTTTTCGAGGTTCACGGAGATGGGCCTCCTTTCAGAAAGGTGACCTCAAATACGTAATATTAGACCTGTTGAAGGATAAGCCGAGACACGGTTACGACATCATCCGGGAGCTTGAGGAACTGTCTTACGGTTTTTATAAGCCGAGCCCCGGAGTTATCTATCCTACTCTCCAGATGCTGGAAGAAATGGGATATGCCAGTTCCAGTGAGCAGGAAGGCAAAAGGGTTTATTCGATTACGGAAGAAGGCCTCAAGTTTCTGGAGAATCAGAGCAATATCGCCGACGGTGTAAGGAAGCAAATGAAACACAAGTGGAGTTTTAAAAATATTGGCAGGATGGTCACGGTAATGAAGGAGTTTCATGCTCTTGAGAATTTACTTGGCGACAGCTTTCGCAGGCTGGATGCCGATAAAGCAGAGCAA